>Ga0307472_100000250_pt1 | contig 17580 bp, 37 predicted proteins | sample atmos_gasesAM5C__2_FD_204582 | JGI IMG/M metagenome (GOLD analysis project Ga0307472, IMG submission 204582) | Hardwood forest soil microbial communities from Morgan-Monroe State Forest, Indiana, United States - atmos_gasesAM5C_05 | ecosystem: Environmental > Terrestrial > Soil > Temperate...
ATGTTCCTGTCGTTAATGTTCCTGGGGAATCTGTTCGTCTTTGCGATCTTTATAAAAAAGCATTTGCCGATTTCCTATTCATTAATAAAATTCCAAAGGTAATCCCGAAAATCGAAAGAGCAAAAAACGAATTGATGGTAGATGACGAAACAATCGCAATGCTTGATGACATGCGAAAAATCGCAGCAAAGCGAAATCAACCCATGGCTATCATCGTTGAGGAAGCCTTACAAGCCTATTTGGATTTGCCCGAAAACTATCTCGGAAAGACATTAGAAAAACCGGGGAAGATCGAAAAAATATCTTGACGGAATCCCGCCCCTATCGTCTAATCATAGTCGGAGGGTATGACAATGATTTCAGTAAGAGATGGCAGTAGGTATCCCGCTCGGGTTTGGCGAAACGCTCAACCGTTTTGTGATAATTGCTCCAAACCGATTCGACGCAATTTCATCTTTCGGACATTAGGTTTTATCTATATCTTCTGTTCGAAACCATGCCGCGAGAACTTCACCCGCTCGAAAGGTTTGGTGTAGCTATGGCCATCCACAAATTCTCCCTCATTGCCGAATTCGAGTACGACGACGAAAACGGGGAATATCCCGCGCCATCCCTTAAACAAATCGAACATCGTATCGTAGTTGATCCCTACGGCGGAGAACATCTTGGATTAAAGAAAACCGTTTTTGAGGTTGCCAATGGTGATCTTGAAACCGCTTTTGGAATCGTTGAGTGATTATGAAAGAATCCATTGAGGAACGCTTCTTAGAAGCACTCCGATTTGATTTGGATGAAGCGAATCGTTACCGTAAAAATCCGGAACGGTTTGACTACCATTTAAGTCAGATGATGCATACCATTGAACAATATTTTGATAAAGTAGGGCGAGAACCTTTTGACATCCAAACGTAATCCGAACAGCGCCCGGTTTGGCGTCAACGTTCATGATTCGAAACATGAAGCCTTTAAAAGGAAATTCCGTCTGAATTCTCTATATGGAAAATTTGGACAGAAAGAAGAAAATGTAATGCCACGCACCAAAGCCAACATCCCCGCAAACGAAAATGAAGCGCAGCGATTTGTCCGTCTCGCGAATCAACGGGTGAATTCAATCCTCACCACGTTGAAGCAGTTGGGACAACTGCGCGGCTCGAATTATAAATCCACTCCGGAACAGCGAAAGAAGATCGATACCGTGTTAGTCGAAGCGGTACAAAAAGCGGTCAAAGCGATGGAATCCGGGGAAGCGTCGCAGGAATTCAAACTCTAATGAACGATCTTCATTTAGACTTAACTGTGCGTATCCGGCAAGGGGATAATTATTCGAATGATCTGGAATTGTCGGAACGTTATGATCTACAAGCAAGTAACTTTCTGGAAGTCTGCGAAATCTTATCCCAATTTCATAGGCTTGCTGAAAAATTAAATCAAGGAAAGGAAAACCATTGAGCAAAGAAGAACCCAAATCAAAACCGGGTGAACCCTCACCCACTCCCGAACCCGAACCCACGGACGCCCTTGTCCTTTTCGGCGGGAAAATGAACATGCTTCCGAAAGAATTGGAAGCGTTAGGACTTGCCGGAAAGGTGCAAGTGCGGGAAATTCCGGGGATTGCACCCGCGTGGAAACCCGTAGGCGCGGGTGATTATCTTTTGGGAATTGCCGTGCAGGAACGAGAAGTCTCATTCCCCGCCGTAAACGCCGATGGATCACGCGGAGAGCGTATCCGGAAAGTCTTAGTCTTCGACACCGCCGTTCCTGGGGGATTCCGTTCCGTATGGCTTGGGGCGGACCTTCGAATCAAGATGCAAAACCCGGTAGGGAAGGTGTATCAGATCACCTATCAGGGTGAAGTGAACGTCGGGCGGAATGCGAATCTGAATGCCATGAAAAGCTATCAGGTATTTGAAGTCCAACCGGCGGAACAAATCGCGGAATAAGATTATCCGCGTTAAGCATCGCGGCTGTTCCGACGTGCTTTCAATAAATATCGGACAAGGTACGCTCCGCAGGATTGCCAATATGGAGTTAACACTTCAAAAGGGTTCAACCGATTGCCGGTTTCGAGTACCGGGGGGCGCATATGAGAATTATAAACGCTACTGGAAAGATTTTATACGGTCGTACTATCGCTTTAGCGAATGATAAAGGATTTGATGGTAAATTCCCACAAAATCCAGACATCCGGGCGTGGAAAAGAGAAGCTGAAAGGGCAGTTAAATTTTTAAATGAAATGTGCGGTATTAAAACAACTCTATTAAAAAATGCTCTCGATGTTAATTTATGAAAATCCTTCAACTCCATCTTTGGATTCAAAACAAGCGTGAAACCTGGACCGAACCGGAAGTGCTCCGCTTCTCCAAACAATGTCCCGAGGGGAAACCCTCACGCGGAAAGCGGATTGTGATTGAACCGGAATCCCAATCTTTAGCAGGGATCAAACTTCAAATCGCAAAAGAATTGGTGAAGTACCGAAACCAATTGCTCTATTACTACGTGGTGGTCGTGGTTGAAAAGTCGGATGGGACGCCGGGTTTTCGTACAGTTGTTCCCAAGGTGGTTATAACTTAATGTCGAATCATGGAAAGGGTGGTAGACCGCCTACGCGTTACTGTCCTAAAGGACATGATAAGTATAGTCCGCCCGGATACCGACTCATTTACGATAAGCGTTCTGGAAAATATTATTCCCGATGTGCAACTTGCTATTCATTCCCAATGAGACGGCAGAATAAAACATGAGCGGAGAATTCGAAAGTCTCTTTCAGCAAATGGCCGACCGCGCCCATTGGGCGAGTCAACCGCTTTACAAACATTGTCGCCATTGGATTAGCACCAAGGAATTTGCGAGACGTGCAGGGTTATCGGTTCCGGCTGCGTATGGATGGTTGAGTAATCGGGAAGGAACATCCATCGTGCGCATTCATGGTCATGGCAATAAGTACGATACCGGGAATTTATGGCATTTAAAATAGGAGGATCATCTTTATGATTTCGGTATTACCGGGTCAATCCTTTCAATTCAAAAACCCGACCGATAAAAAGGAAATCGACCGTATTGTGGGAGAAACGATTCGCTTGATTCGGGGCGCATCGCCGTTCGTGGAGTCGATTGAATTCCTGAATCGGACCAAATACTGTACCGTGGATGTCGCATTCCACGATAAAAAGATTCAAGTCATTTTCCGCAATCCCAAGGACGATGATTTTGATTTGAATGAAATGGAAAACCCTGTAACCCCGCTGCAAATTACGAGAAGGTAATTAATCATGAAAAGTGTTCTTCAAGATTGGGTGATGGAACTTCCACTACGATTTCAGGGAACATTACTTACCGCAGTTAGAGGTTGTGATGACGAACCTAAGCAATGGGTTTCAACTGGAGTGGCTTTTTCTCAGGGCCGCCGTATTACCGCATATATCCGTTATTGTTTTATGAATCCTGCGGACCCTCGTGAAATTTCCAGAGAAGAAGGTGCTTTCTTTCAATCTGAACCGCCTTTACTATTTAAACCGTCCGAATTTGGACATTTACCTCAGCATTGGTACTCTCACATAATGCACGCGTTAGAGATAATTGGATACGAACATCCGGATGTCAGAATACGAAATCAGGCTTTTTCCCTATATTCTTCCTTGGTATACAATCTTCATTTGAATGTAGAAACACGGGCGCATATGCGGGAACGATTGACAGAAGATAGAATTTCTAAAAATACGGTCGTATCATAAGATGCCACGCCATAAGGACCCCGAACCCGACGAACCGGACGAGGACGAACTTTCCGCAGGGGATTCGGACGAAATTGAAGATTGGCAGGACTTGGAAAGTGAGTATGATTTCCTGGATGGTTTAGATTACCTGGACGATATTTTCGATTATCCGGAGGACGATGATTGGTATGAAGAAATCTGATGTCTATGCCTTAATAACTCCACAAGAAATGTTCACAATGATTGAAGACTTTGCGGACGGACTTCAAGAGTACATGCGGGAACGTTATTCTGAAACGGTGAAGCAATCAATCATGAATGATGTTGCTGAAGATATTCTTCATATCTTGCGGGATTCCGGTTTGGAAGGACGAGTCGGAATGATAATGTTATTACATATAGCGGCGGCGATGTATCAAGCCGCGCTTGAACATGATAACGCGCGATGCCCGAACACGCTTTTAAACTAAACCGGGGACTAGAAACCCTCGTCCATCCTCAACAATTTCACTATGCCACATGGGATGTGGAGGCAGAAAATTGGTGGAATCTGTTATTGATCGGGTTTTGGGACGGAGAGAGGTATTACCATTTTCAAAATGAAAAAGACTTTCTCGAATTCATTCTTCAAAAGAAATATGACGGGTGGCGTCTATTTGCTCATTTTGGCGGTCGATACGATCTTAACTTCATATTTGATTATATCCGTACTCGATCTGACCTTGGTTGTTCTTTTTATTGTTCTGGGTCATTGGTTATCCGAATGACGATCTTCTGGAAACGATACAAGGTGCATTTATGCGACTCGTACCGGCTATTCAGTATGCCGACATCAACCTCAGAAGCACGGACGGATAATAAGGCGGGGCTAGCCGCGTTAACTAAAGCGTTCGGGGTTTCCCATCAAAAACAGGAATACGATTTCCATAACATGAAATACGATCAACAATTGATCGATTACAACGAATGGGATTGCCGTGGACTTTATGAAGTGATTGAACGGTTCTTTGAAGAAACGGGAGTGATGTCGGAAACCTACGCCACACACGCATTACGATTATGGCGGAAGGAATTCTTAAAGGAAACCATCTGGAAACCTCGGGAGGATGTCAGTGCTTTGGCAAGGCAAACATATGTCGGTGGACGCGTCGAAATCTTCAAGCGGAAAAGCATTCGTTGTTACTGTTACGATGTTAATTCGATGTATCCATATGTCATGCAGTTTCCTATACCTACCGAATTTGTTGGCGAGTCATCACAGCTTACCGATAAGTATTACGGGTTTATGGATTGCGAAATCTATATGCCGGAGATTTACACTCCGGTTCTTCCCGTTAGATTGGAAAAGTTATACTTCCCCTTTGGAACATTGCGAGGCTGTTTTACCTCCGAAGAATTAATTGAAGCCGAAAAACACGGCGCAACCATTCAAAAAATCCACAAAGGGTATTATTTCAAAACCCGCGAAATCTTTGCGGATTACGTTCATAAATTGTACGCTCTGAAACAAACGTCCGGAGAACCCACGCGAACGATTGCGAAAGGGTTATTGAATTCCCTTTACGGGAAATTCGGACAGAACCCTACCAAAAAAGTCTATTGTACGGAGGATTTAGCGCCCGATGGAGCATACCCCATTCTTTACCCTGACGGATCTCCTAGCGGTTTCGCTTATTATGAACGGACTGGAAGGAATGCTTATTTGTTACCTCACATATCGTCAGCTATCACGTCTAAAGCGAGACTTCATTTACTTCAACAACTTACTTCGGATGTATATTACTGCGACACGGACTCCGCATTCAAAGAACATCCCATCCCGACATCAAAGGTTTTAGGGGAATGGGGATTCGTCGGAGAAGGGGAAGTGGAATTCTTCCAACCGAAACTGTACAAATTCAAAGGAACCTGGAAATCCAAGGGGTTGAACCGGGAACAGTCCATTGATGATTTCGTATCCGGGGGAGCGAATATCGTGACCCGTTCCAGGTCGTTGCTGGAATCCTTAAGAGACGGGAAAGACGCGTGCGCCCATGTCCAGACGGAGAAGTTTTTAAGGGATGTGCGACCGAAACGGGCAAAAGACGGGGAGAACGATACGCGACCGTGGAACATTGAAGAATTGGAAAATCAGGGGTCGTCGAAGAGGTTTAAATTGTGATCGAATTTCAAATTGCCTTAGTTTTATTTGAAACCGATCATCAAGACGAAACCTCAAAACCGATTCAGGTTTTTGTTTTTGACGGTTCGTTATTAGATCCTCGCGACGCTATAAGGCATTTTGAAGTCTTGAAAAACGCAATTATGAAAGGAATACAAAAATGAAATTCTATCTGATTACCGGTCGAATCCCCGAATCCGAAGAATCCCCCGCCCACGACAACCGCGTGGAAATCGGGGAGACCAATCCCTTTGACACGAGCGGGAAACCGTTCACCATTACGTACCATCCGACAATGGGGATTGCTTCGATTGCAGATTGGACGCGGTTGCTGCATATCTACGGGGACCGTATTACCCAAGAATTTATCGTACATCCGGACGGGTTGCGTCAAGCATCCGGTATCATTAACCGCTTAAGTGGAGATGATTTAGTTCCCGCACATCATTTGATTTCGCTATTGAATGATGGTTTTTCAAAGGGTCCTATTGAAAACGGAAAGATCGTCTATTTTAAGCAAAAGGGACGGATTGAAGACGACAATGGAAAGACATATACCCCGGATGAAATGATAAAGATCATGGAATCCAAATGAAAATTGAGAGGGAAGATATTCACGCGCTATTTCATAAGCTTTGGACGAAAGCGGTCGGAACCGAAAGCTATGTTAAAACGGAATGGATAGAGTTAGAGCGCAAAATTATTGAATTGGTTAAAGTCGAAAGAAGGAAACGTGAGCGTCGAACGTCTGCATAACATTACCGAAGTCCGTTGCGCCTACTGTCACGAACGGGGTTCGATTTCAATTCTTTTGGACGCGGCGCACATGCTCATGCGGTTTCAAGTCGATACCCGCGTGTATTACTTGCACCAAAAGTGCATGAATGCGGTTATTGAGGAATGGATACGGAAATATGGACCCAAACAGGACGGGTAAACATGACAAATGAACAGAAGTATGTCATTGCTCTTTATGATGCCATTTATGCTCTCGATTCTATCCTTGGTGTAGTACCATCTGGTGTTGACCCTGTTTGGCAAGTAATCACAAAGCCTATTCCTAAAAAATACGGTGATTTGGATAATTTTAGAACCTTCGTTAAAGATTTAGCCGCATCTGATGGTTGTGGCTACCGAATGCGAACGGTTTTCAAAATCCCTTAAAAGTACTTTGGATTTGCAGATCCGCGTGCTTCGCCATCCTCAGGAATTCCTTTTTGATAAATGAGAGATTTCGATTCAACATCCCCTACCAAATGCCCGGAATGCGGTAGCTTAGATATAACCGTATTTTGGAACGGGAATGAGTGGTATTACGCTCAGTGCAATCGCTGTGAATGGGAATTGTCTTCCTAATCGGGATAAACTCCTTGAAAATCAGTAAGATGTGTGATACCCTGTCTTTATGGTCAGACGTGTACCTTTTCCCGGTGGACGTATCGGTCCCCCGGGGGTTCCTGTATTCGAGGAACCGCAAATCCGAATCGTCATTGAAATCGATGAAAAAGGCTTGATGAAAACGAGCATCAATAAACCTTTGCCTGCGGTTCAAATCCTGGGTTTGTTGCTCGATTGTATGCAGGGTCAGTATCAAGCGATGGCGCAACAAGCATCCTTAATCATAAACCCTAATGGGAAACGTTTACCACAAGAGGAGCCGAATGCCATCGGGGAAGAAAAAGAAGACGACAACAATAGTCGAGGAAATCCCTCCGGGGGAGAGTCCACTATCGGATGAACTAGGGGAAACCACAACCTTTGATTTGGACATCCATAACGCGCAAGACGCGGAAACGGTGTCTCAAATCTTAGAAGATAATGGTATCTCGGATGTGGTTTACCGGTTCTACGATAATGACGGGGGATACTGTTATTCCGCCCCGGAATTGGATTACGACCGCGCTCGTCGTGAAACCAAAGGTGGAAAGAATTGTAAATTTGGCGTGGTCATTCGCGGGAAATTGGTCCGCATGGTTCCCTTTCCCCTTGCTCCTATTGACGCTGCTTCCGCTTCTTCCGCTCCTCCCGCTGCACAATCTACCGATTTAGCTTTCCTGAAGGAAATGGTTCTCAAATTGATCGAAAACCGCTCCTCCTCGGTTGCGGGACCGTCCTTGGCGGATTTGACAACGGCCTTGTCTAACCTGGATTCCCTACGGGGGAAACAGGAGTCCGCCATGGACCTTTTTCAGAAGGGTTTGGAATTCGCGCAGGGGATGAATGGACAAACGGATTGGAAAACGGATGCGTTACGGACGATCCGGGATATTGCCCCGCGTGTGATGGATACCATTAGCGGACGAACAAACGGAGGGGGAATGCCGGTACCGGTAGAGCATGGGAACACTCCGGAATTGCCACCGGATGCCATCATTAAAGTGGGAATTCAATACCTGAAAAAGAAAGCTATTGCCGGGGTAGATCCGGAATTGATTATCGAATGGGTTGCCAACAATGCCGAGGAATACGAAGCGTTACTCCGGGTGGTCCTTAATTCGGAATTCGCTGACTTTGTTAAGTTTGATCCGGAAATCGGAACCGAACCCTTCGTTTCATGGTTTAAACCCCTCTTTGACGGATTACGATCCGCGTTTAAGCAACCAGATCCAATGGACGACGATACCGGGGGGAACGTGGGGGACAACGGTAACCCTGGAAATAATGGCAAACCTCGCGAGAGCGGGAGCGCGAAACCCAAAGGTTAGAGCGTATGCGAAAACGATCCCTTCACCATATCAGATTGATGAAACATTGCGGAGCGTGTTTCGTTATCGCGACGAAGAAGAGGAGATTGTCCGGACTCCGGAATTTATGTTCCATGATTTGGAATCATTGGGATATTTGGAGGGGGATTGCGACGACATTGCGACATTTACCGCGTCCCTTACCAAAGCCATGAACGTACCGACGCGGTTAACGGGAATCCAGTCTACACCATCGAACGAATACGATCATGTATTCAGTGAGTACATGACTGATAAAAATTGGGTTCCGATTGATTTGACGGTAGAACCAGGGACGGTGTATAAGGTTTACGGAATTATGACGGAGGCGGTATGAATGAAGCGGAATACAACGATAAGCTGAAGGTTCGGGAGCAACTTTCCACGGCAGACCGTATCCGGGTTTTGGAATACGAATTTGTAAAGCTAACGGAGCGAATTAAGACTTTGGAAACTCCGGTTCCGCCTCCGACCACCGATCATCCGCCTTTGGAGAAAACGAGTCTGTAAATGTTGCGTCAAGTATCCACAACCGGCTGCGTCGGGATTTCCGTGATTCCGTCCTCAACCATGTGCACGGACGCGGATTCCTGCATTCAAACGATGGACAGTATTTTTCAATCGCTCTCCCTGGATCTGCAAGCGAGGTTTCAGGCGTCCCATGATTCCATTCTCGCAGCGTACAATAACACTGTGTCGTGGTATTCGAAATATATTCCGTTTTCTCCGTCCTGTTCGTCAGCCTATTCGATTGCTCAAGAGGCGGATGTATTATCCAATCAAATGAATATCGCGCAAGGGGGGCAAGCGGTTTCCGGGTTGTGTTGCAATGCGGGAGCGCAAAACCCGCTGGCCTTGCCAAATTTATTCAGTACGGGGACGTTGCTTGCGATTACGGCGATTGCGTTTTTATTGTTGGGGCAGCGCCGATGAAGTGCAATTCGTGTAATCGGAAAGTCAAGGATTCCATTGAATCCAAAATGAAGCACATTATCAAATATCATCCTTTTGCATTGCTACCTCGAATCTTTAGCTCGGAGGAATCCTTAATCCAGATTGGTGCATTTTTCGGAAACATCGCGAAACAGGCTTTCCATAAAGCATATGGCAAGACTATCGAAAATCATTAAAGGACACCGTTATCAAGTCGGACGGTTTGCCGGGAAATGGTATGTTGCGGATTTGGATCGCAATAAATTCATCTATGGCCCGTTTGCACGGCGGCAGACGGCGGAAGCACGGATAAAACGATTGCCAAAACGAATCAATCCGGTAGGTTCCCCGCATGTTATTCGATATGCGGTAAGGACGAATACCAAAAGAACATGGTCCTTTTCGGTTTGGGAAGTTTTGAGTAATGAGACGTGGGGAAAGAAGGTAAGGGACGGATTGACGAAGATTGAAGCGAAACGGTTAGCTACTGCTTTGAATTCTTCTATTGATCCGAACGCTTCGATCAACCCATCGTGGGTCACTCCTCGCAAAGCCAAAAAACTTGGAGCGATGTACCGGAGAACCTTTGCACGGTTTGAGCGGGAGAACCCGAAACGGCGGAAGAACCCCGCACGCGGAACCTTAATCTATGGCCGCGTGTTGAAAATCTTTGCACAGAAAACCGAGGGTCCCTATAAAGGACAACGGTTTGTTCATACGTTTAAGAAAGGTGCCATCATGGTCGGTATGCCGGATGGTAGCTTAAGAATTACGCATCCTTAAAAAGTTTTCGGCCTGGAACGGCGGAAACCACGACGGCATATAGGCGGGTAGTTGGGACCCAACCCTAACTCCCGCCTTTTGTCGTTGTCGGAGATAAAAATTATGTTGGCTTTTTCGACATCCAAACTTCCGTTAGATCCAAGAAATACTACGGAAATCTCTATTAGTCCTTATCAACGGGGGCCTGGATTCGGCGCGAATCCATGGCGACAAGGATTTAAAGGCGCGTGCGGATGTTCTCCGACAACTGGTTGTGGTTGTGGACAAGGTTTTTCCGGGTTCCGTCAAGGCACGTCCCTGGATTCGATTATCCAACAAGCCGCATCATGGTTAGGGGGTTTTGCGCAGTCCCAATTACCCCCATCCGCTTCCGTTCCCCCTCAGTATGGGAGCGCGGGAGCGTTGAGCACTCAATTGCAGGGATGGCTACCCTACATCGTTATCGGTTACCTTGCGTATCGGGTAATCAAATGATTGCAGAGATTACAAGCATTCTTTTGATCGTAATTTTGGCTCTCGTTATTCTCATATTGGGGAAACGATTATGAGACTTTGGGACAATTATGACGGGGAACCCTTTATGCAGAATCCCCGGCTTGGCATTTTATCGTTAGCGAACAAACCGCACAAACGCGGAAAGAAAGGACGAAAGCGTATGGCAAAGCGAAGACAACCTGCCGCGTTACGGCGGTATTGGGCAACACACCGAAAAGGGCGGAAGCGCTCCGCTCCGAAACGACGCAGACGGGCGCGGCGGAATTGGGCAAATTCGGGAGCGATGGTCGGAATCAATCCCCACCGAAAACACCATCGCCGCAGACGGCATCATGCTGTAGCCCGGCATAGGCGTCATCATTATCGGCGCAATCCGGCATTTCTGGGGATTTCCATTCCGCCGATTCGGACGGTGGCTTTCGGCGCTTTGGGATTCGCTTCCCCGCCGTTGGTCCAGGGATTCCTCACGTCCATGGCGCCATCCGTGATGCAAACGGCAATGAGCGCGGGAATGATTGGGAAATATGCCGTGAAAGTGGGTTCCGTGGCGCTCACGTCATGGCTCACGCATCGTTTCATTTCCGCTTCCGACGGGAACGCGGTTGCCATTGGCGGATCAATCAATATCGGGTTGTCGTTGATTAACGATTTCGCACCGGGATTCCTTCCAGCCAATCCGTTATCCGCGTATGTTCCGACACATCCGGGAATGCGAGCCTATCTTCCGACGCGTCCGGGCTTACGCGCCGTGGCTCCAATCAGGCAGTTGCGTCCGGCAATTGGAGGGCAACCCCGGGTGATGCCGGTAGGGTCCGCCGCGAATGTAGGAAGTAACGCGATGTGGGGACCCGCGCTCCGGTTTCAGCGGTACTAAATCGGATATACCGCTACGGTTACAACGTTTTTAGTTCGTGCAACACTAACTTTTGAGGAGAAGATATGGCTACATTAAATGATCCCATCCCGCAGGAATGGGAAGCGTACGTCACCCAATCCCCGATTGCTTTGGAAGTCATTCAAGATGTGTTGTACGACACCTTGACGTATACTTCCGCAACCACAACGGAATTGATTTTCCTGCAAAACACCTTGTCGTCCGTCAAGCGGGATTTGACAAATATGGTCCTTTCCGGTATGTTGCCGAATCCCGAATCGTTCCTGATTCAGTGCCCCCGCTTCTACGTCAAGTGGGCAGCAACCGCATTGACAGGTGCGACATTCGCAGCAACCGTGGGTCCGGACTTGGTTCTGCTATCCAATACCGGAATTGTCACGATGCAATTCGGTACCAAGCGGTATGGCCCGTATCCGCTGTGGATTTTTACGGCGGGTGGCGGTCCGGATATGCGCGGGTTCTCCATGAATGCGACCGCGCCGATTTTCACCGATTATGCGCAATTGGGCGGACCCAATTCGCCCCTGTTTGCCATGTTCCCGCACATGATGCTCGCCCCGCTCCAATCCTTCAACACCACACTCAATTGGCCGTCTGGTGCGGTCACCTTGGGCGCGGGTAACCCACCGTTGGAATGGGTGTTTGAGGGGCAACGGGCGAGAGCGGTTAGTTAATTCAATCGTGACTAGGATGCAATGTTTGAAACGTCGTCTCTGTTATTCGTGTCACCGTTATTTTGATATTGATAACAAACTTCGTTACAAACATCGATTGACATTCGTTCGAATGTTGATTTTGCATTCGCGCCATAAACGAAGGGAGATAAAAACATGAGTTTTGGCACATCACCGATTGAGTTACTTGCCACTGAGGCCATGTTGCGCGGGGCGATCTTCGCGAACGAATACATCTACCCCGCAAAGTGGCTTACCGGATTAACGTCGTCCCTGTTATCCGGTACGACCGTTGATCAAGCGATACAGGTTACCTCTGAGGCGGATTTTGTCTGCCAAGAATTGAATCTTATTGCATGGTCGGCGGCTGGTACCATTGTGGCGGACCCGAATATCGAAATCAATATTCAAATTGCATCGGGGCGACCGTGGTTCAATACATCGGTCAATGCGCGGTTGATTTGTGGTACGTATTCAAGCGGGAACTTCCCAAATAAAATGGTGATGCCCCGCTTGATTCCGGCAAAGTCCACAATCACCATCACGTTGACGGATAATCAGGCGACAAATTGGAACCGGGTTGAAGTCAATTTGATCGGGTTCAACACGTATTACCAGACGGAAACGCGGGTACAGGTTTTCCACGTGGTGTAAGAGTTTAAAATGTTACCTATCATTGTTGCGATTATTGCCGCATTGCCTGGTACCATTTTTGGAGTGATTTCGTACAAGAAAGTCAGTGAAATTCATGTACAAATCAACAGCCGCATGGATCAACTCTTAGCATTGGCCCGTACAGAATCGGGTGCATTAGGGAGAGCGGAAGGAATCCAAAGCGAACGGGATAAAAAGGGGAGTAAATCGCAACCATGAAGACTGAACATTGGATTCTTTTAGGAATTGGCGCATATTTCCTCTATTCCCGTTCGCAGGGACAAGCTCCGTTTACCTATCCTGCGAATACGCCTCCCAATTCCCGCTCAACCGGGTCCGGAGGGACTACCGCTTCCGGCGGGGGAATGGGAACAAGTACTTCCAATCCCCCGATAGGCGCGATGCCTGGAAATCCGTCATGGTCTAATGATCCTAACTATAATCCATTGCCGGGGGACCCGAATTTTGTGGGACCGGTCGATATGAATCCCCAACCCGGTGATCCTAATTTTGTGGGTCCCGTCGATTGGAATCCGCAACCGGGGGACCCGAATTTTGTGGGACCAGTTTCCGATATTGCTTCGGTTACGGATTACGGACAATACGATTCTCCGATTTATTCGGACCCGTACGGTCAAGGGGGGATTCCCACGGACGGGGGTTATGATCCATATGCGGGGTATCTTTGACGGTGGGGACAATCCGAATTGCATGAGTTACGATGCCGCCGCGTTTTATGGTGACATCACGAACTGTTTTGGCTAACAAAATCTAAAGGCGCGTAGCGACGTTTGCCAACGGGAGACTGAAAAAATGCGAGAATTCTTAAAGTGGTTTACGATTGCGCGGATGGTTTCACAAATTGTTCAAAATTTCATTGACGCGGGTGGACCCTCCGTCAATCCGGTTGTGGTCGCAAATGAAGTCTCGAAAGAATTGGTCCGCAAGGTAGCGGCGGGTTATCTCCCTGCGGATATGTTGGACTGGCACGAAGAGATTATTCAGGAAGCGATTGCCTTGCATCCGGATATTCCGCTCCCTCCGCAAGCGCCGAAAAAGAACGGTGAATAAGTCCGTTGGGGTTTGGGTTATCCTCGGTATTGCGCTTCTATTGACGGGAGGGGTTGCCTTGAGTGGAGTGTCTCCGACGATTAAAAAGATCGCCAATGCGATTGCCACGGCGGAAGGATTCTTTGTCAAAGGGTCATTGCCTCAGCAATACCATAATCCCGGTGATTTGACGAAAGACTTGAACGGCAAAGGGATTGGAACAGGGTCGCAAGGCTTGATCATGTATCCGGACGACGAATCCGGTTGGGAAGCCTTGTACATGCAAGTCCAGTATTTCTTTTCCGAGGATAAATGGGGGAACGGGGAGTATACCATTTCCCAAATCGCCCAAACCTACGCGGGGGATTGGATCAATTGGGCGTCGAATGTTGCGGCGGAATTGGGAGTCACCACGGATACGCGATTGAACCAAATCAGTTAGGTTTATGAAAATCGAAGAGATTATTTTGGGTGCGGTTGCGGGGTACTTGATTTTTAAGGTATTGGAGGGAAACATCTGGAATACACTTGGCGCACAAACCCCAACAACCGGGATGGAAACATGTACCGCGCAAAATGGCGATGTTTTTGAATGGCCGAAATCATTTGGAGCGTGTCCTAACCCTCCGAGTAATCCGTATATTTTGTACTGAGGTATTTTTATGGGAATCACATTAACCTGCTACGATCCGACAACCGGACAAATGAAAACCTTTGAAGCCAATACCGTAGATGGTGGAGGTTCCGGTTTTGGTACGCCTATGGTTCCAAATTTTGGGGCGCAAGGGATTAACCTTTCCATGCGCGATGTTCAACGGACGATTCAGGAAGGGCGAGCGGCGGGAATCAAACCGTTTAATCTGTATAATTCCGCTTCTCCGTGGGATTCAGCGCAGTGAGCATTCCTAACTACGATAGACCTATCCGGCATATTGCATTTACGGATAATGAAGAAATTGCCATTAAGAAAGTCGCAATTGAGAAACTTGAAGAAGAGATTCGCGAGCATGAACAATGGGTGAAATCCGGCAACCGTTAGAACAAACGTTTGTTAACTTCAATTTGGTTGTCAATGCCGTGGCTACCGCGTTAGCCGCATCGATTGACATTAACGCTTACGTTCAAAGTTTTACGCTCTGCAATCCTTCCGTCAATACCGCTTCCGTGTTTTGGGGGGATCAACAAGTTACCTCTTCCATTGCCGGTACGATTGGAACCGGTATCGAATTGCTTGCGGGTACGTCGCAGACATTTATTATTCGACAGGAACGGCAATTTTACGAATTGCAAGAACCCATGTTGATTACCGCGCAAAAAGAAGCGTGTCAAATCCTTCCTGAAAAAAAGATTCCGGTAATTGTCTGGAATCCTCAGAATTTCTTTTTGATTGCAACGGCGGCTGCGGCTCCGGTAACGATTTCGGTTTGTTTGTTCAGGAATGTGTATATTTAGGGGGTTGTGTGCAATTTTCAGACTTACCGAATAGTGGACATAATCTCCGGTTATACACCTATGATCCGATTGGTTCTCAGTATGGGCCTAAAGCCTCTTGCGGTAATGAACCCACAAACACGTACGTTTACAATACCGGGCATTTTGACATCGCGTTAGGGGTTCCATGTTCTTCTCCGGACCCGCAAGGATTCTGTGATTGGAATGCAATGTCTCAATATGCGGCGGGACGTGGGGAATCCTTGGTTATGGTTTCCCGCTCGGATCTTACTGCGTTATGTTCTTATCGCGCTCCCGCTCAAAGTGCTAAGCCGGTTCAAACCGTTGTTGCTCCTACGCAAGGCGGGGTTATTACATCGGGTGGGGTTACCGGGGTTAGTTTTACTAACTCTCCGGTTCCGCCTCCGATTACTTCTCCCGCTGGCTATATTCCATCTCCGGGTACTCCAATTGATTCCGGAGGGGTTCCCGGCGGTGTGGGAACGTCCGGTAATGCGGTTCCTAAAGGGCTAACGGGGTTATACCGTTTCATTCTGTATAACCCTTCTGCCACGGACCCTTCCAACCCCTATTCTACCGGTGCCAACTATCCCGGTTGCTCTCCAGCCAATTCCGCCAATTGTGCGGGGCGAAATTTTCCAAGTGAGCAAGCCGCTGTCGATTATGCGGAATCTCATGGGGAAATTCCGTACCGCGTTTTGAGTGCTAACGAGGTTTGGGGAGTTATGGACGGAAGTATTCCGATTGATCCTTCGCGGTTATTGGGTTCCCATTCTCAGCCGATGGGTTTGGGTACGCTTGCCTTGATTGGCGCGGGTTTGTGGTTTTTGTCGGGGAGATGATATGCCGGGTGAAGTGAGTCTATTTAGCTTTAGAGCGTTTCCACAGTTTATTCTTCCGGGTAATGTTACCGGGGTTACGAATAACCAAACCATTCTGACGTTTTCAGCGAATGCGGGGGGATACATTGTCGGAGGATTTTCTAACGTTACGGCTTACACCAGTGGAGCGATTATTTGTAATCTCACTTATACAAATTCACTTAGTGCTCTTATTGTGGTACCCATCTTGTTTAATAATGGAACCGGAGCAAGTACTGCTTTACAACAGAGCGGAGAAGAACAGATGGTGCTTATGAGTTTTCAAACGGGGGGAGTTCATACGATTAGCGTTACTACGGATACCATTACTAACGCTTTTATCGGTACGTATAACCTTTCGGCTTGGATTACCAAAATTTTTTAATTTCAAAATGCTTACATGCCTGTTGATATTCTTTTTCCATCCGGAGCGGGTCTAACTACATCCTATTCGGATACGTTGCAAAATGCTGTTACTGTTAATGGTAATACATCACGTCTTAATCCTCTGAATTGGATCTTTGGTGTTGGTGCGAATCCGCGTACCGGTGCTTTTGGGTCTAGTGCATGGCCACTTTATAAAATTGGTGCTTCATCAATTGACGCTGCAAATTGTTTGCAATGGTTAGCGGTTGGGGATACCGCATTCTCGAATAACCTTCCGGCTTATCTCATTCCTATTGCGCTCTATAATAAAAATGTTTATGGAAATACCCAATTCTCTCAATGTACTTTGTTGCAAAAAACGGGACCCGCTAGCGGTAATAATTGGGGCGGGCTTGCCGTTGGTTTAACTCCCGCTGCTATCGGTTCTACGCTCAATACTTCGTTATTTAATCCGGGTCTCTTCAGTTACACCTTACAAATTCAAGCCAATGGACAGGGTTCTTTGAATCGCTTCGGTATTGAGAGCGAATCTGATGCCGTTGGATTGGTTAATTATGGTGCGGGTACATTCAATAATGCGGATATTCTTAGATTATCAATGAATGTTGGTTCATCTAGTGTTGTTTTGACGGTTACGCAGAATGCTGTGGTATTGACTACATATACCGATAACTCAGCCAATCGTATTACAACTGGTGTTCCAGGGCTTATTTTTTATTATCCTAGTCCCAATGATGCTTTTAAATCAGAATGGAGAACGTTTAGCGCGGGAGTTGGGTTATGAGTGTGGTTCCAATCAC
>Ga0307472_100000251_pt1 | contig 17539 bp, 29 predicted proteins | sample atmos_gasesAM5C__2_FD_204582 | JGI IMG/M metagenome (GOLD analysis project Ga0307472, IMG submission 204582) | Hardwood forest soil microbial communities from Morgan-Monroe State Forest, Indiana, United States - atmos_gasesAM5C_05 | ecosystem: Environmental > Terrestrial > Soil > Temperate...
GATCTGTCGCGAAGCGCGCGCCCAGATGCGTGGCCTGAGTTGCTGGCTCGACACTGTGCCGCCGGTCGACGAATGGTGGCAGTGCCCCGAGTCGTCGAACGAGAACGACATCATCCGCGACGCCAAGCTGCATATCCTGAACGCCAAGGGCTGGTTCCAGCTCGACGACAACGTCGCCAAGACCGAGCGCATGCTGGCCCAGGTCAACTTCGAGACGCTCGACTTCCCGCAACGACTCTACGTTCCGCTGCCGCCCGATGATGATCCCGAAGGGACGCGGCACATCAACTGGTCCGACCCGGCGTGGTCGGCGGCCCATCACCATCGCCTGTTCAGCTTGTACGGAGCGGCAGCGCGCGCCATCATCCCGCTTGACAACGAGCCGCGAGACAATCGCCAAGATGGAGGAGATCATGAGCCCCGCCGACGTACCGCAAGACCCGCCCGCCGTCCCGCCTGAGACATCGCCGGTCAACGAAATGCCCGCAGGCAGCATCGAGACGACACCTGACCCGCAGGTTGCGGTGGCGCATGTCGGCGATCCTGGCCAGCCGCCCGCGGTCTATGGCGCGCAGCCTGCCGAGCAGCCGCCCGAGCACGACATCGGCGGTGCCGACGCACCGGCAGCGGGCAACGAACTGCCTGAGCCCGAGGAGCCGCCGCCCGAGCCGGAAGAGCCGCCTCCTGAAGAACCACCCGCGACGCCCTGAGTCGTCGGCGACGTCACACTGCGCTATAAGCTGGCGCAGTGTGACATCAGCGGGAGCCCGGCAATGTTAGGATGTGTCCTGATCGCGTTCGCGCTGTGCGCGCCGCCGGGCTATTACGGCGGCAGCTACGCCTACGCGCAGAGCGGCGGCTATGCCTACGCCCAGCCTTACGTCGTGCCGCAACCGGTTTACGTCCAGCCGGTCTACGTGCCCGCGGCACCGGCCTACTATGTGCCGGTCCAGCCCTACTACGGTGGAGGCGGTTGCCGCCGCCGCTATTGCTGAGTGGACCACATGGGGCCGGTCCATTGGACCGAATGGGCGATGGTCGCGGCGCTGGTGATCATCATCGGCGCATTCATTTACGGAGTCGTCGATCTCCTGTTCTTGAGAGGCTAGCGCGATGGACTGGGCGAGCGCCGGGGTAGGTTTGCTGCTTGGCCTGCTGCTCGGGCGCTGGTGGGCGGGCAGCATGTTCTGGTGGTACATCCGCTCGAAGCGACCGGACGCGGTCGGCTTTCGCACCGGCATCCATCTCGGCGACGGCATGTACTACGTCGTGAGCGGCGACGAGTATCGCGAGCTACTCGAAAACGAATATCGTAGACGCGCATAAACCGATGAGCACGCTCGCCCGACGACTCCAGGCTGCCAACGATCACGAGATCGCCTTCATCGAGGCCGAGCATCGCTGGCTGCGCCGGGCGCGGCGCAAGCAACTGCTGCCGGTCGACGAGTGGTCGCTGTGCGTCGTCCAGGCAGGCCGCGGCTTCGGCAAGACGCTGGTCGGATCGAACTGGGTACGCCGATGCGCAGGCCTCTATCCGGGCTGCGTGATCCACGTCATCGCCCCGACCTACGGCGATCTCCGCGGTGTGGTGTTCGGCGGCCCGAGCGGCCTGATCAACACGATCCCCGCGCCGATGATCCTGTCGATCAACAATTCGATCTTCGAGATCAGGCTGGTCAACGGCACGATCATCAAGGGCTTCTCGGCCGAGACGCCGGACCGATTGCGCGGCCCGCAGTGCCACTTCACCTGGGGCGACGAGGCGGCGGCGTGGGGTACCAACGCCGAGTCGGTGATCTCCAACATCGATCTCAGCACCCGCCTGTTCTACACCACCCAGGCCGGACGCCGGGTCCAGCCGCAGCGGCTTTATACGACGACTCCGCGGCCCCTTGAGTGGCTTAAGAACATGATCGAGCGCCGGTCGACGCGCGTCGTCAGCGGCACGACCATGGAGAATAGAGCGAACCTCGCCGAGGCGTTCTTTAACGAGCTGGCGCAGTACGAGGGCACGCAAATCTACCGGCAAGAGGTGCTCGGCGAGCTGCTGACGGTCGGCGAGGCGGCAATCATTAAACGATCTTGGCTGCGCGTCTGGCCCAACGACAGGCCGCTGCCGTGGTTCGACTTCGTCTACGTGTCGCTCGATACGGCCTTCACCGAGGCGACCTTCGACAAGAAAGATTTCGAGCCCGACTTCACCGCCTGCACGGTGTGGGGCGTCTTCCCCGAGGCGAAGCGCTGGAACATGATGATGCTCGAATGCTGGCACGAGCAGATTGGCTTCCCCGAGCTGATCGCCCGCGCCAAGCGCGAGATGAAGGCGAGGTACGGCCGCCGCCGCGACCTGCTGTTCAAGCCGGTGGTCGGCGACCCGCAGTACCACGAGCAGGTCAAGACGCCCGACCTGCTGATCATCGAGGACAAGGGCGCGGGCATCAGCCTCAGACAAACCCTTCAGTACGAGGGCATCGATAGCTGGCCGTATAACCCAGGCAAGGCTGACAAGCTGAGTCGTCTCCATGCAATTTCGCATATCGCAGCCGCTGGCCGCATCTGGCTGCCCGAGAGCAAGGTGATGCGCGGCGAGCCCAGGAGCTGGTGCGACCCGTTCCTCAAGGAGGTGACGCAGTACGCCGGGCCGGGCACCACCCGCAACGACGACTTCGTCGACTCGTTCTCCCAGGCCGCGCGCTACTTCGCCGACCGCTGGCTGACCTCGGGTGTCACCACCAAGTCCGAGATGAAGACCGACACCCTGGAGATGATGGTCGAGCTGGGTGAGGATCAGGCGCTCTATGATGCGATGCGGCAGGGCATTGACGAGGTGCGCAATCCTTACGATTGACAATCCTGACGATCTGTGAACCAACTCGGGGCGCACCAAGCCCCGTGGTGTCATGGAACGGGGCATCGCTACGAGGTCCACCATGCCGGAAGGCAACACGGTGCCGATGCACCAGAATGCGGCGCGTCCGTCGCCGCTCTATCTCAATCCCACTGGCCAGACCGTCGAAGAGCAGCGCGACATGCTGATCAAGATGATCGACGCCAACAACTGGCAGGGCCGCACCGAGCCCTACGCCCGCGTCATCACCATCACGCCCCAGCTCGCCCAGTACATCATCGACAACATCGAGGAGAAGAACCGCAAGCGCGCCGGGCGCAAGGTCGAGGAGTACGTCAAGGGCATGACGGCAGGCTGGGAGCTGACCGGCCAGCCGATCATCTTCTCGCGCTGCGGTCGCCTGCTCGATGGCGGCCACCGCCTCACCGCGGTCATCAAGTCGGGCAAGAAGATCAGGACGATGGCGGTGTTCGGCGTCCACTACGAGGCCTTCAGCTTCCTCGACATCGGCCGCAAGCGGACGCCCGCCAACACCCTGGAGGTGATGGGCGTGACCTACGCCACGACCAGGGCCGGGGCGATGCGCTGGGTCTACATCCTGACCATGGGCTCGTGCGGTCCGGCGCTGCCGACCAAGCCGCGCGCCGTCAACGACCGTGGCTGGGTGCCATCCAACGACGACGTCCGCGAGATGTGGGAGAAGCGCTTCCGCGACGATGCGGTGTTCGAATGGGCGGTCCAGCTCGCGATTACGACGGGCCGGGCGCTCGGCCGAGTCGTCGACAAGAATACCCTGGCGGCGCTGTTCTTCATCTGGGGATCGAAGGGCGAGCCTGCCATGCGCGGCCGGGTCGAGGAGTTCGCTGGCAGCATGACCGAGACCAAGAAGCGGGCCTTCAGCATCGGGGCCAAGCTGGTCAAGCGGACCCGCGAGAAGCTGCACGCCGCCGATGGCCGTCTTCACGAAACCGTGCGCGTGGTGATGGCGGCGCGGGCGATGCGGGCCTTCATGCTCCACGAGGAGGTCAACTTCGCGGGCATCGATTCGGACTCGGTCCCGCCGGTCTTCCCGCCGGTCTCGCAAGCTGTGGTGAAGGACCTGCCTTAACCTACCATTAAGAGACCAACCAAACCCGTGGGTCGGTAAAGGTCGTGGCAAACGTGTGATTTGTTCGTTGACTATCGCAAGGATTGCTGCGTCAATTCGACCCGCGGGAATGGGGAGGTACTACCAAGGTGGGATGGCTCTATCCCCGCGGTGTGTGAGTCGAAACCACTTGGAGAGAACATGAAGAACCTCAAGATCGCCCTGCTTGCGGGCGCGGCTATCTGCGCCCTGGCCCTTCCGGCAGCGGCTCAGACCTTCACCCTCGGCGCGGGCACGTCCAACGCCAACAGCACCAGCGGTTCGTCCAGCACCAGCCTGTCGGCTGGCGCGACGGCCATCGCAGGCGCGACGGCTGGCACCACGAGCGGTGCAGCGCAGTCGACCGGCGCGGCCACGGGGCAAAGCGCATTGGTCAATGGCGGCATCAACAACAGCGCCGCCTCGACCCACCTCAACCAGAGCACGGCGAACAACGCCAGCTTCGCCATCGGCGGGGCGGTGAACCTCTCGGGCTCGCAGTCCCAGGCCATCGGCAATTCGGCCGCGGCCGCCAACGGCGCGTTCATCGCCTTCAAAATCGGACCGTAAGCACAACCCGGTCTGATGGCTTCGGTCTAACCACCGGAGAGGCTGGCTCGTCGGCACGGCGAGCCAGCCACCCTGTTCAGTCGTGCCGAGTAACAGGAAGCGGGAATCTCCAATTATGAAAAGCAGTCTCTTCGTCAGCACGGCCCTTGCGGCCCTGATGCTGGTCGCGGCCGTTCACGCTCAGACAGCGACCGGCACCGGCACCAGCAATTCGACCTCCAACAGTGGTTCTTCTTCGGGCGCGCAAGGAGTCGTCGGCCCGGCAGGCAACGCCGTGACCGGCGGCGGTAACGCAGGCGCGGCGTCGAACAGCAACTCGAACTCGAATGCCAGCACGCGCTCGCAGTCGTCCGGCAATGCCAATGCCCAGAACATCAACTTCAATTCGCCGGGCAACACGTCGAGCAGCAACAACAACACCAATCGCAACTACGACAACAGCTACGTCGGCTACGGCGGCGGCACGTCGAACTATAACCGCAACGATGGCGACGTGACGGTCCGCACCACACCCACCGTCTATGCGCCACCCGTCAGCGGCGGCAATCCCTGCACCCTCGCCGTATCCGGCGGCGTGTCGGTCATTGGCTGGGGTGCCGCCGCTGGCGGTACGTTCGTCGACGAGGCCTGTGCGACCCGGCAGAAGATCGCGATGATCCACAACGCGGGCTACGCTGGCGCGGCGAAAGAGCTGATGTGTGACGACCGCGCGTCGTACAATGCCTTCAAGACCGCAGGACAGCCGTGCGCCTTCCGTGCTGCCTTCGAGGCACCGGGCACGCCGCCCACGGTCGCGCCGCTGCCCGCACAACCGGTTGTTGTCGCGCCGACGTCGCCAGTCATTGCGCCGACTGCGACACGCGACCGCGCTACTCTTCCGAGGTGCTCTCGCACCGTCACCGACAACTGCTATAGTGGATAGGCTGCAAGGGCCACGGCCTCCGCTCCGGTGTTCACAATCTCCCCCGTGAATGCTGGAGCGGAACTCGCTTCCGGTTTACAGTTCTATATCGTACCGCTACTATAGCGATAGGATAGATCGTTAAAGCGGGAGCAAAGAGACAATGACTAACGTGGTCGAGATTCGTGGCGCGCAGGCCGCGCCACGCAGCGAGCGTTCCAGCATGGAGACGCTCATCATCACCCCCGAGATGGTAGATCGCTGGCAACTGCCGCCGTTCCAGCGGCCGCTGAAGGTGAACCCCAAGGTCCAGAAGATCGCTATCGAGATGAAAACCAGCGAGGTGGTGCCGGGCATCATCACGCTCGGACGACTCAAGTCGAGCACGGCTTTGTATCTGGTCGACGGCCAGCATCGCATGCAGGCATTTCGCCTCTCCGAACTGAAGGAAGCCATCGTCGATATCCGAGTCGTCACTTTCGATTCGATGGCCGAGATGGCTGAGGAGTTCGTTGAGCTGAACTCCGCCATCGTCAAGATGCAGCCCGACGACATCCTGCGCGGACTCGAATCGGTATCCAAGACGTTGCGCAAGATCAGGGCCGAATGCGGCTGGGTCGGCTATTCCAACGTGCGCCGCAACAAGACGAGCAAGAGCGGTCCGATCCTGTCGATGTCGCTGCTCATTCGCTGCTGGACCGGCTCGTCGACCGACACGCCGAGCGGATCGATGTCGGGCCGCACTGCCTCGACCGTGGTCACCGCGATGGACGACGACACCGAGACGACGTCGCACCTGATCCGCTTCCTGCACATGGCGTTCGAGGCGTGGGGCCGCGACGACGAATACCGCCGCCTGTGGGGCGGGCTCAACCTCACCATGTCGATGTGGCTCTACCGCAGGCTGGTGCTCGACAAGGTGCGCGGCGTGCGGCGCTACGTCGTGCTCAACGACTCGCAGTTCAAGCAGTGCCTGATGAGCCAGAGCGCCGACAAGCTGTATCTGGACTGGCTGCAGGGCCGCAACATGAGCGAGCGCGACCGCAACCCGTGCTACATCCACAATCGTCGCATCTTCGCCAAACGACTCATTGCCGAGGGCACGACCAAGGCGCTGATGCCGACGCCGAGCTGGGCCACCATTTCGGGCGGCCGATGAGACGCTTCACCATGCTCGCCATCGGCGCGATCCTGGGCTACGCGCTGATGTTGAACTACTGCTCGGGCATCAGCGCCCAGCAGCGCGGCCGGGCACCCAATTCGGTGCCGTGCTGGACGGTGCCGAACGGCGCGGCCTTCACCACGCAATGCGCCAACGGCTGGTTCATGTCGCTGATGCCCGATGGCACGGTGGTCGAGGGCGTGATGACCGACCCGCATGCCACCAATCCCGGCTCGACCATCCCGATGGACGACAAGGGCAACATCATCAATCGTGGCGCGGTCCAGGCCCCGCCGCCCAACCAGAGCAATGCCGCTCCCGGCCAATGGTACTACTACGGCGGCAGGCCACCGGAGTGAGCGAGATCATAATCGACGGCAAGTCGATGCCCGACATCATCGACGAGATCGTTGGCGAGGGACCGATGGCCAATCTCTTCAAGGGCGAGGATGGACCGACCGCGGGCGACCTGCGCATCCTGCTCAAGCTTTACGAGGAACGAGTCGGCGTGATCGTCGAATCGCTGCTTCGCATCGAAGAGAAGATCGACCTGATCTACGCCGACATCCAACGACTGCAACGGGTGAGGAGCCCCGACGACTGAGCGACGAGTGCCTACCAGAGGAGAGTGAAGTGAAACTAGACATCACGCCCGAGATGCTTGAGGCCGGGCGCAAACAGATCGCGGGCTCGATGACCGACTTCATCGAGGCGGGCGCGGCGGATCAAATCCTGATCAACGTCTACAGCTCGATGCTGGCGGTGTGGCTCGAATCGGAGCTGACGTCGCGCACCGCGACCAACGAAGGGGGATCGACACAATGAATTGCATCGCAGGGGCGATCATGTACTGCGCGGCGGCCATGCACATCCCAGGACCGCTGGCCAGCGGCCACGCCTACAACGCCAACGAGGCGTGGCGCTACGCGGCCTACTACCAGCCCGCCATCCTCAACTGGCAGCCCACGGTGCGGCGCTATCGGATTTAGAGGGGGCAGCCGGGGGCACCACCGCACCCGGCTGACCGATGCTGCCCCGTCGCAGCAACGCCCCGGCGCAGGTCGCCGGGGCGTTATTTCTTGAGTCGTCGGCTCAGGATTGTCCGCGGACGAACAATCCGTCCGCATAGGTTAGGCTGGCTTTGGCTGCGGCGTCTGACCCGGAAGCTGGCCCGGCTGCAGTGGCGGGGTCGGCATCGGACCACCACCGACGTGCGGCGGCATCCCAGGCAGGCCCTGGTCGGGCCGTGGCGGCATGCCCGGCAGACCCTGGTCAGGGAACCCCGGCACGCTCGGCAGGCCCTGGTCGGGCAGCGGCGGGATTTGCTGCGGCACCGCCGCCCACTTCCACTTGCCGTCCGGCGTGCGGACCATGATCAGGTACATGCCAGCCGGGAGCGTCGGCGGCGGCGTGGTCGGGAGGGTGTTATCCGGCACGCCAGGGATGCCCTGGTCGGGGTGCTCGCCGCCGCCAGGGAGGCCCTGGTCGGGTGCGGCGGGGATGTTGTAGGGCGACACGAGGTAGACGTCGCCGCTGACTTTCTGGATTCGGACGAGCTTCAGCTCAGGCATCTTGGGTCTCTCCGGGTGTGAGTCGTTGGTTGCAGTCAGCGCTAGCATAAGAGGTTTTATCCTCACGGTCTCGTGACAAAGGGAGGAAGGTGTGGGCATCCGCGAGTTCGTCTGCATGGACTGTGGTGTCGAGGCGCGGTTCGTCGGGGCCGACGACTCCGTGGCCAACGACAACATCCAAGATTTATGTGGAACCTGCGCGTGGCTGCGCACCGTCGACGATCCAGTCGAGCGCGCCCGGATACGCGCCCAACTGCATCGCCGTCCGATGTTCTAGATGCCGAGCCGGAAGCCGCCACTGTCGATGGTGCAGACTTGGCAGCGTGGATCGCCTGCCGACAGTCCGACATGGACCCAGCCGGTCGGTGGATACTCGTCGATGAGCTGGTCGATTCCCAGCTCCTTGACGTGCGGTTCGAGCATCTTGCAGATGTCGTGGGGCGTGCCGAAGCCGGGGCACTGGAAGTCGCAGGCCAGCCCCGAGCAGTGCGCGCTTGAGCTGGCCCCGCCGACCGCGGCGTTCAGCGCAGGCGAGCGATATCCGCTCGACACGAGGATGGGCCGGTTGCCGAGGATCGCCCGGACCTGCTCCATCACCTGGGCGGTACGCTTGAGATTGTCGTAGTGCTGCTGGGTCGCGGGCTTGTTGTCGATGCCCTCGCGCGAGGCCGTCTGGCTGGCCAGGAACTCGTCGAGCGTGAAGTGTGGGCTGAGCATCTCAGTAGGCATAAAGACCTCCTCGTTCCATCATCGTGGCGCAGAACCACAGCAGGGCGGCGGCCGCGCCAAGCACGCCGACCCAGTAGAATGTCCAGCTCATTTGTCTCTCCGGGTGAGGCCGCCCGCGAAGGCCAGCGCCGCCGCCAGGGCGGCCGACAGCAGCTCGGACAGGCGGTTCTTGGGATCGCAGACGATGGCCGGGTCACTGAGGATTTTCTCGGTGTACCAGAGGCAGGAGATCGCTCCGGCTACCACCACGAGACAGTGGATGCTGATGATCGCGGCGACCAAGTAGAAGCTGGCCCTGACCGTGTCGAACGGCGGCTTCTTGGGGTACTCGGGGATGTCACACACGCAAGCGCACCAGCGAGTCGTCGGCGCAGTCACGGACACATTACCACAGGTGGAAAACAATGTGGATTACGGGGATGATCGTGTATGCTGTCGATATGACCGAATCCCTGGAAGCCACCGAAACGTTCGCCGCCGAGGGCGCGACCGCGCCCCGTATCACGCTCGACTACATCAAGGGGGAGATCGAGCAGCAATGGTTCACCACCGCCGACCGCATCCCGAGCGAGCGCGCCCGGCTCGCCGTCGTGGAGAAGCTCAAGCACGTAATGGTGTGCCTGCTGGTGATGAAAAACGGGTTTTGCGTCATCGGCAAATCAGCGCCACTTTCCCCGGAGAACTTCGACGAGGAGAAGGGCAAGACGTTCGCCTACGAGGACTGCATCCGGCAGCTCTGGCCGCTCTATGCCTTCGCACAGCTTCAGAACGGAAAGCCAAGATGACGATGGACAACACACCGATCCCGACATTCGTCGAGGGTCACGCGGTCGCCGAGATTGACGACGACTCGTTGGGTCAATGCTTCGTGACGCGACCCGACCTCACGATCAGCCGGTCGGCGCTCGACCTGATTGGCTGCGAGAACGACATGCGGATGACCGAGGTCGGCATGGTCAACATGCTGGCGGCGGCATTGGTCACCATGGCGAGCCGCATCCAGGCCGACAAGCCGCACGACACGACCTACATGGGCGAGGCCGACAAGAACGTGCCCGAGAAGGAGTTCAACCGGCAGCTCAACATGGCCAAGCGCGACGCCGCCATCGCCATCACCCACTTCGAGACCGGGGCGATGTACCTGCGCAAGGCACTGGAGCGCGTGGCGTGACGCCTGAGAAGAAGGCCGAGTATCACCAGCTCGCTGCGGAAGTGATGGAGCCGGTGCTGACGGTCGCCGCCCGACGACTCGGGCTGGCCGTCGAGGAGATACACGCCACGCAGATCGAGCCGCTGCGTAAGGCCAGCCGCGCCATGCTGGCCGCGCTGAAAAAGGCGCGTCCTTTCGTACTGTGGGGTGGCGGGCTTGAATTAGTTTCTGAGATAGATGCTGCCATCGCCCAGGCCGAGGCCGCTGGCATTGAGGAGACCGAGTGATGACTGCACGCCTACCTTCTTGTATCCGATGCGGAGGTCAGACGGCGCTGCACGAGAACGACTGGGCGGACCCGCCTGTGTGGGGCGTCTATTGCCTCGACTTCGTAACGTGCGGCATCCACATGCCCGAGAGAGCGACCCAGGAGGAAGCAATTGCTGCAGCACACAACCGCCCCCTCCAAGCAGCCATGCTGGCCGCGCTGAAGGAGTTGCTTTGGGAGGACAGCGACAAGTCCGAACAGGCCAAGATCGTGACGCGGGTCAAGGCTGCCGCCGCTATCGCTCAGGCCGAGGCTGCTGGCATCGGGGAGGAGACATGACGCCCGAGAAGAAGGCCGTGGCCCTCGAAGAAGCAAAGGTGTTGCTCAAACATCTCGCAGCAAGCATCGAACACGAGACAAGGTGCGGCACGCCTCTGCTTGTATCGACTAAAGCGCTAGCTGATGCGGCGCTTGCGTTTGTGTCAGGTGTGCCGACCGCCGCCGAGGCTGCTGGCATCGAGGAAGAGACATGACCGACGATGACGCTCGGGTCGCCATCCCCTATGCGCTGGACGAGAGTTGCACGCCGCCAGCTCTGCTCCATCACGGTCGGCAGGTGTTCCATTTCCAGCGCCCGCCGATGGGGTCGTTCTCGCATTACGACGTGCGCGACGTGGCCCGGCTGGTCGTCGCTCTTCTGAACAAGAACCACCGCGAGGTCGTTGGCATAGAGGAGAAATCATAATGCCCAGTAGTGGACGACGTGGCGGCTATCGTTGGACCGATCCGCAGACCGCAGTCGACTCGGCCAAGACGGTCAACGTGATGGCCCGCGAGTACGACGTGCTGGTCCTGCTGTCGCACCAGATCGAGCCGCGCAACGGCTGGGAGATGTCCCAGGAGCTTGGCTGGCAGACCATCAGCGTGGTGCCGCGGCTCGCTCCGCTGCGCCGCAAGGGCATGATCCTGCACGTCGGCAGTCGGCCCGGCCCGCCGCCCAAGCGCAAGTCGCAGATGGCCTACATCATCAGCCCGGTCGGGCAGCGCTTCCTGGCTGACGTGCGGCGCGATCCATCCCTGTGGCACGGACCCGCGGCGTCACCCGCATTCGAGGAGGCAAACGATGGCACAGCACACACAGGCTAACGATTGGGAGATCGCGCTCATTTGCCAGATGGGCGGCGCGGAAGGTGTTGGCGGCGGCATTTTCTTCGCCGATATCAAATCGAAAAAGGCCAAGACGCGCTCAGCGTTTCTGTTCCTGGGAGGTAGCTTTGGCTTTGGCGGCAGCTTTGGTGGCGGTGCTGGTCCGTCACCCCTCGATGTGGTGCAGAACCATGTGCCCGATATGTATACGCCAATTAAATGCGCAGTCCGCTTCAGCGTCGACGACCTCGACTGCGCGAGCGGACGCATCACCAACATGGGTGTGGCTGCGGCCTACGGCTATTCCTGCGTTCGCATCAGCGCTGGCCAGTGGCCTGTGCTGTTCACGAACATCAACTGCAACGGCTGGGGAACCGGCGTCGGCTACGGTGCCGCGACGACCGTAGGAATGTGGAAGCAGCTCGGCGATGCCGCGACCTATGACACCGAGGTCGCGAGCTACGTCGGCGACGTGAACTACAATGGCGAAGAGATGAGCTACTGGCAGAACATGGCGAACGCCTGATGATCATCCTGCGCGAAACCATCGCTGACGGCACTGGTCACTTTCCCAAGGGCACCATCGCGACGTGGCCCGAGGACAGAGAGCTGCCACCCGGCATGGTGTGGCTGCGCACCCGGGTGGGGCCGCATGGGCAAGTCGTCACAAATGGCGACTTCACACCCGAGGCCAAGCGGATCATAGACGAGGTGCTCCATGAAACTGTTGAAATGCGCCGAGTGCGGCTACGTCTACAACGTGATCTCGCCCGCCAACAGAGGCTGCCCGCGCTGTGACAGGCTTCGCTATCGCACGGATGGCGACACCACGCCCCAGGCCTACATGCAGACGGCCGACACGCCGCCGACCTACAGCTCGCCCGCCGAGCCCGAGCGCTCATCGCCGCACGAGAGCAGTCACTCGTCGACGCCGTCGTCGAATGACAACGGCAGCTCGTCGTCCGATTCGGGAAGCAGTGGGTCTTCGGAATGAGCCAGTGGCATTGCGCCAAGTGCGGCACCGGCAACAGCCCCGAGCGCAGCCGGTGTCGTAATTGCGGAGCCTTCAGGCTGGGGCCGTGGCGATGACGAGGATCGATCCCGAACTGCGCGCGGCGGTGAAGCTCGCCGTGCTCGGGGTGATCTATCTCGGGACGCTGGCCATCGGCTGGGCGCTGTGGTCGCGGTTCGGCTAAGGGGAAGACAATGAGCGATCATCTCCGCAAGATGGGTCCGCTCGCGGCCGATCACCCGCTCCTCAAGGGCGATTGCTGCGCTGCCTGTCAGGTGTTTTTCAAAGAGGGCGACTACTTCACCCTGGTGCCGCTCGGTCCTGGCGATGACGAGGATGAGCGACGGCGTGCGCGCGAGGGTCGGCCGTACAATGCCGTGGCGGCAGTCATCCACTGGGACTGCGGCGATACCCGGAAAGCCATAGGGTAGCCGTCAATACCCCATATGGGGTATGGTCACCGCCGGGAACCATAATCCTAGCGGGAGCGTCGGGTGGTGAATCCGACAAAGATGTTGCGGGTATTGCGTGGAGCACTGAGCCGTCCGCAATTTCCGATAGACGAGAACGACCTGTGGAAGGCAGCGCGCGAGCGTCGCAATCCTGCCGGTGAGATCGTGCAGCTCGACGCCGAGAAGCTCAGGGAGGGGCTGCAGAAGGCCGATCCTGGGTTGCCCCTGGCGTGGAAGCAGAGCCGCTACGACAACATCAACGACGTCCTGAACGGCATCAAAAACTCGACCACGACGCCGGGCTACATCGACCGCTATCCCGAGGTTGGGTTCCGCGGCGAGGACGCGACCGGCCCGGTGGTTCGCAGCGATGGTGGCCACCGCATCAGCGTCGCCGCTGATCGCAACATGTCGATCCCGGTCACCACCGAGACGCCCAAGGAGGCGGCCCGCCTGCGCCTGCTCTACGGCCTCGGCATGGAGGACAACTACGCCGAAGGCGGCGAGGTCACGCCGACCCTGGCAGGCATCAACCCGGCGCGCGCAATCAAGGTGATGAGCGCCCTCACCAAGAAGCTGATGGGCGTCGCCGACGTTCACGGTGCCGAGAACGCCGAACGACTCGTGCGGGCGCAGGACGAGGGCGCGGACCTGTCGATCTACAGCAAGCCCGCGCTTATCAATGCGGCAGCGCCGCAGAACCGCATCACCAACATCCACCCCGGCAGCTATCAGGATTTCTCGCGCCAGATTTCGGCCGACATGCGCTCCGAGAACCCCTACCGGAATGCCTTGCATGCCATGGACGGCATGTCGCTCGACGACGTGCTGGGCTACTACGCCCACGTCGCCAAGCAGGGCAAGTGGCGCGAGGTGCCGTGGCTCGGCATCGGCAACACCGGGCCGGGCGTGTTCCACCAGGGCACGCCGCCGATCACGACGCAGGGCCAGTATCCCATCGTCACCGGCCAGGAAGGCCGCCATCGCATGATGACGATGGACGAGGTGCTCGATCAGGATAAGTCGCTGGTTTCGATCAGGCCGTACAAGATCGTGCCTGCGAGCGAGGACAAGTACGAACGCGGCAAGCTGCTCCAGCAGCAGCTCGAACTCGAAGGCAGCGGTCGAGTCGTTCCCGAGAACCTTTCCCGCCGTGATCTCACCGAGGATACGCTGCCGCGATTGCCTCAGACGTGGGCCGAGGGCGGACAGGTCGACGACTCGGGAGGTCCCGAGGGCAAAGGCGCGCTCACCCTGGCGGGCATCAATCCGCTCAAGTTCATAAATTTTGCCAAGCGCGTCATCCTGCCCGCGGTGCAGGAGAAGGCCGTCGAGAAGGTCGTGGCCCACGCCGACAAGACCGGCAACGAGGGGCTGATCGTCGGCCGCTATGGTGACGATGTCGCCAAGCCCTACACCAGCAGGCTGATCCCTGGTGAGAAGGGCAGCGTCAGGATTCCCAAATCGGCGAAAAATAACCTGTGGTCGACCGCGCCGGGCCAGACCTATTCGGCGCACCCCCATCCCGGCCATGACGGGCCGGAAGGCTACGTCGGCTGGTCGGCGATGCCGTCGCTTGCCGACATTGCCGCTACTTATGCGCCGCAAGGCCTGTTCGGGCTTTACAACAAGCGCCTACCCGAGTCGTTGATCGCCAATCAGGATGGCGCGCTGCTCAAGATTGGCGGCCTGCACAACGCGCTCGATCCGGCGATGGGCTGGCAGCCGCGGTCCGATATCGCCCGGCATGTCACCGACCTGTGGCGCAACGAGAACCGCTTCGGCAAGACGCTCGCCGAGTACGAGGCGCACTATAAGGCGATGAAGGACTGGGCCGACGCGCACGGCGTCAACTTCAATCCGGACGTTAAGCTTTTCGACGAGAAGGGCGGCATCAAGGAAATCTTCAATCCGGCGGGCCAAGACCTCGCCGCTGCTCCAGTGCTCAATCGCATGGGCATGATGGGTATCCCGGTCGATCTCCACGGCAACTTCACCAGCGACGTCCGGGTCTCGCTCGAAGACGCGATGAAGAGCTGGACCGAATACATGCAGAGCGGCAAGGCCGGACCCGCACTGGGGCCGGTGCAGATGAACTTCGACTTCAAGAAAGGCGGGGCCGTGCGCAACTACCGTATCGGTGGCTTCGGCCAGCCTGACTTCCGTGGCGACGATGACGACGACTCGGACGGCCAGGGCGCGCTCACCCAGGTTGGCTGGAGCGACAAGGCGGCCAAGGCGATGATGCGCCGCGCCGCGCGCGCGCTCGAAGAGGAAGCCCGCCTTAACGCCAACAAGGCCAAGAACGCCGATCCGGTCTACTTGCCGCCCGATCCCAAGATGCAGACGGTCAAGGACCCCGTCCGCATGGCCTATCCCGGCATCTACAAGTCGCCGCAGCAGATCGTTGAAGAGGCCAAGCTGCGCTACGACAAGGGCGACGAAGACGCGATGTGGCGATTGTTCGGCGTCAATCGCGGCGACCTCGATGACATCTCACAGGCGCGCGATCATTCCAAGCTGCTGCTCGTGCCGCACGCCTATTACCCGCCGCCCGGCGCGACCGGCTCGAAGAACTCCGAGAAGGTTCTCACCCAGCGCAATGCCAACCGCATCGTCGACATCGCCGGAGAGGCGCTGAGCGATCCCGAGCTGAAGCTGACGCGCTCGTGGTACGAGATGGGGCCGATGTGGGAGCGCATGAACCAGCTCGGCACCGACCCGGCCTATCAGAGTCTGTTCAACAAGCGTGTGGCGCTGCATTCGGCCGGTGCGTCGCCGCTCAACGAGATCAATCGCGGCACGGCGGCGAATTGGCTGCTCCAGCAAGGCCGCGGCGAGGACTATATCGATCTCGCGGGCGTGCCCGAGGCCAAGCGCGCGAGCATGCGCAACTACCCGGCCGACATGCTGCAGATACCGGGGCACGCCTATCACTCGACGGCGCATTCGAAGCCGCTGATCAACCTCGAAGCCTCGCACCAGTTGTTCTCGGACAGACACAAGGTGCCGACCTACGCGCAGGCCACCGATCCGATCCTGGCCGATCCGCGGCGGCCGATTGCCGATGCCCATCTCGCGCGCGGCACCGGCTACTCCGATGTTCGGACCGGCGGCACCGACCAGTTGTTCAAGGAGCTGACGACCTCGGAGTACGGCGACTTCGTGCCGTGGTGGCAGAAGATCAGCGAGCAGGTCGACGAGCAGCCGCGCGATCTCCAGGCGATGATCTGGAACGCGCTCGGGCCGCAGACCGGGGTGCGCATCATCGGACCGGGCAAGCTTGAGATCATGTCGGGCCAGATGATGCGTGCCGCTGACCGCCTTGGCGTGTCGCCCGAGACGGCGCGCGATTTGGTGCTGACCGGACAGGCCGGGGCCTACGCCGAGGGCGGCTCGGTCGAAGGCGACTTCACCGGCTACGGCGACTACATCGCCAAGCGCGCGCGCAGGCGCGGCGTGCCCGAGGAGGTCGTCGACGAGAAGCGACAGCAGGAGCTGGCGCAGCCCGACTACTGGACGGATATGCTGAAGCGCATCGGCAAGTCGGCGGTGTCCAATGCGGCGTCCTACGGCACGGCGATGATGACGCCGACGAGGCCCGAATTGGTCTCGCACTTCGACGACTCGATCTCGCGCGGCCTCGATTACGTGATGCCGACCAAGTATTCGAGCGACGAGCACCTCCCGTTTCTCGCCTCGAATGTTCTCGATCCGACCAACCTAGCCGGGGCCAAGTGGCTGCCCAAGGGGATAGACATGGCCAAGGGAGCATTGCGTTCCATGGGCAAGCGGATTGGTCTCGCCGAGGGCGGCCTGCCCAACCTCGGCGCGGACATCATCGAGCCCGAGGGGACCAAGCCCGACATCATCCCCGGCGCAATGGACGAGTACGGCAATCTGCCCGATGTCGGGCGACGCACGCCCGAGCCGCTCAAGTTCTCGCCGGTCAGCTTCGAGCAGCCAAAGGGCGGCGGAGGAGGTGGCGGGGGCATCGGCAGTCTGCTGGGTCCGATTGGTGCTATCGCCGGGTCGTTCATCCCTGGCGTCGGCACGGCGCTTGGCGGGGCCATCGGCAGCTTGGCCGGTGGTGCCATGAGCAAGATGGGTGCCGCCGAGGGCGGTCGTATCCCGGCCTACGCCGGGGGTGGCTCGGTCGACGACGACATGCTGGCCTACCACGTCATGAACTACGACGACGGCGGACCGGTGCGTTTCCGGCCCGACAGCGAGCTATGGCCGGGCCAGAACCCGTGGGAGGCGCTCAAGCCCGGCAGCGAGGAGAAATCGCTCCAGCAGGGCTCCTCGGGCCTTGGCGGCCTGCTCGGCACGGCCCTCGGCGGTGGCGGGGAGGGCGGCATGCCGATGGGCGGCCTGCTCCCGATGATCATCAACGCGATCAGCGGCGGCAAGGGTGGCAAGGACACGGGCGGCTTCATGGACATCGCGAAGTTCATCAGCCCGGTCGCCGCCATCGACCGCGGTGTCGGCCTGTTCGAGGAGGGTGGCCGCGTCCCCGGCGGCGCACTGCGGCGCTGCAGCGGAGGGCGTAGCTGATGTCCGATCCCACGGCCATGCAGGACCCGTTCGCCCAGCCAGGGTCC
>Ga0307472_100000252_pt1 | contig 17498 bp, 18 predicted proteins | sample atmos_gasesAM5C__2_FD_204582 | JGI IMG/M metagenome (GOLD analysis project Ga0307472, IMG submission 204582) | Hardwood forest soil microbial communities from Morgan-Monroe State Forest, Indiana, United States - atmos_gasesAM5C_05 | ecosystem: Environmental > Terrestrial > Soil > Temperate...
ATGGCGCAGCCCCAGGTACGCAAGCGCCGCTCCGCAGGCGAGTCCTCCGATCAGGGCTTCGAGCATCTCGGTGCCGCGCGTCGCGCTGGTCGCGCCTATCAGTCCGCCGACGAGGGTGAGTATGCCAATGCGTACCCAGATCCGGGCCGGCTGCACCGGCTGGCGGCCGAAGGTTCGCCGCAGGCGGCGCACGACTGCCCAGACGACGAGCGCAGCGACGAGGATGGGGGTCAGAAGCTTAGGATCCATGCGACCTCACAGCGTGATCGAGCCGCGCCCGAGCTCCATACAATCGCCGCTCACCAGCACGTTGCGCTCCTCGTCCACCCGCAGCCGCAGCGCCGACGGCCGCCCGGTGTACTCCCCCTGCGAGATGTCGAACTCGCACGGCAGCGTGCGGCCCGTCGCGAGGCACCAGCCGCCGAGATTCGCGGTCGCCGATCCCGTCGCCGGGTCCTCGAGCACGGCTCGCCCCTGCGGAAAGAAGAAACGCGCGAGGAGCCCCGTACCCGCGGGCGCGAACACGTACACCTGGCTGTGCCCGTCGGCGCTCGCAAGCTGTGTGAGGAGGTCCGCGCGCACGTTCACGCGCCGCACCGCCGCCTCGCTCGCGAGTGGCACGATGAGCTGCTCCACCCCCGCGTTCACCCACAAAGGCCGCTCGCCGATATCGCGCTCCTCGAGCCCAAGCATGGCCGCCAGCGTGAGACGCGGCTCGCTCACCTCGCGCCACGCCGGGGGCTTCGCCTGCAGCGTCCAGCGATCCCCGCTCGCGCGAACCGGAATTATGCCCGCGGGCAACTCGAGCGTCAGGCGGTCGCCGCCGAGCCCGAGGGCGCGGCAGACGTGCGCGGTGCCGAGCGTCGGATGTCCCGCGAACGGCATCTCGTAGCGCGGCGTGAAGATGCGCACCCTGGCGCTGGCGCGCTCGGAAGGCAGGATGAAGCTGGTCTCCGAGAGGTTGAACTGCAGCGCCAGCGCTTGCATCCTTGCCGCATCGAGCGCCTGCGCCCGCTCGAAGACGCACAGGGCATTACCGGTCAGGGGCACGCGCCCCTGGGTGAAGACGTTGACGATGCGGTAGGAGAACGCTGCCATGCGCCCGGCGATTGTATCCTCGGGGCCGAAGCGATGAGCACCGAATTACTGTTTCGGGACGATGCCTATCTGAAGGCGGCCGCGGCGCGGGTGCTGGCCGTCGGGGAGCGCGGCATCGAGCTCGACCGCACGGTGTTCTATCCGCTCGGCGGCGGGCAGGCCGGGGACACCGGCGCCCTGGTTCGCGAGAGCGGTGAGCGCATCCCGATCGCCGATACCCGCAAGGGCGAGACGCCGGACAGTGTGCTGCATATCCCGGCGGGGGGCGCGCCGCTGCCCGAGCCCGGCGAGCCGCTCGGCCTCGAGATCGACTGGCCGCGGCGTTACCGCCTTATGCGGCTGCACACGGCGCTCCACCTCCTGTCGTGCGTGGTCGTCGCCCCGGTCACGGGGGGCAACATCGCGCCCGACAAGGCGCGCCTCGACTTCGACATCGACCTCGCCGCACTCGATGCGGCGCGCATCGAGCGCGAGACCAACCGCCTGATCGCCTCAGGCGCGGCCACCGGGACCGCCTGGATCACGGACGCCGAGCTCGACGCGCAGCCGGAGCTCGTGAAGACCATGAGCGTGCAGCCGCCCCGGGGCTTGGGCAGGGTGCGGCTGCTGAGGATCCCGGGAATCGACCTGCAGCCCTGCGGCGGGACCCACGTGGCCAACATTGCCGAGATCGGCGCGATCAGGGTCGTGAAGATCCGCAGCGAGGGCCGCCGCAACAAGCGTGTGGAGATCGTACTTACTGATACCGGCTGAGTTCGATGCCGTTGCCCACGGGCAGCAGCACCGAGGTCATGTCCCGCGCGACCTGCACAGCATGACGGTAGGCCTGCGCATGGGGGCGCGCGCTCGCGGGCTCGATCATGTTATCCGCGATCACCAGCGCACCGGGAGCGAGCTTCGGGTACAGCAGCTCGAACACCGGCACGTAGAGGTTCTTCCACAGATCGATGAGCACGAGATCGAAGGGCCCCGCGAGCGCCGCGAGACTCTCGAGGGCGTCGCCGATGCGAAACTCGACGAAGTCGGCGAGCCCCGCGCGTGCGAGCTGTGCGGTCGCATACTCGGTCTTGCCGGCTTTCAGCTCGAGAGAGATCACCTTGCCGTGCACGGCGCGGGCGGCGTCCGCGAGCCACACGGTGGAGTAGCCGAAGGAGCTTCCGACCTCGAGGATACGGCGCGCGCCGGCCTCCCTGGCGAGGAGATTGAGGAGCGTCCCGGTCGCACGCCCGACCGGCAGCAGCATCTCGTCGATCCGCCGCCCGGCCTCCTCCGGCCCGAGCGTGTCCCACAGCGCCTCCTCGCGCTCGGCTCGCGCCTCGTAGTCGGCAAGCACGGCCAGCACGGCTGCATCGATGCTCATGATGAGAAGTACTCCTGGAGGGAACCCACGCCGAGCCGCTTGGCCTCGAAGAGGCTCTCGAGGTGTTCGCGGGAATTGACCAGCCCGCGTGCGCGCAGTACGCCGCGGTCATCGAGCAGGGCGGCGAACGGCAACCGGCTCACCTGGTAGGCGAGCCCGAGGGCGGCCGAGACCACGTAGGGGATCTCCTCCAGCCCCTGCGTGCGCACGAACTCGCGCTGCGCCGTAGCGTCGCCGTCGCTCGCGAGGATGACGTCCATCCACGAGCGCTCATCCCTGCGGCTCGACTTGACCGCCGGGAGCAGCGTCTTGCACACCGGGCAGGTCGGGGAGACGAACAGCAGCAGCGTGCTGCGGCCGTCGTCGCGCACGGCGCCGACCTTGAGCTCCCGGCCGTCGAGCGCGGCGAGCTCGAGCACCGGCGCGGGCTCGCCCACCGTGAGGCCGCGATTCAGCATCAGCGCCCCGGCGGGCGCGATGCGCTGGTGCAGCACGCCGAGCTGCCGGGTGAGAGCCAACACCACCCCGGCGAGCGCCAGGACCAGCGCCCAGAGGACTACGTTCGATACGGCGAGCGCGGTCATCGCGGACTCTTGAGCGCGGTGGTCCAGGCGGCAGTCCGGCCGAGGAGCTGATCCAGGGACACATATAAAAGAGTCGCGACCACCACCCCGCCACCGACCGTGAGCGCATCCACCGGCGTGAGCGGGCGAGTCTTCCAGGGGACTAGCGCGCCGGCGAGCAGCCCCAGCGCCAGCATCAGGTTCCGCGCCACCATCCAGGGGGCGATCGGCCGCGTGTCATCCGGCCCGCCGCAGCCGCAGGCGAGGTCACGCCGTCCGCGCCGGAGATTCACGGCGATCGCCGCGGCATAGGCGGCGAGCAGCCCCGCCCCGCCGAGCCCGGCGCCGCAGCGCGTGGCGCCGGGAAATAGTCCCGCGGCGACCGCGAGCTCCGCGAGCGGCACCAGCGGCGCGAGGCGCACCGCGCTCTCGGGCAGCAGCTGATAGGCGCGCAGCACCTCGGCGAAATGCGGCGGGTCGCGCAGCTTATGGACCGCGGAGCTCGCGAACAGGAGCGCGGAGCACACGAGAAGCAACACGCCGACGGCCGGATCGAGCATGCCCCATGATAAACCGTCGACCGCTCGGGTTAACATGGCGTCATGGATACCGCCCGCCTCGAAGCCTTCACCGACGGGGTGGTCGCCGTCATCATCACCATCCTGGTGCTCGAGATCCACGTCCCCCAGGGGAGCGATCTCGCCTCACTCAAAGCGGACGCGCCGGTGTTCCTCGCCTACGTGCTGAGCTACGTGAACGTCGGCATCTTCTGGGTCAACCATCACCACATGCTGCACGTCACCGAGCGCATCAACGGCAAGATCCTCTGGGCTAACCTGGTGCTGCTCTTCTGGCTGTCACTGATACCGTTCGTGATCCGCTGGATCGACGAGACGGGGTTCGTGGCGGCGCCCACCGCGGCCTACGGCGTGGTGCTCGCGTGCGCCGCGCTCAGCTACACCAGCCTCCAGGCGCAGATCATCGCGCTCAACGGCCAGGAATCGCGCCTTGCAGTGGCGACGGGGAGCGACCTCAAGGGCAAGCTCTCGATTGCGCTCTACCTCGCTGCCATCGTCCTGGCATTCGCGCGCCCCTGGGTTGCGATCCTCCTCTACATAACAGTGGCGCTGATCTGGCTGGTGCCCGACACGCGGATCGAGTCGCTGGTGAAAAGATGAGAAGACCCGCATGAGCACCCGCACCGTGACCGCCGTCAACGGCCCCAATCCCTACGCCGTCACCCTCGAGGATCAGCGGGGACATCACTGGCTCGCCGACGAGCCGCTCGAGGCGGGCGGCGGCAACGAGGGGCCCTCGCCCACTCAGCTGCTGCTCTCGAGCCTCGGAGCCTGTACCGCGATCACCGTGCGCATGTTTGCCGCGCGCAAGGGCTGGCCGCTCACCGGTGCGGAAGTGCGCCTCGAGTTCAACCCCGAGGGCGCCCCGGCGGAGGGCGCCGACATCCGGCGCACGATCACGCTGCAGGGGGACTTGAGCCCGGAGCAGCGTGAGCGGCTGCTGGACGTCGCCAACAAATGTCCGCTCCACAAGGTATTGACCGGCACGATACGGATACACAGCGCCCTCACGCCCCCATGAGCAGGCACCCCCTCCCGCCCGAACGCCTCGAGGCGCGCACCGCCGAGATCGGTGGCGGGCTCACGATCCGCCGTGCCCTGCCGAACCGGCACCGACGCACGGTGGGCGCCTGGTGCTTCCTCGATCACGCCGGGCCGATGGAGTTTGCCGCGGGCGGCGGCATGCACGTCGGGCCTCACCCGCACATCGGCCTGCAGACCTTCACGTGGATGATCGAGGGAGACGTGGTCCACCGCGACAGTCTCGGCAACGAGCAGCTGATCACGCCGGGGCAGGTGAACCTTATGACCGCGGGAGCCGGCATCGCGCATGCCGAGGATTCAGCGCCCGGTCACGCAGGAAAGCTGCACGCGGCGCAGCTGTGGATCGCCCTGCCCGAGGGGGAGCGGCGCCGCGCGCCCGCTTTTCGCAACCATCCACAGCTGCCGCTCATCGAGTCGGGCGGCTTCAGCGTTCGCGTCCTCGCGGGCAGCGCCTTCGGGCACAGATCGCCCGCCGAGGTTTACTCCCCGCTCGTCGGGCTCGACCTGACCACCACGGGACGGGCGATACTCGCAGTGCCACTCGCAGGCGCGTTCGAGCATGCGGCGCTCGTCCTGAGCGGCGCGGCGAGTGTCGCCGGCGAGGCGCTCGCGCCGGGCACGCTCCTCTATTTCGGCCCCGGGCGCGAGGAGCTCGCGCTGCGCACCGAAGGACCCGCGCGCATCCTCCTGATCGGCGGAACGCCGTTCGGCGAAGAGATCCTCGTCTGGTGGAATTTCGTGGCGCGCACGCGCGAGGAGATCGCCCTGGCGGCGCGCGATTGGAATGCCGGGCGTTTCGGCGCCGTGCGCGGCAGCCCCGCCCCTCCCCTGGTCACTCCGGACGTCGCCGGTCTCAACCTGCGGCCCGCGCTCAACCCCGACCGAACACCCTGATAGCGGCACCGGTCACGGCGCGGGCGGCGTCCGAGGCGAGGAACAACACGACGTCGGCGACCGCATCGGGCTCGACCCAGCGCGACGCGTCGGCCTGCGGCATGGCGGTGCGATTCGCCGGCGTGTCGATGGTTCCCGGAAGGACCGCGTTCACCGTGACGTTACGATCCCTGAGCTCGGCGGCCAGCGCCTCGGTCAGGCGCTCGACGCCGGCCTTGGACGCCGCATACGCTCCCATGCCGGCGCCGGCACGCGCGGCGGCGCCTGCGCCGATGTTGATGATGCGGCCACCGCCTGCAGCGATGAGGTGAGGCAGGGCGGCCCTCGAGGCGATCACCGCGGTCTTCAGGTTCATCGCGAACATGAGCTCCCAGGTCGCCACGTCGCCGTCGGCGAGCGTCTCCCAGCGAAATCCGCCGGCGACATTGACCAGCGCCTGAAATCCGCCGGTCGCCGCGGCCACCGTCTGCAGCGCGACGCTCGCGGCCTGCTGCACCGTGAGATCCACTCCGCCGAGGAGCACGTGCGGCGCGCCGAACTCCTGGTTCGCCCAGGCGGGCGGCGGCTCCCGGCCGAGCAGCCCGACGCGCACGCCGCGAGCGGCGAAGCGGCGCGCAACCGCCGCGCCGAGAGCGCCGAAGGCGCCGGTCACGACGACGGCGGAGGGCTCTGGCACGTCTGGATCTCGATGAGGTGGAAGGCGGGTGAGCCGTTTGGGGCCGTGATGGTACACCGCCCGCCGCGCCCGATCCGCAGCGCGTCGAGGGGCGCGAGCGATAGCTCTGCCTCCTCACGACGCACCAGGAGAGCGGTCAGGGCCACGAGGAGCGTCGTATCCGCCTGCGGGTCGAGCACCATCTGCGCAGCGTGCGAGCGCGTCAGGCGCGCGGCACAGCGCGAGCGGCGCGTCATGACGTTGAGGTCGGTCACCGCCGCCCCGAGCGGCTCGGCAAATGCCGGCACGTCGCCGGGAAAGGCGACTGCGTCGGACTGCGGCGTGAGGATGACGGCGGGCCGGCCGCCGATCGCGAGCGACAGCCGGCCGTCGAGGACCGCCATGCGGCGGTCGACGTGCTCGAAGAGCGAGAACGGTCCGGGCCGACGGATTTCCGCGATGCTGATCCGCCAGTCGAAGCCCGCCAGATCACTGCCCGGCGGGCAGACGGCGACTTCGCGAGTGAGGCCCCCGCCATTCTTCCAGGGCAGCGGCGTGCGTTCAACGCCACGCAGCACCTCGAGCGAGCCCGCCGGAGCGCTCACGGGCTCGCTAGCCGCCCGCGAGCCTCTGCTTCAGGTACACGAAGCTGAGCGCCCACATCTCGGCAGCCTGGCGGTGATCGGCGGCCGCCGCATGCCCGCCGTCGGTGTTCTCGTAGAAGAGCACCGTGTGCCCCTGCTCCTCCATGCGCGCCGCCATTTTGCGTGCGTGCACGGGAGTCACGCGGTCGTCGCTGGTGGCGGTGACGAAGAACACGGGTGGATAGCGCTTCGCCTTGCTCACGTTCTGATACGGCGAGTACTTCAATATCCAGGCGCGGTCGGCAGCCTTGTCGGGGTCGCCATACTCGGCCTCCCACGAGGCGCCCGCGCCGATGTGTGTGTAGCGCATCATGTCGATGAGCGGCACCTGGCACACGACCGCCCCGAAGAGCTCCGGGCGCTCCACCATGTTGGCGCTCACCAGAAGCCCGCCGTTCGAGCCACCCATGATGCCGAGCTGCTTCGCCGTCGTGATGCCGCGCTTCACCAGATCGGCGGCGACGGCCTGAAAATCGTCGTAGGCCTTCTGGCGGTTCTCGAGCAGCGCCGCCTGATGCCAGCCGGGGCCGTATTCTCCGCCGCCGCGGATGTTGGCGACCACGTACACGCCGCCGCGGGTGAGCCACAGCATGCCGAAGTTTGCCGAGTAGCTCGGCGTCAGCGAGATCTCGAAGCCTCCGTAACCATACAGCACCGTCGGCGCGGGCCCCGTGAGGCTGTGGGAGCGCGTCACGAAGTACGGAACCTTCGTGCCGTCCTTCGAGATGGCGAAGAACTGCTCGGTGGCGAGGCCGGTCGCATCGAAGCGCGCCGGGAGGGACTTGATCGGCGCCGGTGTGCCGGCGCCCGACACCGCGTAGAGCGTCGTCGGCGTCGTATAGCTCTCGAAGCGGAACTGAGCCTCCGGCCCCCAGTCGTTCGCCGACACGATGTGAGTCGCTCCGGCGGCCGGGAGAGCCATCGCGGTCTCGCTCCATTGGTGGTTGGTATCGGCGCGAAATACGTGGATGCTGCCGGTCACGTCGTGGTTGATCGACGCGTAGACGGCGTCGCGCCCCGCGACCACCTCGTCGATCGCGCTGTGCCCGTCGGGCGTGTACAGAGCCTGGACGCCCATGCGCACGATGTTCTGCCCGGCGTCCACCTGGCAGGCGACCAGGGAGCCCTTCCTGATGATCCGCAGATTGGCGTTCCCGGCGGTCATGCCTGGAGGCGGGCTCCAGTCATCCCTCAGGGTAAAGAGGAGGCTGTCACCCTGTGCGCCCTTCAGGTCAGCGCCCGGCGGCAGCGCCAGCTGGCGCGTCGTGCCGTCGCTCGCGAGCCAGTAGTACTCGGAGGTGAAAAAGGTGACGGCGCGCTGAACCACGGCGATCGTGCCGGCGGGACTGTGGAACACAACGCCCGCAGAAGCGACGTCGCTCTCCTTGCCCTCATACACGGTACGCGCATTCGCCATCGGCTCGCCGCGCTTCCAGATTTTCACGATGCGCGGATAGCCCGATGAGGTCATCGAGCCCGGGCCAAAGTCGGTCCCGAATACCACCGTATCCTCATCGAGCCAGGTGATCTGGGACTTGGCTTCCGCCAGCCGGAAGCCGTCCGTCACGAAGGCCTTGGTCGCGAGGTCGAACTCGCGCACCACCGCCGCATCGCCGCCGCCGCGCGAGAGCGTGAGCAGGCAGCGCTTGAGCGAGGGCGTGCAAGCGGCGCCCTGCCACACCCAGTTCTCGTGCTCATCCTGAGCGAGCCTGTCGACATCGAGCAGAAGGTCCCACGCCGGGGCCGCGTTCGAATAATCCGCGATACTCGTGCGCCGCCAGATGCCCTTGGGATGCCGCGCGTCCTGCCAGAAGTTGAAGACATACTGATGGTCGAGGTCGCCGTAGGGGATGCGGTCGGTCGCGTCCAGCACCTTGAGAATGGCGTCGTAGTCCTTCTGGTAGTCCGGATCCGCCTGCAGGACGGCCGTCGACTTCGCGTTCTGCGCCTTCACCCAGTCCAGCGCCTTTGCGCCATGCACGTCCTCGAGCCACAGGTAGGGATCCGTTGCGCCAGAGGTCGCCTGGGGGTTCTTATCCACTTTCGCTCCTGCGAGCAGCCCGGCCCCGATGAGGGCCAACAGGGCCGTCAGCGCCAGTCTTCCATTCGTGTTCATATGAGCTCCCCGCATACCGTCCGTGCAATCAGTGCTCGGCGCACGCCGCCGGGTACAGCGCCATCAGCCTGGCGGTGACCCCATTGGTCCAGCCGAAGCCATCCTGCAGCGGGTACTCGCCCCCGCCGCCGCCGCGCTCGGTGAGCACATCGTACTTCTCCACGAGTTTGCCGCTCTCGCGGTAGACACGACTGACGTTCCCCAGCCAGTGACGCGCGATCGACTCCGCCAGCTGCCGTTCGCCGTAGCGATTGAAACCCGACACGGCGATCCACTGCAACGGCGCCCAGCCGTTCGGCGCATCCCATTGCTGCCCGGTCACGAGCGGCGTCGTGACGAGGCCCCCGGACCTGAGCAGCGTGCCGCGGACCGCCGCGGCAACCCCACTCGCCTGCTGCCCGGAGGCGCAGCCGAAGAACAGCGGATAGACCGCCGCCGCCGAGAGGCGCGGAATGATCGCACGCTCGCTCCAGCGATAGTCGAAATAGACGCTGGCCTGGCTGTCCCAGAGATAGCGGTCGATGGCCGCGCGCCGCAGGGCCGCCCGGCGGCCAAACTCGGCGGCCGCGGCCTGCTCGCCCTGGTGCTCGCAGCCTTCGCGGATCGCATTCTCGAGCCCGAAGAGCAGGCTGTTGAGATCGACCGGGACGATCTCCGTGGTCACGATGCTCGCCATCGTGCGCGCGTCCGCAAACCAGCGCGAGCTGAAATCCCAGCCGCTCTCGGCGGCGGCGCGGATGTCCCGGAACACCTGGCTCTGCGGGCGGCCGCTCGAGCGCGCGAGCTCGCTGTCCTCGCGCCAGGACTCATCGCGCGGGGTGTCGCGATCGTCGAAGTAGCGATTGAGGATCGCGCCGTCGGGCATGGCCACCACGCGGCGGTGCGCCGCGCCGGCTGCGAGTCCCTCGGCGCCTGCCATCCAGAATTCATACTCGCGCCTGAGCTGCGGCAGGTAGCGCCCGTAGGCAGCGCCCTGCCCGCCGGGAAGAAGTCCGACCATCGCAAAGAAGAACGGGGGTTGGGAGCGGCTGAGATAGTAGGTGCGCGTGCCGTTCGGAACGTGTCCGTAACGGTCGATGAGATGCGCGAAGTCCTCCACCATGTCGGCGACCAGGTCGCCGCGGCCGCTCTCGAGGAGCCCCAGCATCGTGAAGTAAGAGTCCCAGTAATAGATCTCGCGGAAGCGCCCGCCCGGAACCACGTAGGGCCTGGGCAACGGCAGGAGCGACGACCAGCGTGGCGCACTCGGGCTCGTCCGGGTGAGCTCCCTCCAGAGCGCATCGATGTGCTGCGAGAGCGTCGGTTGCTTCGACGGCGCTGCAACCGGCGGCGGGTCCTCAGGCAGCACGAAATGTGCCTCGACGAAGCGCTCGAGCGAGGCGGGCGCATCGGGTCGCTCCGCGCGGAACCTGGCCACAATCGCTTCCGGCGCCTCGCGCGGCACGGCATCCACGAACGTCTTTCCGTCTGGGTAGACAGCCGCGGTCTGTACCGCGACGAACAGCTCGGCGAACAGCGCCTGCGGCGGCTGCGGAGTGTCCGGCATCGCAGGCGCCGTGCAGCCTAAGGCTGCTCCCAGGACTCGGTCGGCACGTCGCTCGGCAGGGGGAGCGACCGGATGTAGGTCACGAGGGTCCACACACCGTCGATCCCCAGGACACCGCCGAAAGCCGGCATTCCCTTCGGACGGCCGTAGTAGATCGAGGAGAAGACTTCCGCATCAGCGCCGCCGTAACGCCAGCGCCTGTCGGAGAGGCTCGGGCCCACCCACCCGGTGCCCCCCGGGTTGTGGCAGCCGTCGCAGTTCATCGCCGCGAAGAGCTGCTCACCAGCCTTGGCCACGGCGGCATCGCCGGCGTGCGGGTTCTCGAGCGCGCCACCCGCGGGCGCGATGCCTCCGGCCGCCACGTGTGCTTCATAAGCCACTGCGGGTGGTGCCTGGCTCGCGCCCGGAGCCGGCGCCGGCGTCGAACGGGCGCAGGCGACAAGAGTCAGGCAGCCGAAAACGGCGAGCAGGTGCGACGGCCTGATAGCCCAGGGATCACTCATAGCCCGAAGATCCAGACGATGCCGCCCTGGCTCGTGTGGCGCGCGAGGTCCTTCATGAACTCCGCGGGCTCGCGCACGTCGGTGGGATCGTCGGAGCGTGTGTCTCCGGCGAGCAGCGCCCAGTCCCCGCCGATGCCGGCATAGATGGCCACGTACTCCTTGCCGTCCGGACCGCGATAGGCGATCGGGTTTCCGACGACGCCGGAGCCTACCTTGAACTTCGAGAGCACCTGCCCCGAGTGCGCATCGACCGCCTTGAACCACCCATCGAGCGTCCCGTAGAACACGACGTCACCCGCGGTCACCAGTGCGCCGCTCCAGCTCGGGTAGGACTCCTTGTCCTCCCAGGCCTTCCTGCCGCTCGCGGCGTCCCAGGCGATGAAGGCGCCGAGGTTTCCTCCGGGACCCGGATGGTAGGCGAAGTCGACGCCTATATATGGAGTGGCCCGAAGATGCGAGGCGTGCGCGGCCCCGTAATCCATGCAGAGGTTGTTGGTCGATGTGTAGAAGAGATGGGTGCGCGGCGAATAGGCCGGCGGGGACGCCGGGCTCACCGCGCCTTCGAGGCTCGGGCACACCCCCGTGACCTTGCCCTTCGAGACTCCGGTCTGCTTGGCGGGCTCGAGCACCGGACGCCCGCTCGCGAGGTCGACGGACTTCGCCCAGGTCACCGGGGCAAACGCAGCGGCGACCAGCAGCCTCCCGGTGGCGCGATCCAGCGTGTACGCGAAGCCGTTCTTGTCGAAGTGCACCAGCGCCTTGACGGACTTGCCCGCGATTCCGAGGTCGGCGAGGACCATCGCACCGGTGGCGTCGTAGTCCCAATTGTCGTGGGGCGTGAACTGATACGCCCACACCAGCTCCCCGGTACCCGGCCGGCGCGCCAGCACGCTCGCGCTCCACTTGTTGTCGCCGGGGCGCGCCTCGGGGTCATAGGGAGCGGCGTTCCCCGTACCGTAGTAGATGAGGTCCAGCTCGGGGTCGTAGGAAATCCAGCCCCATACGGGAGCGCCGCCGGTCTTCCAGCTCTCGCCCGCCCAGCTCCTGGCGCCGACGTCGGCGCCCCCGTCGTACGGGGGCTTGAAGCTGTCGGGCCGTGCGAGCATGTCCGCGTCCGGACCCATGTTGTGACCCGTCCAGACGATCTGCCCGGTCTTGAGATCCAGCGCCTTCAGCCATCCATAAATGCCGAACTCGCCGCCGGAGGCGCCGACGATCACGCGGTCGCGCACCACCACCGGCGCCATCGTGACGGTCTCGCCGTTGCCCGTGTCGGCGATCGTGGTCTTCCACAGCTCTTTGCCGGAGCGCGCATCGACCGCCACGGTGTGGCCGTCGAGGAGGTTATAGACGATCCGTCCATCGAGGTAGAACGCACCGCGATTCACGGCATCGCAGCAGGCGACTCCGAGCGCGTTCGAGCTGACATCCGGCCGATACTTCCAGCGCAGCGGATATCCCTCCTTGCGCAGGTCGAAGGCATACAGCACGTTCGGCCACGGAGTGACCACGTACAGGGTCTCGCCCACCATCAGCGGCTGGCCCTCGTGCCCGGCGAGCACCCCGGTCGAAAAGGTCCAGACCGGATGAAGCGAGCGCGCGTTCTGCGCGTTGATCTGGCTGAGTCCGCTGTAGCGCGTCGCCGAATAGTTCTTCGCGGGCATCGTCCACTGGCCATCCTCGGACGGGCCTGCCGGCGCTCCCGCCGCGAACGCGCTGCCTTGCGCCATGCACGCGGCGGCACAGGAGAGCAAGATGACGGTGATTGGCTGGCGCGGCATGGCGGGGGATTATAAGTATGCGTACGCGCATCATCCACGCGCGAATCAGAAGCCCGCGGTCGTGAAGAGCCTCGGCACCTGGGACCGTCGCGGGCTCTACGGTATCAGTGCACCTCTGAGCGCAAGCGAGCGCAACACCTCCGCAATCGGGCATACGCCCGAAGGCCCCGCGACGGCGCGCTGATTCAACTGCTTGAACGCTACGGTCATCACGCCCGCCGCGCGATGCGCTGCGGGGTGAAAAGCGTTATCGTAGACGTAGCGGTCGGTGCAGTATTCAGACTGCCCGCTGCAGCGCGGCTGCAGAAGGGCGCGCAGCCTGCCGCCCGTTTAGCCAACAAGATCAACTAACAGTGAGGGGTGTCCAACCATGAACGTCTACAAGATCGTTGGATTGTTAGGTGTGCTTCTTGCCATCGTCGCCGCCTTCGTGAACGTACCCTACGCCGAGCCGCTCATCGCGGTCGCAGGCCTGATCGTCGGCATCAGCGTGGCCGGAGAGCACCACGTGCGGGTAATCGTGTCGGCCCTGGCGCTGCACACCGTCGCGAATGCCTTCAACGGCATACCGGGCGCGGGTGCGTCCATCACCGCGATTCTCGGCAACTTCGGCACGCTGGCCGCGGGCGCCGCACTGCTGATCATCGTGCGCAACATGTACGAGCGGCTGAAGCCCTGAGGGATTGTGCAGGCCGCAGGAGGATCCGCTGCGGCGGGTCCTCCTGCCTCGTGCCTGAAGACCTGCGTCAGGTGAACGGACTGAAGGCGCGCTTGCGCGCGTCGTAGGCGAGAATCTCCGCGTATCGCCCCCAGTCGATAAGGGTCGACAGCGTCCGCTGTGCATCCTCGCGATGCAGGTGATCCTGCAGCTCGAGCTCGAAGCGCTCGCGCGGCGCCCGGTGATCCGGCCGCTCCTCGAGCACCTGCACGACGTGCGCCGCGAGCGGCACGAAGCGCAGCAGATGCTCCCTGAAGAGGCGCTTGCGCTCTTCGGTCGTGCTCCCCGCGAACACCCGTCCGGCGGCCGTCAGACGCACCTGGGTCCCCTTGAGCTCGGCGAAGCCGAGCAGCTGCAGCGCCGCCACCAGCGGCAGCAGCTCGTCGATCTTCAGGGCGAGCGCCCGGGCGATCTCGGGGAGCTCGCACTGTCCCTGGTAGGCCGCCGTCGCGAGCGCCTCGACGAACCCGTTCAGCCGATTGATCGTCGCGCGCGGCAGGCCATGGGTCTCCTCGGCGGGCGCGGCGCTGACGGCGGCGAGCGATTCGGACATCCGCGAGGTCAGCGTTGCGTAGATCTCGGCCACCAGCGCGCGGAAATTCGCCGCGAGGCGGTTGCGCGGATGCGCGAGCGCGATGCGGATCTCCGCGGCGATGTGCCCGGGATGGGAGCCGAGGACCAGCACGCGGTCGCACATGAGGACCGCCTCTTCGATGTTGTGAGTCACGAGCAGCACCGCCTCGGTCGGCAGGCGCCGCTCGACCCACAGGTCAAGCAAGTCGGTTCGCAGCGTCTCCGCGGTGAGCACGTCGAGCGCTGAGAAGGGCTCGTCCATGAGCAGCAGCACGGGATCGCTGACGATGGCGCGCGCGAAGCCGACGCGCTGGCGCATGCCACCGGAGAGCTCGCGGGGGTAAGCCGACTGGAAGCCGTCGAGCCCGATCAGATCGATGGCCGACAGCGCGCGCCGGCCCCTCTCCGCCGGCGGCAGATCGAGCGCATCGAGGCCGAGCTCGACGTTGCGTTGCACGGTGAGCCAGGGATAGAGCGCGAACGTCTGGAACACCACGGCGATGCCGGCTGCCGGCCCATGGAGGGGCAGGCCGCGGTAGAGGACGTCTCCCGCCGTGGGTTTGATCAGCCCGGCGGCGATCCGCAGCAGCGTCGACTTCCCCGCCCCCGAGCGCCCCAGGAGCCCGAGAATCTCACCCGACCTGAGGCTCAGGTCGATGTTGGCGAGCACCGGCAGCGGCTCGCCGGATGGCTTCGCATAGACCAGGGAGACCTGGTGCAGATCGAGGATGGGAGTTGGCTCGGGCGGCATGTCACTCGAGGCGAGTGCGTCGCTCGGCGACGGCGTAGAGCGGACGCCACAGCAGGCGATTCATGGCGACGACATACACCGCCATGACGGCGACTCCGAGGGCGATGCGCGGATAGTCGCCGGCGCGCGTCATCTGCGTGATGTAGGCGCCGAGCCCTCCCCCATTCAGCGTGGTCGACCCCCAGTTGACTACCTCAGAGACGACACTGGCGTTCCAGGCGCCACCGGAAGCGGTGATCGCGCCCGTGATGAAGTAGGGAAAGATACCGGGCAGGATGACCTGTCCCCACCAGTGCAGGGAGCGGAGGCGAAAGGTGGCGGCCGCCTCGCGCAGATCGCTCGGAAAGGCGCTCGCGCCCGCGATGACATTGAACAGGATGTACCACTGGGTTCCGAGGATCATCAACGGGCTCAGCCACACGGCCGGCGCCAGATGGAACGTCACGATGGCGAAAACCGCCAGCGGGAACAGCAGATTCGCCGGGAAGGCGGCCAGGAACTGCGCGATGGGTTGGACCGCAGCGGTGAGCCTCGGCCGCAGCCCGACCATGACTCCGATCGGCACCCAGATGACCGACGCCAGCGCCACCAGCACGAGGACCCGCAGCAGGGTGAGCAGGCCGCTGCCCGCCGCCTGAGAGACGTCGCTCCAGGAGAGCGTATCGCGCGCGTAGCGCAGCGACGCCCAGCCCACGAAGCCGATCGCCGCGGCGACCGCTAGCATCCAGACGGCATCGAGCAGCCGCGGCGAGGGCGGATGCCGCACGAGCGGCCTGCGAGCCTGCGGCGCCAGGCGCGCATCGCCCACGCGTTGCAACGCCGCGGCCGCGACGCGGTTGATCGACTGGAAGACCGCCGCCTGCTGGAACAGATTCAGCACCCAGCTCCGCGGGGCCACCTGGGCCGCGGTCTGCTCGAAGCGAAATTTCTCACTCCACGCGACCAGCGGCCGGAACAGCAGCTGGTCGTAGAGAACGATCGCGACGCTCATGGCGACGATCGCCCACCCGACACAGGCCAGGTTCCGCTCCTCGATGGCCCGCGCCACGTAGGAGCCGACGCCGGGAAGCGCGATCTGCACGTCCCCCACCGAGATGGCCTCCGCGGCCACGACGAAGAACCATCCTCCCGACATGGACATCATGCTGTTCCAGACCAGGCCCGGCATGGCGAACGGCACCTCCAGGCGCCAGAAGCGCTGCCAGGGCGATGAGCGAACGCTGCGGCACGCCTCGTCGAGATCGCCTGGCACCATGCGTAGAGACTGATAGAAGCTGAAGGCCATGTTCCACGCCTGGCTGGTGAAGATGGCGAAGATTGCCGCCAGCTCGGCTCCGAGCGTGTTGCCGGGGAAGAGCGACACGAAAAAAACCGCCGTGAACGACACATAGCCCAGGACCGGGACCGACTGCAGCACGTCGAGGAGCGGTATCAGCACTCGCTCTGCGCGCCGGCTCTTGGCCGCGAGCGTTGCGTAAGTCAGGGTGAAGAGCAGCGACGCGGCCAGCGCCGCGAGCATGCGCAGCACGGTACGCAGCGTGTAGAGCGGCAGCGCCTCCGGTGACAGCGAGATCGGAGCCGCCTGCGCGTGCGCGACGGGCTCGATCGTCTGGCGCACGCCGCCGGCAATCAGGATCACGACGCCGACCACCAGCGCCAGGGCAGCCAGATCCCGCCAGCCCGGCAGCCGGCGGTACGGCCCGGCTCGCAAGGCGAGCAGGTTCTGATAAGTGGTGTGCGCCCCGTGCATCAGAGGTCAGAGCATCGACCGGCTCTGGCCAGTATGCCTCATGCCAGGAGACTGTCGCCGCTTCTCAGAATCTGAATCCAAACTGTGCCATCAACACGCGTGGCCGCAGGGGAATTTCCGATTTGATGAACTGCCCCGAGGTTACGTTCGAGGCCGCGTAGACATTCGTGAGGTTACTGCCGGTGATCTGCGCCCACCATTTGTCCGTAGCCATACCGACGGATGCATCGTAAATCGTGTAGGCGGGGATCGTGTAACGAAGCAGTGCCGAGGTCGGAGGGGTCTGTGCGGATGCGGTACCGTCCGGGTAGCTCGCCGGCGCATTGACCATGCTGGCAATGTGGCCCGCGCTGAGCATCGCGAACGGTCGGAAATTTCCGACGCTCCAGTCGTAACGCGCCCGCAGATTGAACATGACGGGTGGCGCGAACGGCGCCGAGGCCCCGGCCGCGCCCCACGGGCTCGTGTATGGGAGCCCTTGAATGACAGTGATGCACTGACCGGCGGGCGTCGGATTGAAGGGCGTAGCGGGAGTGACGCCCGCCGACGTCAGACACGGGGCGCTCGCCTGGCTGGTGCTGTTCCAGGAGCTCGCACCCTGCAGCGTGAGTCCCTTCGTCACGCGCGCAGTCAGCTGCAGCTCGATGCCCTTGATCCTGTAATCGGGGCCGTTGGCGACCCAGGTCGCGCCGCTCACCTGCGGATCGTTCAGCTGCGACTGCACATCGTTCCACCTCATCTGGTAGGCGGCCGCATTCAGCAGTAGCCGATGGCCCAGAAATTCGCTCTTGAAGCCGACCTCGTGGCTGATCAGGTCATCCGAGTCATAGCCAAAGGCGCGCGTCGCCTGGGTGGTCCGCTTGCCAAAGAGGTCGCCACCCGGCAGACATCGTGGATCCTTCGGCGCGGTGCCGCAATACCGGG
>Ga0307472_100000253_pt1 | contig 17449 bp, 14 predicted proteins | sample atmos_gasesAM5C__2_FD_204582 | JGI IMG/M metagenome (GOLD analysis project Ga0307472, IMG submission 204582) | Hardwood forest soil microbial communities from Morgan-Monroe State Forest, Indiana, United States - atmos_gasesAM5C_05 | ecosystem: Environmental > Terrestrial > Soil > Temperate...
TTCTCCGTTACCCGGTGCCAGGTGAATTCGCTCAGATACTTCGCGTAGCCCGCGTCACCCATCGTCTTGCAAAGCCGGGGATCCTCCGCAAGCCGGAGCATCCGGTCGGCGAGCGCTACGTCATCGTAGGGAGGAACGACAAAGCCTGTCGCGCCCTCGTTGATGATTTCCGGCATGGCACACACGCTGGTGCCGATGCAGGGCAGGCGATGGGCCATCGCCTCGGCGAAAACGATGCCGAAGGGTTCGTAGAGCGACGGCATGACGAATGCCGTGCTGCTCTCGTACGCGTTTAAAAGCTTCTCCAATCCCTGTGGAGACCTTTTGTCGAGGAAACCCAGGTTGTCGACATTGGGATGGCGCCCAATATCGTCGGGTCCGATCACGGTCAGTCTTGCGTCGGGGTGTGACTTGAGCAGGCGTTCGAACGCCTTCAGCAGCACCCGGCCGCCCTTGCGCTCGAAATCCCGTCCGACCATCAGGAAACGCTTGTTCGAGTAGTCCCTCTCGCCGGTGCTGCGCACGTGGGGCAGGTTGATTCCCGCCCCCACCGGAACCAGCTTTTCGTAGGGGACGCCGAAGTCCCGGTGAAACGAATCTGCCAGCCACTGGCTCATCGGAAAAATGACATCCAGCCTCGCATACAGCGACCGTTCGTAGTCGAGCGTCCGCTGGATATGTGACCTGGCGATGTCGGGGTGCCCGAACGGGCTTTTCAGCAGAGCGGCCAGGTTTCCGTCATGGTAGGACACGTGCAGACGGTCTCTGATGCACGTCATGTCATACCAGGCGCCCACCTGAAATGTCGCATCGATTGCGTTCAGGTCCGCTTCGCTCAGCTGTGAGCGCGCAGCTCGCGTCATCGCTGCATACAACTTCGTGTCGAGATGGAACTTGAATTTCCACTTCTCGATATCCGGATGAAAGTTCAGGAGCTGCCGGATCTTTCTCCCGATCGGGGAAACGGCGGCAGAAACCGCTTTGTGCAGCGCGCCCTTTCGGCCGAGCTCTTCGAACAGGTACTTGCTGCTTCCCGACCAGGTCAGCTCGGAAAAGGGATCTTCGTCCATGACGCCAAACAGCTTCATGCCGTCACGCCGCCTGCCGCTCATGCCACTCCTGGAACATGATCAGCGAAAAGAGCAGCTTGTTGTTCTTGTGCCGCCCAGCCAGATGTTCCTCGAGCTTTGCAGAAACATAGTCGCTGTCGAACAACCCGGACTTGCCCAACCGCTCTTTTCCCAGTATGCCGCGCGCGTAGTCGGCGAGATCCGTGCGCAGCCACGCGGCCATGGGTGACTCGAAGCCCTGCTTGCGGTGACTCGTTACCTCGACCGGCAATCGACGCGCCGCGATCTTCCTGAGAAGAATTTTCTTTCGATGCCAGTCCAGCTTGTACTGGATCGGCAGGCGGGCGCTCAGCTCGACCAGCAGGTGGTCGACCAGCGGAACGCGCACCTCGAGCGAGTGCCACATGCTTAGCCTGTCTGACAGCGCGAGGATGTCTTCGGGCAGGTAGGTCTTGATGTCGACGTAGAGTGCGGCCGTCAGATCGTCTGGCGCGGCGCAGCGCTCGAACGGCGCCGTGATGATGCGATCGCTGGCATCGAAATCGATGTTGCGCGCGGTTTCCGGGGCGTAGAGGCGACGGCGCTCTTGCGAATCGAGCGTCGACACGAAACTCAGGTACCGTTCGGCCGGCGATTGCAACGCCGCAGCGGAAAATCGCTTGGCATGGTCGACGCGATCGCCGCCGTGCGCCGGCTCGGGTAGGCGCTCGACAAGAGGCCCGATCAGGTGTCGGTGCAGCGGCTTGGGTACCAGGCGGGAGTAGTAACGGCCCAGCAGCATCCCGGAATAGCGCTCGTAACCCGCGAACAATTCGTCGCCACCGAGACCGGACAACGCGACCTTGACCCCGCGGCGGGTGAATTGCGAGACGTAGTAGGTTGGAATCACCGAGTCGTCGGCGAACGGCTCATCGAAGGACTGGACGATCTCGGCGACGATGTCGCGGAAATCCGGCTGCACGGTGTGGTCGTGGAACGCGCAGCCATAGCGCTCGGCGACCCGCCTGGCGAGCGGGCGCTCGTCGAGGAGCGGATTGCGGGCGCCGCCGAACCCCATGGTGAAGGTCTGCAGCGGTTCGGCGGCGTGGCGGCTCATCAACGCGACGACCAGGCTGCTGTCTATGCCGCCGGAGAGAAAGGCGCCGACCGGCACGTCGCTCACCATGTGTGAGTCGACTGCGTCCTCGATCGCTCGCTCGAAGCGCGCGATCCACTCCTGTTCGTCGATGCCGTGGTCGGGCTGCGCTACATCGAGATCCCAATACTGATGGTCTTCGACCTTGCCCGCCTCGTAGACCAGCAGGTGCCCGGGCTCGAGCTTGCGGACGGCCGAATAGATCGTGAGGGGGGCAGGAATGTAGGAGAAAGCGATGAACGCGTCGAGTGCCTGGTAGCTCAGCTTCCGCTCAACCAGCCCCGAGGCAAGAAGCGCCTTGATCTCCGAGCCGAAAAGCAGTTTGCCGTCGACCTGCGCGTAGAACAGCGGCTTGATTCCCAGCCGGTCCCGGGCGACCAGGCCGCGCTTCCTGCGCGCATCCCAAAGCGCAAACGCAAACATGCCTCGCAGGTGATGGACGCACTGGTCGCCATACTCTTCGTAGAGATGGACGATGACTTCGGTGTCGGAATGGGTGGCGAAACGATGTCCCTGCTTGGTGAGTCGGTCGCGCAGCTCGCGATAGTTATAAATCTCACCATTCAGGATTACCCACACCGTTGCGTCTTCGTTGTGAATCGGCTGATGGCCCCCTTGCAGATCGATGATGCTCAACCGCCGCATGGCGAGCCCGACCCCGTCTTGCCGGAATGTGCCGCTGTCGTCCGGCCCGCGTCGGGCAAGCGAGTTATTCATGCGCTCCAGCGCTCCGTCGGCAATGGCGCGCCCTTCACCGAAGAATCCGCAAATGCCGCACATCAGTTTTGGCGCTCGGCTAGGCGCAATGCTCGGTCAGCTTCGGCAGACGATGCGACGGAGCTCGCAGTTCCGGCGAGTTCGTCTATGAAGCCGGCGAACTGGTTGGCGAGGGCATCCCATCCATAATGCCGTTCCACGAGGCGTCTGCCTTCGGCGGCGAGGTCCAGGCTGCGCGCCGGGTCTTGCAGGAGCTGCAGCACCGACGCGGCGAAAGATCGAGGGTCGTCGGCCAGCAGGAGATGCCGGTCAGGCAAGGCCTCGAGTCCTTCGGCGCCGACCGTTGTCGACACGACCGGGCGACCCATCGCCAGGGCTTCGAGGATCTTGAGACGCGAGCCACCGCCGATCCGCAACGGCACGACGTAGACCGCTGCCCGCTCCACGTACGGCCTGACATCCTCGACCGTTCCGGTGATGTTCACGCCCGGCATCTCCGCCAGACGTCGCACATCCGCCGGCGGATTGCGCCCCACGAAGGTACATTGCAGATCGGGCACCTTTTGCCGCAGCAGCGGCAGGATCTCTCGTACGAAATAGTGCGCGGCGTCCTGATTCGGGCGCCAGTCCATCGACCCGGTGAAGACCAAATGCTGTCTGCTGTCGGACTGGGGCCGCGGACGAAAGTAATCCAGGTCCACGCCGTTCGGTATCACCCTGCTCCGCGACCGCGGAGCTTGCTGGGCCAAGCGGGCGCAATCGGCCTCGGACACGGCCGTGAAACCATCCACCCAACCGAGAACCGCTCTTTCGAAGCGCTGTACTTTTCGCCACTGCTCCCCGATATACCAGCGGCGAAGCGGGTTCTTCTCGTTCTCATAGTAGCGCTTCCAGATATCCGCCTCGACGTTGTGCGCACACAGGAGCTTCCTGACCGATCGCAGCTTTCGCACGTAGATCGCATAGGGAGTCCATTCGCACAGCACCAGGTCGGGCTGGAACTCGGCCAGGTTTTTTCGCAGGGTTGCCTGATAGGCTCGCGAGTAATGACTGGTGACGATATAGGGCAGCGGTGAGGCGAGGTTGCGGAGCAGGCGCAGGTAAAACCGGGCCCCTTGCTTCGGTGGAACACGGGCGGGAACTGCCGCCACCTCCATGCCCGTCGCGGCGAGCGCTTTTGCGGCTGCGGAGTCATTGCGTCCGTAGGCGACGTAGCGAATCTGAAATCGCCGCGCTAGACGCCGATACAGATTGAAGCTGCGCGTGCGCTTGCCGCTGTTGGTCGGATACGGAAACTCCTCGTCCAGCACCAGGAGCTTCACGTCGATCTTTCGAGAAACCCGAGCATCAACCGCTCGATCGCCGCGGCCTGCCGATCGGCTCTGAATCTGCTCGCTGCTTCCGCTGCGAACTGCCGTGCTTTGGCGGTCGTGGGATTGGTCATCTCGGCGAGCAGCGCGTGCGCCAAGGCAGCGACATCTCGCGGCGGAACAGCATAGGCCGGCGTGTCTCTAATGACTTCTCTCAATCCGATGCATTCGGTTGCGATGAGTGGAATGCCGGCCACCATCGTCTCCATGGCCACAAGTCCAGCGGCCTCGCGAAGTGAGGGCATCGCGACCACATCCAGCCCTTTCAGAGTGGCGGCGACATCAGCGACGAACGGCAGGAAGCGCACGGATTCGGAGAGCCCCATCCTGCCGGTGCGGTTCCTCTCTTCGCGTATATATGCGTCATCCGGACCGAAGCTCAAGAGCAGCGGGCGTCTGCGAAGCCCATGCTGGTTCTTCAGCTGCTGCAGCGCGTCCACAAGAAACCTGAACCCCTTTTCCGGCATGTATCGACCGAGGAATCCGACCAGGAAAGTGTCCGGCGCGAGGCCGAGCTCCTTTCTCAGGTCGCGTGCGGTCGAGCTCTGGAACCGCGCGACGTCGATGCCATGCGGAACCACGACGAGCTTGCGTTGAAAGCGTCGCAAGACCTTTAGATAGGCCAACAGATTGTCTCTCGCGTCGTCGCTCACACAGTGAATCGCGTCAACGGTCGAAAGGATGGCTCCCATCGCATGCTTCTTGAGACGGCCTTTGATGCCGATGAAATGTCCATCATCGAGCGTCTCATGCAGAGTCGTGATGTGAGCGGTTCGTGTCAAGCGACATCCAGCCGCCGAACACACTGCAGCCGTAAAGCCATGTGAATGCACCAAGCCGAACCGCCCGTTCCGGATGAGCCGCGTGACTGCGAAGAACAATTCTCTGTTGCCTGAGTTCTTGTCGAGCGCAATGTACTCGATGCCGAGTCCCGCCAGGTCCTGCACCAGCAGGTCGGCTTCGGCGACCGCCGGCGCAACGAGTACGAACTCGTACTTGCTGGCGTCGAAGTGCCGATAAACGTAGCGGAAAAAGCTCCTTATGCCACCGATCGGCCACCGCACGACCAGCAGCACCTTGTGTTTCTTCACGACTTCGCCGGCTTGGTCAACAAAGTAGCATATGACGTCGTGCCCACCGCATCCAGCAAGCTGTTTGAGCGCATAGCCATATGCACCGTTGGCGAGCTCTTTGGTGGCGTGGAGCGGCACGTGCTCGCGATGATCGAAGGTCTCGCTGCGCGCGACGTGGGCGTGCTCCTTGTCCTATTCCGGGACGGGGAGCTCGCCGCGCAAGCGCGGGCCCTCGGAACGGCCCCGGTCATCCTTGCGGGCCGCAACATCGCGTGGCCGCTCACTTGCCGGCGTCTGGCCCGCATTCTCGAAGAGCGCGGCATTCGACTTGTGCATGCCCACGGCTACAAGGCGGGCGTGTTCTGCGCGCTCGCGCGCGCATGGCATCGGTTCGCCATGGTAAAGACCGAGCACGGGCTGCCCGAACCGATGGCCGAGGGTACGACGAGCGCGCTGCGCAACCGCTTTTATTATTCGGTGGACGCCATCGCCACTCGCATGGCCGGTGCCACGGTATGTTACGTCGCGCAGGACATTCGCAAACACTACGCTCGAGCGCATGCCGGTCTGCCGGCATTCGTTATACCGAACGGGGTGCCTTGCATGGATCGACGCCGTTTCCCGCACCCGTCGGACCTGGCGCAGCGTCATTTCAACCTGCTGATGGTCGGCAGACTCGATGACGTAAAAGGACACGACGTTGCCATCAAAGCACTCGCCACCAGCGCGCTCGCACCGGACATACACCTCAACATTGTCGGCACCGGTCCGCGTCAGTCGGAGCTATTGCTGCTGGCGAGCAGCTTGGGCGTCGCCGAGCGGGTACACATGCTCGGCTTTCGCCGCAACGCCTACGACTACATGGCGCATTGCGACGCCCTGCTGATGCCGTCCCTGCACGAAGGGCTGCCCTATACATTGCTCGAGGCGATGGCCCTCGGTGCCCCCATCATCGCCTCCGGCGTAGGCGGGCTGGCCGAGGTTGTCGAGAACGGCGTGACCGGTCTGCTCGTTCCGCCTCGCAGCGTCCCGGAGCTTGCTCAGGCGATCCAGCGGTTGCATGCAGACGACGGCTTGCGCACCCGCCTTGCAGAAGGCGCGCAGGCAGTGCAAAGGTCCCGATACTCGCTTGACACGATGACGACTCGCTATATGCAGGTCTATGCATCCTGCATTCGCTGAAGCTCGGCGTATCCGGTATTGACGACATACTCGCGAGAGCCTCTCTCCGAGACCAGTCTTGCCGGCACTCCCGCCACGACGCCGCAATCTGGCACGGAGTCGACGACCACCGAGTTGGCGCCCACGGCGACGTCATTGCCGAGCGTGATACCGCCGATCACTACGCTCCCCGGGCCGAGATAAACCCGGTCGCCGATGACTGGCACTCCGGGGCTCTTGCCGCCATACTTCATTCCGAGCGTGACACCATGATTGACGTTGCAGTCCATTCCGAGCACCGCCTGATCGCTTATCACGATGCCCCCGAAATGGCCGACATAGAGGCCGGGGCCAATGCGCGTGTTGTAGGCAATCGAGATGCCGTACCTGATGCTTCTGCGATGCAGGAGCGCTCGACACAGCAGGTGCAGGGGCCGCCAGATCCTTCCTCTGCGCCGCAGATGAGCCGCGAGCCGCAGCCAGAACGTGTAGTTGAATCCCGGCGTGGTCCAGTAGCACCTGACAAACGCCCGCGCAGATACGCCGCCTCCATACCGATGCAAATCGGCGCGCACGACATGCCAGAACGACAGGTTAGTTGAGGCCCGCAAGAGTGGTCGCGATCGCTCTCCAGGCCGGAAGGTAGGACGGCTTGTAGCGAAGCGCGCGCAGGTAGAGCTTGAGTGCGGGAACCGCGCGCTGGTCGACCTGCCGCAAGCATTGGCCGAAACCGACGTAGGTATGCGCCCAAGCCTCGTTCTCGATCGGCTCGGCCACGGCACCCGGAAATCGGTCGAGGAACCGTCGCATGATGGCGATGCCGCTCACGTATCGCTTCTTGCAGTTGTTCGACATCTGTCCCGCCCACACGCGATAGCGCAGCAGCGGGCGGTCGACGAAATCGAACTCGAACTCGGTCGAGAACCTGAGCCAGAGGTCATAGTCGATTCCCATCTGCAGCCCTTCGTCGAACCCGCCCAGGCGAGCGAAGCACTCCTTTCTGACGATGCTGCTGCCGAAGCCGATGAAGTTGCGGATCAGCAACGGGCCGCTCACCGGGCCCCGGAAGAGCTCGTTGTTCGCGACGCTGAGCTCGTTTCCACCCTCGTCGATGTAGGCGACTCGCGAATACACGACCCCGACGGCTGTGCGGCGGAAGAGCGGCAGCTGCTGCTCCAGCTTGTCGCGCGCCCACAGATCGTCGGCGTCGAGGAACGCCACATAGCGCCCGCGCGATTCCTTCACCCCGCGGTTCTTCGCCGACGCCTGGCCTCTGTTCTCCTGGAAGAAGTACCGGGCCCGCGAGTCTTCCAGCAGGGGCTTGACGATGCTGCGGGTATCGTCCGTGGAGCCGTCGTCGACGATCAGCACTTCGACGTCCTGGTAGCTCTGGTCCAGCGCAGAGCGCACCGCCAGCGGAAGATAGGCCGCCATGTTGTAGGTCGCGATGACGATGCTGACCGATGGCGGCTGCGGCATCGCTAGGCGTTGCAGATGGCGAAGCGGTACTTACCCGAGCGCGATTGGTCGAGCGCCGCGACGTAGCTCACATCAATCGCGACATCCCTGCCGAACGCCGCTTGCAGCTCGCTTCGCAGGCTGCGCTCCGACTGCTCGCTGTACTCCTGGTCGCGCACGACCTTGGCACATACGCGATGCAGCTCGTCTTGCACGAGCTGCATCTGCTCGATTCCGGGGATGGCGGTCAGTGTCCGCTCGACCAGCGAGACGCCCGCCACGAGCGAGCCGTCGGGCCGCTTGAGGAAGTCAGCCCGCCGCCCCGTGATCCTCTCGAGCAACGGCTGTCCGCGCCGGCAAGCACATTGCCGATCGCTCGGCGCGCCCATGTCGCCGACTGCGTAGCGGATCAGCGGCATCCCGCGATTGACCAGGTCGGTGACGACGATATTTGCCTCTTCCCCAGGGCCGGCGTCGCTGCCGTCGTCGCGCAGAAATTCGACCAGCACGTGATCCATGTTCAGGTGCATGCCATTGTGCCGCTCACATTCGCTGGCGATGAGCCCGACCTCCTCGCAGCCGTAGCGGTTGGTTACCCGGCAGGCAAAGACCTGTTCGATGAACGCGCGCTCTGGCGCAAGCAGCATCATGGACGTGGCAACGATGCCCCTGGGCCGCAGATCGCCGACGCCCAGCTGCTGAAGGTACTTGGCCAGAATGTAGATGGAGTGAGAATGGCCGAAGATCACCTGGGGCCGGGAACGCCGCCAGTTCTCGACGAACCTTCTCACCGTATCCGGATTGATGTCCATCGTGTCCAGGTAGATGAGGCGATCGAGCAGCAGGAGGCGCAGCTTCTCCTTCAGCGTTCGCGCCACCGGCGGATTACCCCAAATCGCCGCGACCTTCATGCCGATGTCCCAGCCCGCCCATTCGCCGCTGCGCATCTGGGCTGCGTTGCGGATTTGCTGGCAACGCTCGTCGAAATAGATCCGCAGCGCAACGCCCGTGGACCCCCCGGTCTTCGCCTCGACCAACTCTTCACGGCGGAACTCGCTTGAGAGCAATTGGTCTGCGCTCGCGCGTATATCCTGCTTGGTCAGCAACGGCAGCCGCCGGAACGACTCCCAATCGCGCAGGGCGCCGTCGAAGCCGGCGGCAGCAAACTTCGCTCGATAGTACGAGCAATTTCGGAACGCATACGCAACCATCTCTTGGAGCCGCTTCCATTGCCGTTCGCGCAAGCTCGCCGTATCGAGCCACTGGCTCGCCTGCAGCTCGCGCAGGTAGCGCGCGCGATGAGCCCCATCCTTCATTTCCCAAAGGTGAAAGAACACGTGCTTCGTGAGCCAGCTCAACATCGACGTGCGCTCCCTGCCTCTGCGCTCGATTCCCAGTCGGAGCGACGCCCCGCGAGAACGTCGTCGTAACAGGCCATCTGCTCGCCAACCATTCGCGAAACCGAGTACCTCGAGGTGACCGCCGAACGTGCGGCCTCGCCAAAAGACCGCGCAAGGGACTCGTCCGAAAGCAGCGCGTCGAGCCGCTGCGCAAGTGCCTCTACATCGCCAACGGGCACCAGGAATCCGGTAACTCCGTCCTGCACTAATTCCGGGTTGCCGCCGGTATTGGTGCAGACGACGGGCCGCCCGGCTCGCATGTACTCGAGGAGGGCGTTCGACAAGCCCTCCGACTCAGAGCACAGCACGGCTACCGTAAAACGCGACACATAGGGTGTCGGGTCGTCGACGCGTCCGGTAAACGCCATGCGGCTCTGAATGCCGAGGCTGCGCGCAAGATCCTCGAGAAACCCGCGCTCGCTCTTTCCGTCATCGGACCGGGTGTCAGCCCCGACCACGAGCAGAAATGCGTCGGGGCAGCGTTCCCGCACCCGCGCGAATGCCCGCATCAAGACATCGATTCGCTTGATCGGTTTCAGGTTGGCCACGATGCCGACGATGCGCGCGCCCTTCGGCACGCCGGCCGGCGCAAGGTCCTTGGTATCGGCGGCGCGCACCACCCCGTTATAGATGACCGAAACCTTTCGACGCGGCACCCATTCGCGACGATGCACGACTCGGCCCACCGCCTGGCAATTCGCCGTGTAACGATCTACGAACGGCGATATCAGGCGCAGCAATGCCAGCCTTGCCGGGCTGTACCAAATCCCCATGTCACGGCGCGAAACGAGCACGCGGATGCCGAACAGGCGCAAGCATGGCGGAGCGATCATCGAGACGTCGTTCAGAAAGCAGTGCACCAAGCGGATGCCTTGCCGGCGCAATTCGAGCGCAAAGCGCATGATCCTGAAAATTGATCGCCAGCTCGCCAGCTTGTGGATGTCGAGGACCGTCACGGGAACGAGGCTGGCACAGTGTTCGAGATACTCACTGCGCCGCAGTACGGCCAAGGCCGGCTCATAACGGGAACGATCCAGATGCTGTACCAGCAGCAGGAGCTGCCCCTCGGTCCCTGCTTGCGGACCGCTGATATGGTCCGCCATGTATAGGATGCGCCTCGCGGCACCGGCCTTCGGCATTAGTACGCGGTCCGCGGCAGGTGCGCGTTTCGCGCGCTCCGGGCGGCTGCGCTCGGTACCGACTCGACTTGCCCGGTTATACGTCGCAAAGCGACAGCGAGACCGCCGAGCAAATACCACTCGTAGCTCGTGACGCCGTAGCTTGCGAAGCTGAAGACGATGTTGAGTAGGAGCCACACCTGCATCGCATCGACCGTGCGGTGTACGAAGCTGTCCTCCGGCCAGTTGGCGCACGCGCGCTTGCATTCGCGGAAAGCGGAGAAGATGGAAACGATCAGCAAGATGAAGATCGCCATGCCGATGAAACCGAGCTCCATGGCCGCTTCGGCATACAAATTGTGGGCGGGCTGGTCGATGCTGTTGAAATTCGCGTTGGCTTCGCGCGAAGTGCCGAGTCCGTGGCCGAAAAACGGCCGCCGCAACGCCACCTCGAAGCCGCTGATGATTCCCGACAGCCTGCCTTCGGCGGTCGCTGCATTCTTCTCGCCCGATCCGACGATGGAAAGGTAGCGGTCCTGCAGGTCCCCGCCGAGAAACTGGAAGCCTGCAGCCGCGACGACGATGGCTCCCGCCGCAAGCGCCAAGCGCCGCTTGGATTTGGCAATGATGCCCACGGCAACGATGATCAGACCCAGAAAGCCGCTGCGCGAACCGGTCAACATCAAGGCGTAGATGCACAAGGGAGCGAATAGCAAGAGCGTCAGACGGTAGATGCGCGAGAGCCCCGCCGCGAACCAGAGGAAGGGCATGACCGTGCAGATGATGAACGCGAGCCCGTTGGGGTTCACAATGTCGGAAGGTGCGCCCGACAGGCGGTTCAGATACTCCCAATTGGCTTCCGACGCAGCGGATCCCCAATAGCCCTCGGTCACGTGGAGGTACAGCGGCTCCATTACCCTGATCAACTGGCAAGCGACGAATAGCGCGAGAAACCTCTTCAGGCGCGTCTCCGAATCCACGAAAGCAACGGTGAAATAGTAGAAAGCAACGCCCTTGATCAGCGCCTCGATGCCCGAGCGCAGCACGCTGCCCGGCCACTCGACAAAAGGAATCGTTGCGAGCGCATAGACGATGAGCACTCGCAGCCACTTGTCAGTGTCGGTCGTGATTCCGGTCTTGCGGTGAGTAACAGCGAGGGCTGCGAGAACCGCGACCAGGATCAGATCGATGCGGATCTGCCCGAGCAAGGCTATGCGCTCGCCCAGATGCAGAAACCAGCTCGCTACGAAGAGTAGGTAAAGATTGAAGCCCAGCGCTGCCATCGAAATCGCTAACCCCTCCCCCAACCGCGCCCGTACCCGCCTTGCCCTTGCCGGCGAGATGGATGACCTCGAGCCCCCGTCCTGCTACCGCGTTTATGAAGTCACCGCGGTGCCTCAATCCGCCCCCGCGCCATGGCTATCCGCCAGGAACGCCGATGGGCGGCGTTCCAACGCACTTATCGAAATTTTGCCTGCGAACCTCGTATGGCATTGTATATTTGTGCAAACCAAGAACGGCGTCAATCGATCTGAACCGGGGAGGAAGCGATTCAGCAGTGCCACTCTTTGTCCGCGAGCCCGTTAGGCTTCGGCAGACAAACTGCATCGACTATGAAGTGCTCCATGGCTGACCCAACCGATGAATGATGTCCGCGACCGGGCGCAGACCATAGCGCAGGTTTTCAATGCGTCGGCGCCGGCAGCTATCCGCTCCGAGATCGAAGAGGAGTATGTCGCTGTTGCCGAGGAGCAGCGAGCGCGCGGCCGTCCAGATCGGCGCATTCTTTTGATCGGTGGCGCGGGGTACGTCGGGTCGGTGATCGCAGGCGAGTTGCTCGATTGCGGGTACTCGGTGCGCTGCCTGGATCTGCTGCTCTATCGCAACGATGTCTGCGCCCTGCAGCTCCTGCGCAGCCCAAATTATGAGTTCGTATTCGGTGACCATTGCAGCCCGCGGTCGGTGCACGGCGCGCTCGAGGGCATCACCGACGTGGTCATCCTCTCCGGTCTGGTGGGTGACCCGATTACCAAGAAGTATCCGGACCAGTCCTTCGCCATCAACCAGCGTGGCATGGAGAATCTCATCGCCGGTCTCAAAGGCAGGGGGTTGAACCGCGTCGTTTTCGTTTCGACATGCAGCAACTATGGCTTGGTCCCGGAGACTGTCCTTGCCGGCGAGGACTACGAGTTGCGGCCGCTGTCGCTGTACGCGAAGGCCAAGGTGGTGATCGAGACGCTGCTGCTGGGCACGCGCGGGCAAGTGGATTTCACGCCCACCGTGTTGCGTTTCGCCACCGCGTTCGGATTGTCGCCGCGCATGCGCTTCGACCTGACGGTGAATCAATTCACCCGCGAGATGTACTTGCGCCAGCCGCTGGCGGTGTACGACGCGGACACGTGGCGGCCGTACTGCCACACGAAGGACTTCGCCGGCGCCGTGCGGCGCGTGCTCGAGATCGGCCGCGCGCGCGTCGCCTTCGAGGTTTTCAACGTCGGGCGGGACGACAACAACTGCACCAAGCGGACGATCGTGGACAAGATCGGCAAGCACCTTCCGGATGCGCCGGTCGAGTTCAAGCAGCACGGCAGCGACCCGCGAAATTACCGCGTCGATTTCGCCAAGCTCAACCGCCAGCTGTGCTTCGTGCCGCAGTACACGGTCGACGACGGCATCGCCGAGGTCCTCGGCGCTCTGCGCAATCGCCTGTTCGACCGCGTCGACGACAATCTGGCGTTCTACGGAAACTACGAAATCCACTACGATGGCTAGCCTCGCCGCGGAGGTGCTGCGGCGGGTGAGGAAGGTGCTGCCCGACCCGCAAAGGTTCTATGCATTGCACGAGCCGGAGTTTCGCGGCAACGAGCTCGAGTACGTCGGCGAGTGCATCAGGACGGGCTGGGTATCTTCCGCAGGGCGTTTCGTGGATCGCATCGAGGCGCAGCTCGCGGACTATGTCGGCGCGAGGCGCGCGGTGGCGGTCGTCAATGGCACCACCGCCCTTCAGATATCGCTCGTCGCCGCGGGCTTGAGGCCGGGCGACGAAGTGCTGGTGCCGACGCTGACCTTCGTGGCCACCGCGAACGCGGTGTGCCACGCCGGCGGCATTCCGCACTTCATCGACACGGCCCGGAACGGCCTGAACGCCGATGCATCGAGCGTCGCCGCGTATCTCGAGGACAGCGCGCAAATCGCGGCCGGCGAGTGCCGCAACCGGCGGACCGGCCGGCGCATTTTCGGCATCATGCCCGTCCACATTCTCGGCCATGCCTGCGACGTCGCCGGTCTTGCCAGCGTGGCAAAGAAGTATCACCTGACGATCGTCGAGGACGTCGCCGAAGGCCTCGGCACCTTCGTGAACGGCCAGCACGTCGGCACGTGCGGAAGGCTCGCTGCGCTCAGCTTCAACGGCAACAAGCTGGTCACGACGGGCGGCGGGGGTGCGGTCCTGACGAATGACGAGAAGCTCGCCGACGGCATCAAGCATCTGACGACGACGGCCAAGCTGCCGCACCCGTGGGAGTACGTGCACGATCGCGTGGGCTACAACTTTCGCATGCCCAACCTGAATGCTGCGCTCGGCTGCGCCCAGCTGGAGCAGCTGGAGTCATGCCTGCGAAAAAAGCGCGTGCTGGCAGAGCGGTACCTGGAGGCCTTTCACGGGCTGCCGGAAGCAAGCGTCATCGCCGAGGCGCCGGGCTGCACGTCGAACTACTGGCTGAATGCAATCCGCCTGCATGAACCCAACATGGCGGTGCGCGACGAAGTGCTGCAGCTTCTCAACGACCAGCGAATACAGTCACGCCCCTTGTGGCGGCTGCTGCACAAGCTGCCGATGTATGGTGATGCGCCGCGCGCGGATATCAAGCACGCGCTGGCGCATGAAGCATCGGTCATTAACGTGCCGAGCAGCGCTTTCCTGGCCGAGCGCTGACAAGCAGACAGTGGCCCGCACACGGCGCAATACGCGTGAGATCGTGGTCATCGGCGGCGGGGGACACGCCAAGGTGCTTGTCAGCGTGCTGCGCAAATCCGGCTACCAAGTGCGCGGCTATACGGACCAGCAGGATAGGGGCGAGATCCTCGGGGTCCGCTACCTTGGCCCCGACAACAACCTCAGCGAAGTGGCCAGGAGCTGCGCGCGGGCCATCATCGGCGTCGGCAAGACGGACGCGTCGGCGCTGCGCCTCGAGCTGCAGGAGCGCCTCGGCGCGCTCGGCTTCGAGTTCCCGGTGATTTGCTCTCCCGACGCGGTGGTCAACGAGGAAGTGTCGCTCGGCGCCGGGACTGCCGTGTTCGACGGCGTGGTAATCACCAGCGGCGCGCGGATCGGCAGGGCGTGCATCGTCAATACCAACGGCACCGTCGAACACGACTGCCGGATCGGGGATAACGTGCATCTCGCGCCCGGGGTGGTATTGAGTGGCGGCGTAACGATCGGCGACAACAGCATGCTGGGCGCAGGCACCACCGCGATTCACGGGGTTGGCATCTGCGCGGGCTGCCTTATCGGCGCCGGAGCCACGCTCGTCGAGGACATTACCGCGCCCGGAACGTATGCCGGCAGTCCGGCAAGAAGAATCAAGTGACAGCCAGGCTTGCGGTCTACACCACGATCTATCCCGGCGTAGAGGCCTACCTGCGGGATTGGCATCGATCGCTGCTCGGGCAATCCGACCAGGACTTCAGCCTGTGGATAGGACTGGATCGCCTGCCGGCCGAAGCCGCGATGCGAGCATTGGGAGCCGATCCCGGGGCGACCTGGGTCGAGGCAGCGCCGGGCGACACGCCGGCCAGGCTACGCGAGCGCGCGCTGGAACGAATTGTGGAGAGTTGCGATGGGGTTGTTCTGGTCGATAGCGACGACCTGCTGCACCCCTCCCGCATCGCGGGGGCGCGTGAGGCGCTGCGCTCGAGCGACCTCACGGCATGCGCGCTTCGGCTCGTCGACCATGCGGGCCTCGACCTCGGCCACATCCTGACCCTGCCGCCGGCGATGTCGCCCGAAACTCTGCTGCCACGGCATAACGTATTCGGTTTCTCGAACTCGGCTTTCCGCACGGCGGCGCTGCGCGAGTGCCTGCCGATCCCGAGCACGGTGCTGTTGGTAGACTGGTTTCTGGCGACGCGAGCCTGGCTTCGCGGGGACAAGCTCGGCTTCGATCGAGCCATCAGAATGGACTACCGCCAGCACGACGCGAACATGACGCAGGTTCGCCCGCCGTTCAGCGGCAGCCAGGTCACCAGGGATACCGCGCGCGTGCTCGACCACCTCCGCGAGGTGCTTGCTTCGTTGCCGGCCGGAGCTTTGCGCGGCCGCCTCGTCGAGCTAGAGCGGATGGCGGCGGACGTCGAGGTCTTTCACCGGCGCACCGTGCTCGATCCGGCGCGGCTCGAACGGTATGTGCAGGCGCTTGAGGCCCTGCCATTCGTGCCGCTCTGGTGGTCGAGTGTCGCCCATCCCGAGTTACGGCACATGTGGATTCACTGAAGGATAGAGAAATGAGAACCGTCAAGCTGGGAAACGTCGAAGTCGGGCCAGGGCAGGCTCCCTACATCATTGCCGAGATAGGCTCCAATCACAACGGTGATATGGAGCTGTGCGGGCGCCTGATCGATGCCGCCGCGGCCGCGGGCGCGCATGCGGCGAAGTTCCAGTCATGGACCGACACGTCCCTCATCGCCGAAGAGGAGTACCTGAGAAACACCGAGTACTCGGACAAGAAGCGGCACTTCGGATCGCTGCGCGACATGGTCAAGGCGTATCAGCTCACGCCCGAGCAGCACCGCGAGGCGCGAGCCCGCTGCCATGCTCGCGGCATCGCCTTCTGTTCCAGTGCCTTCTCGTCCGAAGAAGTGGATCTGCTCGACAAGCTGGACGTGCCGTTCATCAAGATCGCCTCGATGGACATCGTGCACCTACCGCTGCTGCGTCACGTCGCGCGAACCGGGCGACCGGTCGTGATCTCAACGGGCATGGCGACGCTGGCCGAGATCGAGCAGGCCATCGATACGGTGCGTGGCGAAGGCAACGAGCAGATCGCGTTGCTGCACTGCGTGTCGATTTACCCGCCGCAGTACGACACGATCAACCTCAGGAACATCGCCATGCTGCAGCAGGCGTTCGACGTGCCGGTCGGCTTCAGCGATCACACGCTGGGCACCGCGGTGCCGCTCGCAGCGATCGCGCTCGGCGCCTGTCTGATCGAGAAGCACTTCACCCTGGACCAGGATATGGCCGGGTGGGATCACGCCATCTCCGCCAACCCGGCGGAGCTCGGCACGATTGTAAAGGAAGGGAAGAATGTATTCGCTGCGCTTGGATCCGCCAGGCGCACGGTGTCCAATGCGGAGCTGGAGAAGCGCCTGAAGTTCAGGCGCAGCCTGGTTGCGCGCCGCGCGCTACGCCAGGGTGAGCCGATCGCGGAGCGCGACCTCGACGCCAAGCGTCCCGGGACCGGGATTCCGCCCGATCAGATCGCGAGAGTGCTGGGACGCAAGCTGGCGCGGGACTTGAAGAAGGACGAGGTGATCCACTGGCAGCACCTGTTGTGAAGATGGCGGATCGAGCCGCTGAGGATCGGGGAGCCTGATGGCGCAGGTCGTGCACGTCGTGCATTGCATCGACACCGAAGGACCGCTCTACGAGTCGCTCGATGCGACTTTCGAGCGCCTGAAGGCCATTTTCAAGCTCGACCTGCAGCCCGACGCGGCGACGCTGCGCCAGCTGCAACGCGGGGAAATGAGTCTGGGCGGCCTCGAGGCGGCGGTGAAAAAGGTGGTGGACCCGCATCTTCTCGCCTACAACGATACGTGGGACAAGGTCGACGCGATGCTCGGCGAGTGCCTCTCCGAAAGGTTTCGCAACCGGGTGCGCGACTCGTTCGGAGGCGGGTGGGTCTACAACTGGTTCTGTGTCGACCACGTCGACTATGCGGCGAATCCGC
>Ga0307472_100000254_pt1 | contig 17448 bp, 17 predicted proteins | sample atmos_gasesAM5C__2_FD_204582 | JGI IMG/M metagenome (GOLD analysis project Ga0307472, IMG submission 204582) | Hardwood forest soil microbial communities from Morgan-Monroe State Forest, Indiana, United States - atmos_gasesAM5C_05 | ecosystem: Environmental > Terrestrial > Soil > Temperate...
CTCCATCCGGTGGACCTGCCAAGAAGCAGGCGTCCGCCCGGCGAGCAACGTCCATGCGGGCCAAATCGAGCAAGAAGAAACCGGTCGCCCCGCGGCGTCCGGGCACAGGGAGGAAGAGATGAGACGGATCGCAACCTTCAGTCTCGCGCTCGCGGCGCTGGCACCGCTTGCGCTGTCGGCGCCGCAGGCGGTCGCCGAGGACGCGCTCAAGGTCGCCATCGGCCAGATCAACAATTGGGAGAACCAGGGGCCGACGCTCGGCCAGGACGCCGGCATCTTCAAGAAGCATGGCATCGTCCTGGAGAATTTCGGCACCGCGGGCGCCGGCGAAACGGTGCAGGCCGTCATTTCCGGCAGCGCTGACATCGGCGCCGGCGTCGGCGTCGCCGGCGTCATGCGCGCCTTCTCGAAGGGCGCGCCGGTGCGCATCATCGCGCCGGCCTTTACCGGGACGGGCGACCTCTATTGGTACGTCAAGGCGGACTCGCCGCTCAAGTCCCTCAAGGATGCGACCGAGAAGAACACGATTGCCTATTCGACCAGCGGCTCGAGCTCGAACAATATCGTCGTCGCCTTCGTCGAGGAACTGGGTGCCAAGGCCAAGCCCACGGCGACCGGCGGGCCGCCTGCCACGCTGACGCAGGTGATGTCGGGCCAGATCGATATCGGCTGGGCTGCTCCGCCATTCGGCATGAAGGAGATCGCGGACGGCAAGATCCGCATCATCGCGCGCGGCAGCGACGTTCCTTCGCTGCGCGGGCAGACCGTGCGGGTGCTGATCGCCAATGCCGACGCGCTGAAGAACCGCAAGGACGTGATCGTGCGGTTCGTTCAGGCCTACCGTGAGGCGGTAGACTGGATGTACGCGAACCCCGAGGCGATCAAGATGTACGCCAAGAAGATGGACATGGCGGAGGATCTGCTCAAGGATTCGATCGCGCAATTCCAGCCCAAGGATGCGTTGCAGACCGACACGATGGCCGATCTCGACGGTGCGATACGCGACGCCATCAAGCTCAAGTTCATCGATCAGCCGTTGACCAAGGAGCAGCTGGCGGAATTCGTGCAGACGCCGCCCAGGAAGAACTAATTCCTGTCCCTTGCCGCGGCGCTGACGGCATTGAGCAGGGCGGTGCGGCCCTGGTCGAGCGCGCCGCGCACCGTGGGCTGCTTGCCGAGCTCGCTCATTTCGCGCTGGCGTGCGACCGTCGCCGTCGCCATGTGTGGTGCGACGCCCAGTTCGCGCAGCGTGTCGGCGACTTCCTCCATCTCGGCTGCGCGGCGCGCGCCATGGTTTGCCATGCGCTCGAGGTTGTATTCGATGATCTTCGTCCAATCGAGCGTCGGGAAGCTTTTCGATAGCGATGCGATCACCTGCGGCTCGACACCGGCGCGCGCGGCGGCGACGAAACACTCGTAAGTGAGCGCTTCCATTCCTTTGACCATGACGCTGCGCACCATCTTGACGGCGGCGGCGGCGCCGACCGCGTCTCCTGCGGTCGCGGCCTGCATGCCGAGTTCGCCGAGTATGGGCTCGATCGCATCGGCATGGGGCCCACCGATGAGCAGCGGCGTCCGATGGCGAGCGGGATGAACCGGGGCCATGACGGCGACGTCGACATAGCGGGCCGCGTCGCCGAGCAGTTTCGCAGTCTCCTGCTTGCGGCCGGGCGACACCGAGTTGATGTCGAGAAAGAACTGGCCGGTCAGGTGCGGTTTGACCGATCGCGCCGCTTCGAGGCTCGACGCCGCGGTGACGGCCGAGACGACGATGTCGGCGCCACGCACGGCGTCGGCGGCCGATGTCGCAAGCCGTGTGTCGATGTTCCGTCCCGCTGCCTTGAGCCGCTCGCCCGCGCTATCGGGAAACAGGATATCCCAGGCCGACATGCCCCCGACCCCAGCTTCGCTCAATCCCGCAGCGAACGCCTGGCCGGCTTCGCCGAAGCCGATGAAGCAGAGTTTGGGCGTGTTGCGACTGGTCATGTCCGATCCCCGACTCGTTGCACTTTTCGTTTACGTTGACCACCAACTCACAGCGTTCGTCGGCGAAAAATGCTCTCGATTGGATGTTTGTCGCATGTTCTTCCGGGACGCCGGTGTCCCCCCGGCTCAGGTTCGGGGCAGGCTCTTTTCGAAAGACGCTCTCATTGCACGATCCGGCGGTTCACGGCCGGCTTGGCAATTTCATCTGCACTCTCTTGTCGAAGCGTTCGACGTTGACCACGACACGGACATGCGTTCCGTCGCCGACGCGCTCCTTCTCGTCAAACGCCTCGACGCGAAATTCGATGCTTCGTCCGTCGATTTTCGTGACTTCCGCCGTCGCGCGCAACCGCATGCCCACCGGCGTCGCGGCGTAATGGCCGATGTCGAGACGCGTCCCGAGGCTTTGATGGCCCACCGGCAGCAGGTGCTCGACGGCGTCGAGGGCGGCTGCTTCCATGACGTTGATCATCACCGGCGTCGCGAGAACGTGGACACGTCCGCTGCCGATGCGTGGCGCGGTGTGCTCCTCGCCGACGACGATCGCGGCGGAACCCTTGAGACCGATCGTTACTCTGGGCAGGTCTGCCATGCGACGGTTCAACGGTGTGGCACGTCGACGGGCGGCGTGCCGTGGGTGTGAAACGACTCGATGGTCTTGAGGCCCCAGGCCTGGCCCTTCTTACGCTCTTCTTCGGTCCACACGATCGGCTTCCAGTCGGGCGCGAGAACGAGCCGGGCGCCGGCATTTGCCACCTCGACGCGGTTGCCACCCGGCTCGTAGACATACAGGAAGAACGTCTGCTGGATGGCGTGCTTGTGCGGCCCGGTCTCGATGAACACGCCGTTCTCAAGGAAAATGTCGGCGGCGCGCAGCACGTCCTCGCGGCTGTCGAGTGCATAAGTAAGGTGGTGGAAGCGGCCCTTGGTGCCGGTGTGGTCGCGGGTATAGGCGAAGTCGTAGCTCTTGTTGGTCGCGGTCATCCACAGCGCCGCCTCGCTGCCGTCGTTGAGGACGATCTGCTCGGTGAGGCGGAAGCCGAGATAGTCCTCGAAGAAGATGCGGTTCGCCTCGATGTCGACGGCGAGACCGTTCCAGTGATCGAGCCGGCGGACATTGCACCCGCGCGCCGGGAATTTCTGTGCCTGGTTCTTCAGTGCCGGCTTCTTGTCGGGCGGGGGCACGTACCACTCGGTTTCGTAATAGAGTTCGATGACGTGATCGTCCGGATCCTTGCACACGAAGGTCTTGCCGTGACCGAGGTCACCGTCGGTCCAGCCGACGTCGAAGCCGGAGCCCTTGAGCGCAGCGGCGCGCCGCTCCAGCGCCTGCGGGCTCCGGGTGCGATAGGCGACGTGGGCCATGCCGGAGGTGTTCGCGGCGGTGAGTTTCAGGCTGTAGCGCTCATAGTCGTCCCAGCCGCGCAGATAGACCGAATTGTCCTTGCGCCCGCTCTCGGTCATGCCGAGCACGTTGACGAAGAAATCGAGGCTCGCGTCGAACTTCGGCGTCAGTAGTTCGAGATGGCCGAGATGTGCGATGTCGGTGATCGGTTCTTTGTTCATGGGTATCGCAGGAGGGATTAAGGAAAGCGCCCGCAGTCAATTCTGCCCGGCCCCGATGATCAAGCGAAATCTTGGGCGGTCACCCGTCGCGCCGGCCGGTGAAGCGCGGCGGCCGTTTCTCGAAGAACGCGCGCACGCCTTCGGCATAGTCCGGCGTCGCGCCCGCCTCGCGCTGCAGGTCACGTTCGAGATCGAGTTGGGTCGCTAGGTCGTTGGTCTCGGCGGCGTCGAGTGCCCGTTTGGTGAGCGCAAGCGCGAGCGTCGGCGCGGTCGAAAAATGCACGCAAAGCTTCTCGGCCTCGCTCATCAACTGGTCGTCGTCGATCGTCTTCCAGATCAGGCCCCAGCTCTCGGCCTTCTCCGCCGGCAGCGGCTCGGCGAGCAGCGCCAGCGCCCGCGCCCGCGCCGGACCCACGAGGCGCGGCAGGAACCAGCTGCCGCCGGCATCGGGTGCGAGGCCGATCTTGGCAAAGGCCTGCACGAAGCTCGCGGAACGGGCGGCGAGGACGATGTCGCAGGCGAACGCGACATTGGCGCCGGCGCCGGCGGCGACGCCGTTCACGGCGGCGATGACCGGAAAGGGCAGCGCCCGCAGCTTGCGCACCAGCGGGTTATAGAATTTTTCCAACGTGCCGCCGAGCACGATTGTCTCGCCCGGTTTCGCCAGGCGATCGGTGAGATCCTGTCCGGCGCAAAAACCGCGGCCGGCGCCGGTCAGCAGCAGCGCCCGGCACGATCCGTCGTCCTCGGCCTCGGCGAGCACCGCGGCGAGCGCACGGTGCATAGCCTCGTTGAAGGCGTTGAGGCGTTGCGGCCGGTTGAGCGTGATGACGCGGTAACCCTGATGCGCCGTAACGAGGACGGGCTCGTCCATGGACCGTTCCTCCGTGATGGCCGGCCGATCATCCCTATGGGGCGGCAAAATCGGTGTCAACGCACCGCGCCGAGGGCTCCGGGATACGCGGATATGCAACGAAAGTCGGATTAGCCGCGATCCGACCTGCGTCACCGACGCCGTTCCGCCCGACCTCGATCTGGGCTAATTTTTCAACATCCTTGCCGGTCGGCGGTGCCGCAAGGATTGTGCGCCGGCCGACGCAGCGAAGGTTTTCGGAGGAAACACCATGAAATCTTGGATTGTTGCGACGGCGGCGGCGCTTGCCGTGGCCACCGCAGGCCCGGCGGTCGCCCAGCAGCCGATCGTTATCAAATTCAGCCACGTCGTCTCGCCCGACACGCCGAAGGGCAAGGGATCGCTGAAGTTCCAGGAACTCGCCGAGAAGTACACCAACGGCAAGGTGAAAGTCGAAGTCTATCCCAACTCGCAGCTTTACAAGGACAAGGAGGAGCTCGAGGCGCTGCAGCTCGGCGCCGTACAGATGCTCGCGCCCTCGCTCGCCAAGTTCGGCCCGATCGGCGTCAAGGAATTCGAGGTGTTCGATCTGCCCTTCATCGTGCCGGACAAGGCCGCGTTGCGCCGCGTCACCGAAGGCACGCTCGGCAAGAAGCTGCTCGGTCTGCTCCAACCCAAGGGCATCGTCGGGCTTGCCTATTGGGACAACGGCTTCAAGGTCATGAGCGCCAACAGGCCGCTGCACAAGCCGGAGGACTTCCGCGGCCTCAAAATGCGCATCCAGTCGTCGAAAGTGCTGGAGGCGCAGATGCGAGCGCTCGGGGCGATCCCGCAGGTCATGGCGTTCTCGGAGGTCTATCAGGCGCTGCAGACCGGCGTGGTCGACGGCACCGAGAACACCGCGTCCAACGAATACACCCAGAAAATGCACGAAGTGCAGAAGTACACGGCGGTTTCCGACCACGGCTACATCGGTTACGCCGTGATCACCAACAAGAAGTTCTGGGATGGCTTGCCCGCAGACATCCGCACATCGCTCGAAAAAGCGATGGCGGAAGCGACGGCCTATTCCAACAGCATCGCCCAGACCGAAAACGACGAGGCCCTCGAGGAGATGAAGAAGTCGGGCAAGACCCAGGTCTATGCGCTGACACCCGAGGAAAAGACGGCTTGGCGCAATGCGCTCCAGCCGGTCTACGACGAGATGGCCTCGCGCGTCGGCAAGAACACGATCGACGACTTCATCAAGGCCGCTAACGCGTCCGGCACGAACTGACCGTGGTCTGACCCCAACATTTGGTTCCAAATGTTGGGACGCGAGTCAGCCCACAAAGGTATTCACGGGCTTTGTTCGACAGGTTGACGACGAGGCGGCCCGATCGGCCGCCTCGTTTCATTCCGGCCGGAGCCGGTCAGACCGTGCCGGCGGCCGAAGCGTCGCTGCGTCATTCGAGCCCCTCTGTCGCAGGGGGCGATCGGGACGTGACCGGCCATTGTTATGGGGTATAACTAATTTGGCCGGCGAGAAGCGCTCTTGCCCGGAGTCATTTCGGTTCTTAACCTCCGGGCGATCTCGAGGGGAGGAATGCATCCATGTCGCACCGCCGTCACAGCAACACCGTGTTCACCCGGCGCGGCCTGCTCGCCGGCGCGGCTGCCACGACGTCGCTTGTCGCGACACCTTCGATCATGCGCGCCCAGGGAGGGTCCCTGAAAGTGGGCGTGCTGTTGCCGCGCTCGGGATTCCAGGCGGGCATCGGCCAGGACTGCCAGCGCGGCGTCGATATCGCGCCCGGAATACTCGGGGATCTCGGCCTGCCGAACCTGGCGATCGTGAACGGCGACACCGAATCCAATGTGGAGGTCGCGCGCGCTCGGGCCGAGAAGATGATCAACGAAGGGGTTCAGCTGCTGGTTGGCGCCTTCGATTCCGGCCAGAGCAGCGCGATTGCCCAGGTCGCCGAGCAGAAGGGCATTCCCTTCGTCATCAACATCGCGGCCGCCCCGCCAATCACGGAGCAGGGCTACAAATTCGTGTTCCGCAATTTCCCGACCGCACCGATGATCCTGAGCGACGCCTTCGCCAACCAGAAGGAGACGTTCGCGGTCGCCGGCGCGGCACCGAAATCAGTCGTGTTCATGCACGTCAACGATACGTTCGGCACGTCGATGCAGCAGGGCATCAGCGCCGTGATGCCCAAGTTCGAAATGCCGTACAAGATCGCCGAGCAGATCGCCTATGACCCGACGGCGCGCGACCTCTCGGTCGAGGTGTCGAAGGCCAAGTCGACCGGGGCCGATGCGCTGCTCGTGGTTAGCCGTCTCAACGACGCCATCCTGCTGACGCGCGAACTGATCAAACAGCGCTGGACACCGACCGCCGTGCTCAGCATGGGGCCGGGCTGGTACGAGGATCAGTATCTCAAGACGCTTGGCAAGCTGTCCGACGGTCCGCTCAGTTTCGTGCCCTGGCACGATCCGAAGAAGAAGCTGAGCCCGCAACTGGAGGGCGCGCTGGCCAAGGCCTATCCGGGAGTCAATCTCAACACCAACCACATCTTCACGTTCGAGGCCCTGTTGGTGGCGGCGGACGCCTTCAGGCGAGCGGCTTCAACCGATCCGAAAGCGCTGGCCGATACCATCCGCACCACCAACATCACCAACAATGTCAGCATCGGCCCCGGCATCCAGTTCAATCCGAAAGGCCAGAACGACAAGGTGAAGAATGCCGCCATCCAGAACGTCGGCGGCAAGCTGGTCGTGGTCGCCCCCGAGGAGGCGGCCTCCGCCAAGCCCGAGTGGCCTATGAAGCCGTACGACAAGCGAAGCTGATCGTCCTCGCCACGATCCCATTCCGCGCGCGCAATCAGGCTCAGCGGAAACCAGTCAGCCGCCCGGTTTGCACGCCGGATCATAAAGTACGGCCGGAGTTTAGTAGGACTCATCGGTGCCCGCGGAGATCTATCTCAACGTCGCGATCGGCGGCCTATTGACCGGCCTGGTTTACGGCCTCATGGCGCTCGGCCTGTCGGTCATCTTCGGCGTGGTGCGGGTCGTCAATTTTGCCCATGGCGAGATGATGACCGTCGCGATGTACCTCGCGGTGGTGCTATTCTCGGCGTTCAAGCTCGACCCGCTGGTGATGATGGTGCCGATCGCGGCCGTGCTGTTCGCGTTCGGCTATGTCATGCAGGCCGCGCTCATCAACCCGTTTATCAACAGGCCTGAGCACAGCCAGTTCATCCTGCTGGTCGCGGTCGGCCTCATCCTGGTCAACGTTCTGCTGATCATCTTCGGGCCGGACGCCCGGAACGTGCAGACCTCCTATTCCCTCGACAGCTTCCTGCTGGGATCCGTGATCATCGACGCCACCAAGGCCTATGCGGGCGGTGCCGCCATCTCATTCGCAGCGGCGCTGTTCGCATTCTTCCGATTCTCCTACACCGGCAAGGCGATCCGCGCCTGCGCCGACAACCACATCGGCGCTCTCGTGGTCGGTCTCGACGTCAAACGGCTCTACGCGCTCACCTTCGGGCTCGGCGCGGCCTGCGTCGGCGCTGCCGGCGCGATGCTGGTGCTGCTGTTCGACGTCACGCCGGCACTCGGGCCGGCCTATACCCTGCTCGCATTCATCATCGTGATCACCGGCGGTCTCGGCTCGATGCCGGGCGCCCTTATCGGCGGCGTTCTGATTGGATTGACCGAGGCGCTCGCCGGACTGTTCTTCATTCCATCGGCGAAGAGCATGTTCTCCTTCGGGTTGCTGGTGCTGGTGCTGCTGTTCCGGCCGCAAGGGATCATGGGCAAGAGACGGGCATGAAGATGGCGTTGGCCAGCATGCGGATGCACGGGTGGATCCTGCTCATCGCCGTGCTCGCGGGCCTTCTTGGCGCGCCGTTTCTCGCCAGCGATTATCTGCTCACGGTGCTCATCCTCATTCTCTACTTCGCCTATGCGGGCCAGGCCTGGAACATCATGATGGGCTTTGCCGGCCAGCTCTCGCTCGGTCATGCGCTCTATATCGGTCTAGGCGCTTATGTGGCGGCCGCGCTTTACGTGCACTACGGCATCGTGCCGTGGGTCGGGCTCGTTGCCGCAGTCGCAGTTGCAGTCGCGTGCGGGGCCATCATCGCGTTCCTGGCGTTCCGGTTCGGGGTCGGGGGCGTCTATTTCGCCATCCTGACCATCGCGTTCGCGGAGTTCGCGCGCATTGGCTTCGACCACTTCCGCTGGGTCGGCGCCTCCAGCGGCTTCTTCCTGCCGGTTGCGCAGTACACCAGCAACGACTTGTGGAACCTGCGTGGCAATCCGGCGCTGTTCTATTACATCATGCTCACGCTGACCGTCGCGGCGTTCCTGCTGTGCCGCCTCCTGCTGCAGAGCCGCATCGGCTACTACTGGCAGGCCATCCGTGAAGACGAGGAGGCAGCGCGCGCACTCGGGATCGACACGTTCCGCTATAAGATGTACGCGGTCGTCATCTCCGCCGGCATGACGTCGCTCGCCGGTGTGTTCTTCGCCTTCTATTATAACAACCTGTTTCCCGAGCAGGTCTTCCACATCTCGCGCTCGATCGAGCTCATTCTCGCGCCGATCATCGGCGGCATCGGCACGCTGTTCGGGCCGATCATCGGCGCGTTCCTGCTCACCAGCCTGGCCGAGGGCCTGCACGAGCTATTGACCGCGTTCGGATTGGATGTGCCGGGGGCCAAGCAGGTGTTCTACGGCCTCTGCCTGCTCGCCGTCATCACGCTGCTGCCGGACGGCATCTGGCCGCCGCTGGCGCGGGCGCTGCGCCTGACGTCGCAGCCTTCCAAGGACCGCGGGCCGTGACATGACTGTTCTGCTCGCAATCAGCGATCTGTCGAAAAGTTTCAGGGGCCTGCGCGCCGTCCAGAACGTCGGCTTCGCGGTGCAGCCAGGCGAGATCTTTGCCGTGATCGGCCCCAACGGCGCCGGCAAGACCACGCTGTTCAACCTGATCGCCGGCACGCTGGTGCCGGACAGCGGAACAATCAGCTTTTGCGCCGAACGCATTGACGGCCTCACGCCCGACGCGGTGTGCAGGGGCGGCATCGGCCGCACGTTTCAGCTGGTGCGGCCGTTTCTCGGATTGACGGTGCAGGACAACGTCATGGTGGGAGCGCTGCTGCGGCGCAAAGACGTGACGACGGCGATGCGCCGCGCTCACGAGGTGATGCGACAGCTCGACCTGTTCGACAAGCGCGCGCTGCCGGCCTCGGCGCTGACGCTGCCCGACCGCAAGCGTCTCGAAGTGGCGCGTGCGCTCGCGACCGACCCCAAACTCCTTCTCCTCGACGAGGTCATGGCGGGCCTGCGGCCCACCGAAACCGACCGCATGGTGGAGATCCTGGTCGATCTCAACCGCACGACCGGGCTGACTATTCTCCTCATCGAGCACGTCATGCGCGCAGTCATGGCGCTCGCGCGCCGCGTGCTCGTGCTCCATCATGGCGCTGCCATCGCCGAGGGCGAGCCGGCGGCGGTGGTGCGCGACCCGGCGGTCATCGAATCCTATCTCGGCGTGGAGGCCGTCGACTGATGCTGAGGGTCGATGCCATCGACGTCTTCTATGGCGACGCGCAGGCGCTCGAAGGCGTCTCGCTCGACGTGGCGGAAGGCGCGATCGTCGCCATCGTCGGAGCGAACGGCGCCGGAAAAACCTCGCTTATCCGCACCATCGCCGGCATGCAGCGTCCGCGACAGGGACGCATCTTGTTCCGCGACCAGGACATCACCGGCTGGCCGAGCCATCGCGTTTGCAACACCGGCGTCGGACAGGTCGCCGAGGGCCGCCAGGTGTTTCCGACGCTGACGGTCGCCGAAAATCTCGACATGGGCGCCATGGTGCCGCGCGCGCAGGCCGACCGGCGACGCAATCGCGACCGCGTGCTGGCGATCTTCCCGGTGCTGGCCGAACGCGCGCGCCAGGCGGCCGGCACGCTGTCGGGCGGCGAGCAGCAGATGCTGGCGATCGCGCGCTGCCTCATGGGTGCGCCGGACCTCGTCATGTTCGACGAGCCCTCGCTCGGGCTTGCTCCGACCGTGGTGCAGGCCGTGCTGAAATCGATCGCCGAGCTCAACCGCGAAGGGCTGACCTGCGTGCTGGTCGAGCAAAACGTCGCACTCTCGCTCAAGCTCGCAAGCCGTGCCTATGTGCTTGAGAACGGTCGGGTAACGCTCTCGGGAACAGGTGCCGAGCTCCTGGCCGACGACCGCGTGCGCAAGGCCTATCTCGGCATGTGACCTCGGTGTCCCGATTTCCGCGGCAAAACTTTTTGCGCCGACAGCTGCACAGCATGCGGCGAGGGGAGTAGTATCCGTGCAGGAGCAAGCCTCGGCGCCGGCTCCTATCTCGGAAAACGTCGGGTCTGCGGGCACCCAACAAGCCCGCCTAGGAGAGGATCATGAGCATTCTCACGCCTCGTGAGGGCGAGAGCGCGCACGTGCCGCTCGAGCCCGTTGCTGCAAATGGTCTGCTCGATCGCCGCGCGCTGCTCGGACGCGGCATTGCCTTGGCCGGTGCGATGAGCACGGGCGTCGGCACGTCGCTGACGAGCGCCGCCGCCGAACCGCTGGCGGACGATCCGTGGAGTCTCGAACAGGGCGCCACGACACCGCCGTTGCAGACGCCGTCGCGGTTCGAGAAGAACGTCGTGCGGACGCTGAGCAATCCCAAGGGCGAGCCGCGCAATCAGCACGCGCGCACGCCGCATCATCTGCTTAACGGCACGATTACGCCCAACAGCCTGCACTTTTCGATCTGCCACTCCGGGCTGCCGGATATTGATCCCGACAAGCATCGCCTGGTGATCCACGGCCTGGTCAAGCAGCCGATGGTCTACACGCTCGAGGCGCTGGCGCGCTATCCGATGGTCTCGCGCATGGCCTTCGTCGAATGCGGGGGCAACAGCGCCCCGATGTTCTCCAACGAGCCGATCCAGGCGACCGCGCAGGCGCTGCATGGCCTGGTCTCCTGCGCCGAATGGACCGGAGTCAAGCTTTCCACGCTGCTCGATGAGACCGGCATCGACCCTAAAGCGAAATGGTTCATCGCCGAAGGCGCCGATTCACTGGCGCTCAGCCGCAGCGTGCCGGTCAAGAAGGCCTTGGACGACGCCATGATCGCGCTCTACCAGAACGGCGAGCGCATCATGCCCGGCAACGGCTATCCGATGCGCCTGCTGCTGCCTGGTTACGAGGGCAACATGAACGTGAAGTATCTGCGCCGCATCAAGCTGGTCGAAGAACCGGCCTTTAGCTTCTACGAGGGCCGCACCTATTCGCAGATCTTGCCGGACGGAAAGGCCTACCGCTTCTATTTCCTGCAGGAGGTCAAATCCTTCATTACCCACCCGTCGTTCGGCCACACGCTGAAGGGCCCGGGCTACTACGAAATCTCCGGCGTCGCCTATTCCGGGACCGGCCGGATCGCCAAGGTCATGGTGTCCGCCGACGGCGGCAAGAGCTGGGGGCAGACGGCGCTGCAGGAACCGGTACCGAGCAAGGCGTTCACCCGCTTTCGCATGCCTTGGCGCTGGGATGGCCAGCCGGTGACCCTGCAGAGTCGGGCGTGGGACGAGGCCGGCAACGTTCAGCCGACCCGTTCCGAATTCGTGGCCGCGCGCGGCGAGACGAAGAAGCCACCCAACGTCCTCGGCTTCCCAAACCAGCACTACAACAGCATCACCAGCTGGGCGATCGACGCGAAAGGGGAGATCAAGCATGTCTACGCTTAGAGCGCTGTCAGCGCTGTCGCTCGCACTCGCCTTCTGCTCAAACCCCGCCGCCGCGCAAACGCCGGGGCTCGGTCAGCCGATCTCAGAGGCCGACATCAAGGCGTGGGACATCAGCGTCATGCCGGACGGCACCGGGCTGCCGTCCGGCAGCGGCACGCCGGAGCAGGGCGCGCGGGTCTATGCCGAGAAATGCGCGGCGTGCCACGGCGACAACGCCAAGGGCGGCCCCGGCTATCCGCCGGCGATGTTCGGCGGCAGTCCGCTGACAAGCGGCATCGACACCGCGAAAACCATCGGCAACTTCTACGGCTATTCGACCATCCTGTTCGATTTCGTCCGGCGGGCGATGCCGTTCAATCAGCCGCGCACGCTCACTGATGATGAGGTCTACGCGATCACGGCCTATCTGCTCGCGCTCAACAAGATCATCGGCGACAACGACACGATGAACGCCGAAACCTTGCCGAAGGTGAAAATGCCGAACCGCGACAACTTCGTCATCCGGTTTCCGGATCGGATTTGAGAACAGCGGGGACGCGTGCTTGAACGAGTCGACGAAAAGGGGGTGCCAACGCCATCGTATTCTGTCGATGAAAAGTCCGCGCGATCAATGACCTCAGCGGGCTTGCGGACGACCTGACCGAACGGATGACATCGAGCTCAGGCCGATCCGACCGCTTACCACCCGGTCGACGCCCGCGCGCGCTTCATCAGGACCGCCAGGGCCGCGACCCGCAACGGCAGCGGCGAATAGGGGAATGTCGTCCTCAGCCGCCGCAGGAGTTCGGCGTCCGACGTCGCGTCGGCGGTGCGCACCACTTCGGCCATGGCGCGGGCCACCTCCAGCTCGGACCGTCCGGTCGCCACCTCCGGGACCAGCGTAACGTCGCCGAACGGTAGGGGGTCTTCGACACGAAGCGTGGCGCGTTGGGGAAGGGCGCGCATGGCAGGCTCCAAGACGAGGCCAGCTTGCTTACCGGCCAGAGGTAACGCCCGCCCGCCATTCAAGTTCCGTGCCTCTCTCGAGGACCAAATTTGTCTGCTGGCGCACATTCCAGTTGGGTGGTTTGAATCGGGAAACGTGTCCCAGCTTTCTTTAGTTGATCGCATTTTTTGTGCCGAAAACCGCTACCCGGCTGTGCTTTTGGCGCTGGTCCAACAACGGGCAAGACCGTGATGGGCGACAAAGTTTCCCGGCCAATGCCTATCTTTTCACCGTTCTGCGCTGGTCGTCCGGCGTCGACATCGATTTCTCGCCATAAGGCCCAATCTCAAGGCTGATATCGATCGCGTCGCCGCCCGTCCGACGGTGACGGAGGCGATGACGGTGGAAGGACTGGATCCAGCAGTCCCGGCGTGACTCGAACGCACGCACCGTGACTCCAAACTAGGCAGCAATCGTCCTGCCGACGCCGGTCTCGACGGCTTCGGGATGGCTGGCCGCGAACTCGACAAGCTCGCTCATGACCACATCGAGGTGGTGTTCCATGGCGCGCGCGGCGGCGGCCGGATCGTGGGCAGCAAGTGCGGCAACGATCGCCTGGTGCTCGGCAAAGGTCGAGGTCTGGCGCTGCGGGGTGCACAGGAACAGGCGCATCCGGTCGAGGCTCGCGCGCGCGGCCTCGACCGCGACCTTGACGCGCTCGTAGCCGAGCGCGTTAAGCAACATCTCGTGCAGGGCGAGATCAAGCTCGTGGAAGCGAGCGCGATCGCCCTTTTTCAGCGCCGCTTCCTGGTCTTCGAGGCTGCGTCCAAGATCTGCCAGCAATTCCGCCGTCGCACCGGGTGCGATCATCCGCACGGCCTCGGCTTCGAGCGCGCGCCGGATGAACATGGCCTGCCGGCACTCGGCGAGGTCGATGCGGGCGACGCGCGTGCCTCGCTGCGGCAGAACTTCGACAAAACCTTCGTCGGCGAGCCGGCCGAGGGCTTCCGATACCGGAAAGCGCGATACGCCGAGCCGAGTACAGAGCGCGCCTTTGTCGATGAAGGTCCCGGGTGGCAGTTCCAAGTGCACGATGGCATTACGGATCAGGTCCTGAATGCGCTGGACCGTGCCGCCGCGTTCCTCGCGATGCAGCTGAGGCAGGAAGCGATAAGGACTATTGCCTGAGCGAAGCGCCATAGTAACATGTTAGTTGGAAGCAGGGCACCAGTACAAGCGGGCGCTGCGGCAGGCCCGCAACAAGGCCGCTGGCAGCCGAACTCGGCCCATCGGGAGGAAACATCATGTCGCATTGGACGCGCCGCGTCGCGCTCGGCGCAACGCTTGCATTTGGCCTCGTCGTCATTGCTGCCCCGGCCTCGGCACAGACCAAGCTCAAGTGGGCACATGTCTACGAGGTTGCCGAGCCCTACCACACGGAGGCGCTGGCGGCGGCTGAGGAAATCAAGAAGCGAACTGGCGGGCGCTACGAGATCCAGGTCTTCCCAGCCTCGCAGCTCGGCAACGAGAACCAGATCAATGAAGGGCTCGGGCTCGGGACGATCGACATGATCTACACCGGCGCGGCCTTCGCGGGCTCGATCCACAAGCCGATCGCCATCACCAACGCGCCCTACACGTTGCGGGATTTCGACCATTGGAAGGCCTATCGCGACAGCAAGTTGTTCCGCGACATCGCCAAGGGCTACGAGGACAAGACCCGACACAAGGTGATCGCGCTCACCTATTACGGTCAGCGTCACGTGACGGCGAACAAGGAGATCAGGAAGCCGGAAGACATGAAGGGCATGAAATTACGCGTGCCGCCGGCACCGCTGTACCTGATGTTCACGAAATCGGTGGGCGCGAACGCGACCCCGATCGCCTTCGCCGAAGTCTACCTGGCACTGCAGCAGGGAACGGTCGACGGCCAGGAAAACCCGCTGCCCACCATCATGGCGAAAAAATTCCATGAGGTGCAAAGCCACGTCATTCTGACCGGTCACATCACCGAGTCGCTGCTGACCATCGTCGGCAGCCACGTGTGGTCGAAGCTGTCGGATGCCGACAAGAAGGTGTTCGAAGAGGTTCTGATCCAGGGTGCGGCGAAGGCCACTGACAACATCCGCGGGTCCGAGCAGCAACTGGCGGACGAGTTCCGCAAGCTCGGCAAGACGGTGGTCGAGGCCGATCGCGACGCGTTCCGCAAGGTGGCGATTCCGCTTCACAACGACCCGAGCGCTGGCGCCGGCTGGACGCAGGCCGAATACGACGCGCTGCAGGCTTTGAAATAGGGCGCTTTGCCGGTTGCGGCGGTGCAGCCGTCGCGATCTCTCGTTTTCTCCCGCGCCGATCGACGGGACACCAGCGCCGTCATGCGCTGCACGGGGCCGACGACATGACCATGGCAGTGAAATCCTCGCCGCCTCCCACGGAAGAGAACATCCACCTCATCGTCGCGCAGGACGAGGACGTGACGATCGAGCATCACCCCGAGGACTGGATCTCATTCGTCCTGTTCTGGGCGTTGGCGTTCATCGTTTTCCTTCAATTCTTCACGCGCTACGTGCTCAACGACAGCCTGGCCTGGACCGAGGAGATCGCGCGCTACGGTCTGATGTGGGTGACGTTCATCGGCGGTGCCGTGGTGGTGCGCAAGAACACCCATATCGCGGTCGAGTTGCTCGCGAACATCCTGCCGGCTGGTTGGGCGCGCGTCGTCCTGGCGGCACTCGTCGACGCGATTAAGCTCGGCTTCCTCGGCCTGCTGGCGTGGTTCTCGATCCTGATTGCCGAGCGCATGCAGTTTCAACGCATGACGGTGATCGACCTGCCGATGAGCATCGTTTATGGCGGGGTCGCGTTTGGCTGCATCCTGATGTTCGCGCGGCAGGCGTGGAATGTCTGGCGCCATGCGCGCGACGGTTGGCGAGCGCCGCCCGCGCCAACGATCACCGCCATCGATTGAACGGGCAGCCGCCATGACCCTCCTGATTTTCGTGTTCGTTGCCGTCCTGCTCATCGGCGTGCCGGTGTTCATCGCGCTCGCGGGATCGTCGCTGCTCTACACGCACTTCCTCGCCGGCATTCCCGACTTTGTCATTCTCCATCGCATGGCGGGCGGCATCGATTCTTTTCCGCTGCTCGCGGTGCCGTTCTTCATCCTGGCCGGCAATCTGATGAATTCGGCCGGCATCACCAACCGCATCTACGATTTTGCCGTCGCCTTGTGTGGCTGGATGAAGGGCGGTCTTGCCCATGTCAACATCATCGGCTCCGTCATATTCGCCGGCATGTCGGGAACCGCGATCGCCGATGCTGCCGGCCTTGGAACGATCGAAATCAAGGCCATGAAAGATCACGGCTACTCGACCGAGTTCTCGGTCGGCGTGACGGCGGCCTCGGCGACGCTCGGACCAATCATTCCGCCGTCCTTGCCGTTCGTGATCTACGGCATGATGGCCAATGTCTCGATCGGCGCGCTGTTCCTCGGCGGCGTCGTGCCCGGCGCGGTGATGACGATCTTCATGATGCTCTACGTCACCTATTGTGCTCGGCGTTATGGCATGGGCCGCGACCAGGCGTTTCAGCTCAAGATACTCGGCCTGACGTTCATCGCGGCATTGCCGCCGCTGCTGACGCCTGCGATCATCATCGGCGGCATGACGTTCGGCTGGTTCACGCCGACCGAGGCGGCCATCGCCGCCTGCGCGTGGGCGCTCGTTCTCGGGGTGTTTCTCTACCGTTCCCTGACGCTCAAGCAGTTCTACAAGGTCACGCTCGACACCATTGAGACGACAGCCGGCGTCCTCCTCATCGTCGGCGCCGCCTCACTGTTTGGCTGGGTGTTGACGACCACCCGCGTGACCGAGCAGGCCACGGAGGCGCTGCTGGCGGTCACCGACAACCGCTATGTGATCTTGCTGCTGATCAACGTCCTGTTGTTGATCATCGGCTGCTTTCTCGAGCCGATTGCATCGATCAGCATCCTGGTGCCGGTGCTGATGCCGGTGATCGTCAAGGTCGGTATCGATCCGGTCCACTTCGGTGTGATGATGACGCTCAATCTGATGATCGGGCTGCTGCATCCGCCGCTCGGGATGGTCCTGTTCGTGTTGTCGCGGATTGCCAAACTGTCGCTGGAGCGAACGACCATGGCGATATTGCCGTGGCTCATTCCGTTGTTGATGTCGCTGATCGCCATTACGCTGATCCCGGATCTGACACTGTGGCTGCCGCGACTCATGGGGCTCGCAAAGTGAGACGATCATGACCGCACCGCGCACCGTCCGCCTGTCGCCTGACGACAACGTCATCCTTGCCATCGATGCGATCGCGCAAGGAACGGATGCCGCGGG
>Ga0307472_100000257_pt1 | contig 17365 bp, 11 predicted proteins | sample atmos_gasesAM5C__2_FD_204582 | JGI IMG/M metagenome (GOLD analysis project Ga0307472, IMG submission 204582) | Hardwood forest soil microbial communities from Morgan-Monroe State Forest, Indiana, United States - atmos_gasesAM5C_05 | ecosystem: Environmental > Terrestrial > Soil > Temperate...
GGACCTTGCAAGCCCGCATCGAGGTGTCCAATCCCCGGCTCCTGCTCAAGCCCGGCATGTTCGCCGACGTTCGGGTCGAACGCTCCCTGGGGAAGGTGCTCTCCGTGCCCAGCGCAACTCTGCTCATGTCCGGGGAACACCGCTACGCCTTCGTCCAGCGCAACGCCGGTCAGCTGCAGCCAGTCGAGGTGATGACCGGGCCGACCGCAGGTGACTTCACCGAGGTGCGCTCGGGGTTGCAGGAAGGTGACCGAGTCGTCATCGGCCCCACCTTCCTCCTCGGCAGTGAGGCCCAACTGCGGGATGCGATGCCCCGCTGGAGCGCGCCGTGATTTCGCGCCTCATCGCCTGGTGCGCGTCGAACCGGCTCGTCACCCTGCTCATCGTGACGGGCCTGACAGCCGCCGGGGTGTGGTCCCTCCGCACGACGCCTCTCGACGCGGTGCCAGACCTTTCGGAGGTGCAGGTCATCGTCTTCTCGGAGTGGGAAGGCCGCTCGCCGGACCTGGTGGAGGACCAGGTGACCTACCCCCTGGTGACGACACTGCTGGGCACGCCTCACGTCAGCGCCGTCCGCGGCCAGTCGATGTTCGGCTACTCCTTCGTCAACGTCATCTTCGAGGACGGGACGGACTTGTACTGGGCCCGGAGCCGCGTCCTCGAATACCTCTCCAGCGCCACAGCCAAACTCCCCGAGGGGGTGACCCCACGCATCGGACCGGATGCCACAGGGGTGGGCTGGGTCTACGAATACGCGCTGGTCGACCGGACGGGCCGGAACGATCTCTCCGAGCTGCAGTCGCTCCAGGACTGGACGCTGCGCTACGCCTTGCAGGCCCTGCCTGGGGTGGCGGAGGTGGCAAGCGTCGGGGGTTTTCAGAAGGAGTACCAAGTCGACCTGGACCCGAACCGCCTCGCCGCGCTGGGCATCTCGCTCGGCGAAGTGATGGACGCGGTTCGACGTTCGAACAACGACGTCGGCGGACGCGTCCTGGAAGTCTCGGGGACGGAGCACTTCGTCCGCGGCCGCGGCTACGTGAGACGGGTGGAGGACCTCCAGAATGTCGTCCTCGCCTCGCACGATGGCACCCCGGTCCGCGTCCGCGACGTGGGCATCGTCCAGATTGGCCCTGCGGAACGGCGCGGAATCGCCGAGCTCGACGGCATCGGCCAGACCGTGGGCGGCGTGGTGGTGATGCGCATGGGCGAGAATGCGCTGGATGTCATCGACCGGGTGAAGGCTCGGCTGCAAGAGCTTCAGCCCACGCTGCCAAAAGGCGTCGAGGTCATTCCGACCTATGATCGGTCCGAGCTGATCAAGGCCAGCATCCAAACGCTGCGGCACACGCTCATCGAAGAGCTCGTCGTCGTGGCACTGGTCATCCTGATCTTCCTGCTCCATTTGCGCAGCACGCTCGTACCGGTCCTCATGCTTCCGGTGGCCGTCCTCTTGGCCTTCATCCCCATGCGCTGGCTCGGAATCGGCTCGAACATCATGTCGCTCGGGGGCATCGCCATCGCCATCGGAGCGATGGTGGATGCGGCCATCATCGTCGTCGAGAACGTCCACAAGCACCTCGAAGCCTGGGAGCACGAAGGACGCCCGGGGGACCGCAATGCGGTTGTCGTCGGCGCACTGCAGGAAGTGGGGCGGCCCATCTTCTTTTCGCTCCTGGTCATCACCCTGGCCTTCCTGCCGGTCTTCACGCTGGAGGGCACCGAGGGGCGTCTCTTCAAGCCCCTGGCCTGGACCAAGACGTTCTCCATGGGCTTCGCAGCCTTGCTCTCCGTCACCCTGGTGCCGGCCATCGCTGCTCTCTTCATCCGTGGACGCATCCGGAGTGAGGAGCACAACCCGGTCTCGCATTTGCTTCGCCGCGCCTACGACCCCGTCTGCCGCTTTGCGCTCCGCTTCCGCTGGCCGGTCATCGTCGGTGCGGCGCTCCTCGTCGCCCTCACCATTCCGGTGGTCGGGCGGCTGGGCAGTGAGTTCATGCCGCCGCTGAACGAAGGCACGCTCCTCTACATGCCAACGGCGGTGGCCGGAATCAGCGACACCAGCGCCGGGGACGCACTCCAGCGGCAAAACGAGCTGCTCCGAAGCTTTCCCGAGGTGGAACGTGTCTTCGGCAAGGCCGGTCGCTTCGACAGCCCGACCGACCCGGCCCCTCTCGAGATGTTCGAGACGGTGGTGACGCTGAAACCGAAGAGCGCCTGGCCGGCGGGAGAGGACTGGGACACGCTGATCGGCAAGCTCAATCAGGCAGCGCAGTTCACAGGAATGCCCAACGTGTGGTGGATGCCCATCCAGACGCGGACGGAGATGTTGGCCACTGGCGTCCGGAGCCCGCTGGGAATCCAGGTTCTCGGCCCGAATCTCGAGACCATCGAGGACGTCGCCACGCGCGTCGAGGCGGCCCTCCAGTCAGTGCCAGGGACGCGAAGTGCGTTCGCCGAGCGCGTCGGCGGTGGGCGGTACCTCGACTTCGACATCGACCGTGAGGCCGCCTCCCGCTACGGGCTCCGCATCGGGGATGTCGAGGACGCCATCGAGACGGCCATCGGCGGCACCAAGGTGACGCAGACCGTGGAGGGGCGAGAGCGCTACCCGGTGCGTATCCGCTACGCTCGGGACTTCCGCAGCAGCGTCGACGACCTGCGGCGCGTCCTGGTCGCCACCCCCTCGGGGGCGCAGATTCCCCTCGGCCAGCTGGCCGACATTCGCTCGCGCAATGGCCCCTCGATGCTGCGAGACGAGGGCGGACGACTCTACTCGTACGTCTTCGCCGACACGGCTCGTCCCATCGAGGACTACGTCCAGGACGCCCGGCGCGCCGTGGCGCAGTTGGTCCCGCTTCCGCCCGGGACGCGTCTGGACTGGGCCGGGCAGTACCGTTACTTCGAGCGGGCCAAAGCGCGGCTAGCAGTGGTGGTGCCCATCACCTTGCTCATCATCTTTCTGCTGTTGTTCTGGAACTCGCGCAACGCCATCGAGGCACTCCTGGTGATGCTGGCCGTGCCCTTCTCGCTGGTGGGCGCCTTCTGGCTTCTCTACTTCCTCGGATACAACCTCTCCGTCGCGGTGTGGGTGGGAATCATCGCGCTGGCCGGACTCGATGCCGAGACGGGCATCGTGATGCTGCTCTACCTGGACCTCGCGTGGCGCGCACACCGCCCGCGGACGCAAGAGGAAGCGCGAGCGGCTATCCGAGCCGGGGCAGTTCAACGGATCCGGCCAAAGATGATGACCGTGGCAACCATCCTCGTGGGCCTCTTGCCGATCCTCTGGTCGCAGGGGACCGGGGCCGACGTGATGAAGCGTATTGCCGCGCCGATGGTCGGTGGCGTGGTGACCTCCGCCATCCTCGAGCTCCTCGTCTACCCCGCGCTCTACTCGGTCTGGCGCGCGCGTCGATTGCCACGCGACGCTGAAGCCCAATCACTCCCAGCGTTCCCCCCACGGGTCGGCACCGAACTATAAGGGTTCGGCCAGGATCACCGGAGCTCGCGGTTCGGCGTTGACCCCGAACACTTCCTGCAGAACGACCACGGCGGGAGCCGGAAGGGCCGCCGGCCGCGAGATGTAGGCTCCGAACGCGCTGTCCTGTCCTCCTATGGTGATGTGCTCTTTCATTCGTGCCTCCTGAGGCATCTATATCCATACAGAATCTCCGCCGATCGTAACCGGATCGGCGGAGTTCACTTTCTCTGGCCTGCTAGTTGACGGCTGCGGACGCGGCAGCCTCTTCGATGAGCTTGGCTGTTTCCTTCGGATGAGACATGTAGGCCACATGGCTGGAATTCACCTCGATTGTCTTGGCGTTGGCGCGCTTCGCCATCATGCGCTCCTGATTCGGATTGATCGATCGATCGGCGGTGGCCACCAAGTACCAAGTGGGTTTCGACTTCCAGGCCGGAGTCTTAACGGGGGACGTGAACGAGTCGGCGGAGATCAAGACCTGTGACACTGCCATGAACGACGCCTTAGCCTCCGGAAGGTCCGCCGCGAAGTCGGCATGGAAGACTGCCGGGTCAATGTAGAAGTAGCCATCGGCAGTAGACTTGATGCCTGTCGTGGCCGGCGGTAAGGCTTGCTCGATCGTGGCACAGCTTTCCCCAGTGTCCGGCGCGAATGCGGCAATATAGACAAGCTTCGCAACCTTTGGATTATTGCCGGCTTCAGTGATGACTGCCCCGCCGTAGCTGTGCCCCACCAGAACCACTGGTCCCGATTGTCGGTCGATCACGGCCTTTGTGTACTTGATATCTTCTGCATACGACGTCTCTGGGTGCTGCACCACAGACACCGTGTACCCATCCTTCTTGAGGATGGCAGCGACGGCCTCCCAGCCGGAGCCATCGGCGAATGCGCCATGCACGAGGACCACGTTCTTGATGGCTGTCTGCGGCGCAGATGCGGCCGCGATGACCTTCTGACTTCTCCCCAGCACTAGGGTCCCGCTCAGCAGCGTAACTGCGATCATTGCAACGCCGTAAGCTGACCGTCTCGGCTCAGATGTCTTCATTGTCGGATCTCCTGGCGCAAGTTCGAGGAACAGCATTCCGCTTCTAGCAATGCGCGGACCACGCTGAGTCCGACGGGAATCCGCGTTCTTGGACGGCGACCGCCGCAGCCGTGCCGAGCATTTGCCGAGCAGACACGAAGACCCGCGGGCGTTCACGACACCGGGCTACTCGCCGGGAAGAGGGGTGCTCTTGAAGCGAACCAGCCGGGTGGCGGTCATGGGCGTCGCCGCCCATCGGTGAGCGCCTGATCCAGGACTGCCTCGAGCTCGCCATCGAGGTCGTGCCCCACCTTGGTCACGCGCTCGTCCCCGAACTGGCCGAACAGGTCCGAGGGACGGTCGTAAGCGATCACGCTGCCGCCGTTCTCCTGGTAGAGGACCACCCGTAGGGGCGCGTACTGTCCCGCCCCCGCGTGGTAGCGAACCATGCTCTCGGCAGTCAGCGGATTTCCAATCTCGTACTGGTAGACGCGGGCGGTCCGTCCCTCGAGGGCAAGCAGAGACCCCATGTCACGCACCTCGAAGAGCCACAGGGGCGGTCCATCGCGTCGCTCGCGCTCGACGCCTTCCCGGTCACCTCGAGACGCCATCCCCGCAAGTCTCGGATCGAGACGCGGAACGACGGCCAGCAGCCGGTCGTGGACCTGCTCAGCGGAGAGGTTGGAGCGAACCTCCACATGTCGCACAGAGATCGTGCGCGTCGACACACCGGTGTTCATGAGTTCACCTCTTTGTGGGCGCAGGCTGGTCCGCCAGGCATCTTCGGGCTCGAAATTCATCGTCATCGCCGCCGTTTCTTGCGCGTCCGGGATCGGACCGAGTGTGTTGTCTCTCGGGTGATCCACTCGCGAACGAAGCCGGAAAGTCCGCGGAGCCGCACGCCTCCTGCCTCGGATGCAGCCAGAAATCGGACCACGGCCAGGTCGACGAGCATGACATCCGACAGATCCAGTGCGGCGGGGGTGTCGTCGGTGGGGAGCTCCCCGCTCAATTGCTCGAGATGCTCGGCCTGGACCCGTCCACTCAGCTTCAGCACGACGGTCCGTCCCTCCAGGCACCGTTCGGACTTGAAGGTCATGCTTGACCACGGTTCCCCTTATTGCGGTTGGGTCTTCAGAAGCGTGCCGAGTACCGCCGGCCAGCGATTCTCGAAGTCAGCCTCCCGCTGGAGGCCGCGCTTCAGCAGGGCCTCGATTCGCTCCCGCGTCTCGGGCCACGTCAGCCCGGTCTGAAAGGACTTGAGGGCGTCAAGGAGCCCGTCTGCGGATGGCAGCGAGACTTGATTCACCAGATCTTTCGCGGCCGCGATGGGACGCCGATCGAAGGAGGCGATCCGGCGCGCGAGTCCGTCGACGAAACCGTCCAGCTTCGCGTCCGGAAGTGCCCGGTTGACGTATCCGTATCGTTCCGCGGTGTCGCCGTCGAAGTCGTTCGCGCCGAGAACAATTTCGAGCGCGCGGCCGCGCCCTACCAGCAGTGGCAGGCGTTCCGTGCCACCGCCCCCGGGATGCAGCCCTACCCCGACTTCGGGTTGGCCCAGTCGCGTGTTCTCGCGCGACGCGAAACGCATATCACAAGCGAGGACGAACTCGCTGCTCGCGCCCCGAACGCACCCTCGGATCCTCGCGATGCTGACAACGGGGGACTTGCTGAGACGGACGAAGGTGTCCATCAGGATCGGCAGACCCGAGGGCCCGGCGGCAGTGAAGATGTTCCCCGTCTTGCCGGTCAGATCGAAGTGCGCGAGGTAGAACTCAGGATTCGCGCTCTCGAATACGACGACACGCAGGCTCGGGCTGGTGTCCATTCGAGTGAGTAGATCCTGGAGGCCCTCAAATATGGTGGCGTCTAGGATGTTGAAAGGCGGATTGTCGAAGAGAGCTCTCCAGTACGCGGGCGTTTCTTCGATGACCCGCACGGGCGTCGCTGATGCTTCGCTCTTCACGGCCATGGCCTCACCTGGCCCTTCGGCCAGAGCAACTTGCGCGCCACGCCGTTACCGAGATGCCCTCGGTCACCAGGCTCGCCGGGGCCGGGCAGATGCCGAGCATTTGCTGAGCTGCGCTGGGGCGCTTCCAACGGCCTTTCGCTCGGGTCAACATGCGCGACTGCCAGCGGACTCGCTGTGCCAGGAGGCGCACCCTCGGTGAGGCTCGGAGTCGCCGTCGTCACAATGAGCTGGCTGATGGCGGCTCCGGCATCCGCGGACTCCGAGCCGAAGGCCCTCACTCAGTTCACCCATCGATCCTGGTCGGCGAAGAACGGCCTTCCCGGACCGGTCCGGGCCCTCGCGCAGACTGCGGATGGGTATCTCTGGCTCGGGACGGAGGCCGGACTGTACCGCTTCGACGGCGTTCGCTTCACTCCCTACGAGTCCGCGGGAGAAGGGCACCTGCACAGTCCGGCGGTGATGTCTCTGCTCGCGGCACGGGACGGAAGCCTGTGGATGGGATTTGGCTCCGGCGGAGTCGCGAGGGTGTTCGAGGACCGAGTCAGTCACTTCGGTCCGGCACAGGGCGTTCCGGCCGGCGGCGTCGGGTCACTCGCCGAGGATCAGTCTGGCGCGATCTGGGCCGGCGGGCAGTACGGACTCTCCCGGTTCGGCGACGGCCAATGGCGGCGCGTCGGCGACGACTGGGACTACCCCGCCCCCGGTGCGCAGGCGATGGGAGTTGACCGGAACGGCACGCTCTGGGTCGCCACGGACGGTCGAGCCTTCCCGAACAGTGGGTCCAGGGTTCGCAACAACACCATCCTCACCCTCGCCCGAGAGGGCAAGCGCTTCTCTCGAACCGGCGAGCTGGTGGGGATGGTCCGCCACATCGCCGGCGCGTCGGACGGGACGGTCTGGGTCGCCGAGACGTCATCCGGCGAGGTTCGCCAGCTCACGGGTCCGGGAGCGACTGGCCGGACCGTCGCCGTCGAGGGCCCGTCCTCGGTCGAATTCGGCACCGACGGGAGCCTCTGGATCGGCTCCTACGATGCCGGTCTCTTCCGACAGCGCGACTCGCGCCACAGAGTGCTCGATCAGCTGCAGATCAGCGGCCAGGTCAACGCCGTGCTCAAGGATCGCGAAGGTACCCTCTGGATGGGAACCACCGGAGGACTGGACAGCTTCAGCGAGCCGAAATTGACGCCCTTCTCCACCGCGGAGGGTCTGGACCCCGACCTGAGAACGGCGCTGGCCGCGACGCCGGACGGGAGCGTCTGGTTCTCCACTTTCTCGGACGACGTCGTGAACCGCTACCGCAGCGGATCCTTCGTCCGCATGAAGCTTGCGCCCTACAGCCCATCGGACTCGGTCCGGATCCTCGCGGTATACGTGAATCCGGCAGGGCAGCTGTGGATCGGAGGCAGCTTCAAGCTCGCGAGGGAGGATCGCGGAGCGTTCTCCTACGTCGATATCCCGGACCTGACGGAAGGCTCGATGGTGGAGGCGCTGGCCGAGGACAACTCGGGCGACCTGTGGGTCACACTGAGCGGGACCGGTGAAACCGGACGGATCCTCCGCCGCACGGCCGGGCGCTGGACCGACGTTCGCGCCCGCGCTGAGCTGCCACCCTACCGAGCGCGCGTCCTGCTTCCGGATGCATCCGGTCGGATGTGGCTCGGCTTCGAGAATGGCGAGGTCGCCGTTTTCGAGAAGGGCAGCCCCCGGGTCTACTCCGTCAGAGACGGCCTTCGCAGCGGCAAGGTCCTCGTCATCGCCCAGGACCGAAGAGGACGGATCTGGGTTGGCGGCGACAGCGGGCTCAGCCTGTTCGATGGCAACCGTTTCTCCACGCTCACCGAGGAGAACGGGCTTCCGGGCAGTTCCGTCTCGGGGCTGCTCGAGGACGACGACGGCCATTTCTGGCTCGCCGGCGCGTTGGGGATCCTGCGGGTGCCGGGCGAGGAACTGGTGAGAGCGGCCCAGACACCCGGAGAGCGTCTTCACGGACAGGGCTTCGATGCCGCCGACGGGCTCCCGTCCCTCCCGCGGCAGCATGAGCCGTTTCCCACTGCCGTTCGGGCTGCCGATGGTCGGCTCTGGTTCTCCACCTACAACGGTGTCGCGTCGATCGACCCGCGCAGGTGGCCCACGAACGTCGTTCCGCCTCCGGTGGTCATCCAGCGAGTCGTCGCGGACGACCGGGACATCCGCCCGGCCGCTGGACTCCGGTTCCCGGCCGGGACCCGAAGAGTGGAGATCGAATATGCCGGCTTGAGCCTGGTGGCGCCGGAGCGCGTCCGCTTCCGCTACAAGCTCGACGGCTACGACACCGAGTGGCGTGGACCCGTGAGTGACCGGAGCGCGACCTACACCAATCTCCCTCCGGGCATTTTCCGGTTCCGGGTCGTCGCGTCGAACAACGATGGGATCTGGAACGAGCGTGGCGCGGTGCTCGAGTTCACGCTGGCCCCGGCATTCCATCAGACCCGGGCATTCCTCATGCTGTGTGTGGTCGCCGCCGGGGGCCTGCTCTGGGCAGGGTTCCGCTGGAGGATGGGGCGGGAGCGGTCCAGGCTTCAGCTGCAGTTCCGCGAGCGTCTGGACGAGCGGACGCGAATCGCCCGGGAGTTGCATGACACGCTCCTCCAGGGCTTCCTCAGCGCCTCGATGCAGCTGCATGTTGCAACGGAGCGGGTGCCGGCGGACTCGGCCATTCGTTCCACGCTGGAGCGCATCCAGGAACTGATGAAGAAGGTCATCGACGAGGGGCGCAACGCGCTGAGGGCACTTCGTTCGTCGGATGTGCACCCGGAGGACCTCGAGGAAGCATTCTCACGGGTCCGTGACGAGGCGAGCGCGGGGAACGAGATCGACTTCCGCCTGGTGGGCACCGGTCATCCGAGGCCGCTCCTGGCCACGACCCGGGACGAGGTGTACCGGATCGGGCGCGAGGCGCTGCTCAACGCCTTCCGGCACTCGGGTGCGAGCCACGTCGAGGTGGAGATCGAGTTCGCGCCGAAGGGATTGAGGGTCGCGGTCCGCGACGACGGGCGCGGCATGGACCCGCAGCTCCTCACCTCCGGGCGCGACGGTCACTACGGAGTGATAGGCATGCAGGAGCGGGCGCGGCGCCTCGGGGCACGTCTGAGGATGTGGAGTCGCGAAGGCGGGGGCACCGAGGTCGAGCTGGCCGTCCCGGCGAGGGTCGCCTTCGAAGGACCGCCCGAACGCGCCTGGAGCTGGCTCGCCCGCCTCTACCCTGGAAAGACCAATCGTCCCGGCGATAGAACCTGACGTAGCACATGCCCGGTCAAGAGCTGATCCGAGTCCTCTGCGTGGACGATCATCCGCTTCTGCGGGAAGGCATCGCCGCCCTGGTCACGAGTCAGCCGGACATGCGCTTCGTCGGCGAGGCGGGCTCTGGACGGGAGGCGCTGCTGCTCTTCCGCCAGCACGCTCCGGACGTCACGTTGATGGACCTCCGGTTGCCGGACATGAGCGGAATCGAGGCGCTGGAGAGGATCCGCGCGGAGTTCCCCGAGGCACGCGTCGTCATGCTCACCACCTTCGAGGGAGATGTCGAGATCCGTCGGGCTCTCGAATCCGGGGCTCGCGGCTACCTGCTCAAGAGCATGCCTCCCCGGGAGCTGATCGACGGGATCCGCGCCGTGGTCGCCGGCCGCAAGGTCATCCCGCCGGAGGTCGGATCCCAGCTGGCCGAGCACCTGGGTGAGGAGATCCTGACCAGCCGCGAGGTCGACGTTCTCCGGGAGATCGCCGCGGGCAATCGAAATCAGGACATCGCCCGGCATCTCCACATCTCCGAGGAAACGGTCAAGGTCCACGTCAAGCACATCATGGAGAAGCTCCAGGCCAGCGACCGGACCGCGGCTGTCACGATCGCCATTCGCCGAGGGATCCTGCACCTCTAGCCGCGCCCCTCGCCGATACCACGATCGAGGGATTTGCTTCGGTAGCGGCACGCCTAGCTTCTGGACCCCATGCAGCGTCTCTACCCGACGTTCCCTGGCAGAACGCCTGGAATGGCGCTGCTCCTGCTTCGGGCCGCACTCGCGGTGACGCTCCTCGCCGTCTGCGCGAAGTCGGTCGCCGTCTCCGATCCCGGCTGGAAGACGGTGACCTCCGGGGTTCTCGCCGGAGTGGGCGGTCTGGCAATGCTCATCGGAGTCGCCACCCCGTTCGCCGCCGTGGCGGCTGCGCTCGCGATCGCGCTCACGATCCACTGGTCAGGAGTCGCGAGCGCGGGCCTCCTCGGCGGGAACACGGAGAATCTGCTGGTCGTCGTCGTGGCGGCCGCCCTCGCGCTTCTCGGGCCCGGGGCGTTCTCGCTCGATGCCCGCTTGTTCGGACGCCGTGAGATGAGCTTCCCTCCCGAGTCGGCACGCCCTCGCGCTCGAGATGATCCGGGAGAGCCCGGCTCCGGATACCACGAAGGTGGTAGGCGCCCATAAGGGCATGGGGGGACCGGGGAACCTCTGAACGGGTGATTTGCTCGAGCGGATCGACCTCTAACGTCCTCGTCCGAGCCTCCAGATTCGGGAGATCCCACCATGGGCAGGAGCACCAGGCAGGCCACGAGGCAGGGCTGATCGTGCCGGCGCACGTGGCCCTGGCAGGCTTGCAACCGGCATCGGGCAGCGTCACCTGGCTCGATGAGCTGGAGCAGGCGCGGGCCGAGCTCCGCGCCGCCGAGGAGGAGCTCCGCCGGCTCCTCGATGCCATCCCACAGGCGATCGTCGTTCTCGGATGCGACGGTCGAGCGATCTGCGCGAATCGAACCACGCTGGAGTACACGGGGCTCACGCTGGAACAGGTGAGGGAACCTTCCTTCCGGGAGCGGGTCTTCCACCCGGAGGACGTGGAGCGTCTGCGCTTGGAGCGACAGGAAGCGTTCACTCGCGGGATCCCCTTCGCGAACGAGCAGCGAGCTCGCGGAAAGGACGGCCGATACCGCTGGTTCCTCATTCAGTACAACCCGCTCCTCGACGCAGAGGGCCGTCTTCTGCGCTGGTACGCCACGGGGACCGACATCGACGAGCGCAAGCGAGCGGAGCAGAGCGTCCGGAACGAGAACCAGGCGCTCCGGGAGGAGATCAACGACGCCTCGATGTTCGAGGAGATCGTCGGCTCATCGAGCGGGCTTCAGCGCGTCCTGGCCAGCGTTGCCCGGGTGGCCAGCGCGGATTCCACGGTCCTCATCCTCGGCGAAACCGGCACCGGCAAGGAGCTGATCGCGCGCGCCATCCACCGGAGCTCGCGGCGGTCGAGCCGGGCGTTCATCCGCGTCGACTGTGGGGCGATCCCGGCATCGCTCCTGGCCTCGGAGCTCTTTGGACACGAGAAGGGAGCCTTCACCGGCGCGATCCAGCGACGGATCGGCCGCTTCGAGTCGGCCGACGGGGGGACGATCTTCCTCGACGAGGTCGGCGAGCTGCCGCTGGAGACCCAGGCAGCCCTGCTCCGGGTCCTCCAGGAAAGGGAGTTCGAGCGCGTGGGTAGCAACCGGAGCATCCCGGTCGACGTGCGTGTCGTGGCCGCTACCAACCGCGATCTGAGGGACGAAGTCGCGCGGGGCAAGTTCCGTGAAGACCTCTACTACCGCCTGAACGTTTTCCCCGTCGAGGTGCCGGCCCTTCGCGACCGCGCCGAGGACATCCCTCTGCTGGTCGAGTACTTCGTCCAGCGCTTTGCGAAGAAATCAGGGAAGAGGCTCAAGGACGTCGACCGCCGGACGATGGACCTCGTCCGCTCGTACGAGTGGCCGGGAAACGTCCGCGAGCTGCAGAACGTCGTGGAACGGTCGGTCATCCTCTCCGATGGAGATACGTTCTCCATTGACGGCGCATGGCTGCAGCGAGAGGCACGACGGTGTTCGGAGCTTCCGGCGACCCCCATGGCGACCGAGACTGCTGAGCGGTCGAGGATCGAGACGGCGCTCGAGGCATGCCGTGGGAAGGTGGCCGGTCCCCTGGGAGCGGCGGTGAGGCTCGGGATGCCCCGGCAGACGCTCGACTCGAGGATCCGTGCCCTGCGCATCAACAAGCACCGATTCAAGGCCGTCTGACCCGGCAAGCAGTCAGCGGCTGCCCGGAAAGTGCTGACGGTCTCAAACCGAGGCCACAGCCTCTTCATTGACGGTAGAGGAAGCGCGAAGGATCGCGGCGCCCCTGTACGATGCCCTCAACCAACCTGGCAACGGCCCGCTCGGCGTTCCGGACCTCCATCCGTCTGTCAGCCTCCTGCAGGCGAGGCGAAGCGACCGTTGGCCCCGCGAACCCTGTCCGGCAGGCGTGCGGCTGTGGGACCGTGCGTCCCAGGGCTGGGAGATTCGCGTGCACCCCAGCCCGGTCAGGCCTCACCGACGCAGGCGAGTCCTCGGACCAACGCTGGCACGCCGGAGGCACGGGCGCCTCGATATGGGCGGGTTCTGGCGTGACATCCAGTATGCCGCGCGCCTCTTCGGACGGGCGCCTGGCTTCGCGACCGTGGTCGTCCTCATGCTGGCCATCGGTATCGGCGGCAACACGGCCATCTTCAGCGTGATTCGCGGCGTCCTGCTGTCGCCGTTGCCCTACCGCGACCCGGGGCACCTCGTGCAGGTCTTCGGCCACAGTGAAAGTTTCGAACACGGGTCGGTGTCCGTCCCGGAGTACCTCGACTATGGCACCCAGACCACTCGCCTCGACGGCCTCGCCGCCTGGACCGTCCTGACCGGGAATCTGGTCGGCGGAGGCCCGCCGGAGCGCGTCTCGATCGGAGCTGCGACGGCCAGCTTCTTCCCGCTCCTGGGGGTCGCTCCGCGGTTGGGACGCTCCTTCGAGCCAGAGGAGGAACAGGTCGGGCACGACCAGGTCGTCGTCCTGACCCATGGGTTTTGGCAGCGCCGGTTCGGTGGCGATCCCACCATCGTCGGAAGAAACGTCCAGATCGACCGCGACACATACCGGGTGCTCGGCGTCTTGCCAGCACGGTTCTGGTTTCCCGAGGCCGCCGACCTTTGGATGCCTTTGGCATTTCAGCCGATGGAAAAAACCGACGCGCGGCGGGGCAGCCACAATCTCCATGTTCTCGCTCGGGTGTTGAGAGGACGGACGCTCGCCGAGGCCCAGGCAGAGATGGACGTCATCGGCACACGGCTGCGGGACCGCTATCCCCAGACCTATCCGGCGGAAGGTCGGTGGCACCCGGTACTCGTCCCGTTCCGGAGCCAGATCGTCGCCGATGTCGAGCTGCAGCTCTGGATGCTCATTGGCGCGGTCGCCCTGGTGCTCCTCATCGCGTGCGCCAACGTGGCCAACCTCCTCCTTGCCCGGGGGACCGCGCGCGAGCGCGAGATGGCGGTCCGGGCGGCTCTCGGAGCGGGGCGGCAGCGTCTGGTCCGCCAGCTCGTCACCGAGAACCTTCTCCTGACGGCAGTCGGTAGCGCGCTCGGCTTGCTCGGTGCGGTGTGGGGCATCGACGTGCTGCTCCGGCTCGGACCCTCGGGCCTGCCGCGCGCCGAGGAGGTACGCCTCGACGGCACCGTCCTGGTCTTCACTTTCGCCCTGTCGACGGTCACCGGCCTCGTCATGGGTTCGGTGCCGGCGTTGGCCGCATCGCGAGTCAGCTTCCACGACGCGCTGCGGGCTGCCGGAAACGCGACTCCTGGCCAGAGAATGCGCCGCCTCGGACGTGGGTTGGTCGTGGCCGAGGTGGCCCTGGCCCTCATTCTTCTTTCCGGCTCGGCGTTTCTGATCCGGAGCTTCGCCCACGTGCTCCGAGTCGAACCAGGCTTCGAGGTCGAACGCGTGGAGACGTTCCGAGTGACGCGGCCAACTCCCAATGGCCCATCCAGCGAGACTGACCTCCAGGGCTACCGCCGGTTCTTCGACGCGGCGCTCGAGCGGCTGGGGCAGGTTCCTGGCGTGGTTGCCGTCGGTGGAATCAACAGGCTGCCGCTTGCCGGCTATCTCCTCGACAACATCTTCGACATCGAGGGCGCACCGGTACCGCCCGGTTCGCAACGACCGGACGAGGAGATCCGGACCGTCCTCCCAGGCTACTTCGAAACGATGAGAATGGCGCTCATCCGCGGACGCACCATCGACGGCGGTGACCGCGACGACGCCCCCCCGGTCATCGTGGTCAACCAGGCCTTTGCCGAGAAGTACTGGCCAGGTCGCGATCCGCTGGGCAAGCGCATCCGCCTCGAGTTCCGCGAGCTGCGCTGGTGGACGGTTGTAGGAGTGGTGGCCAACGTTCGCGAACATGGCCTGGATGCCGGCATCTCCCCGATCATCTACCTGCCGCACGCTCAGAACACCGCGGCGTCGATGACCCTCGTCTTCCGGACCACCGCCGACCCGTCCATCGGCGTTGCCGCACGCGCCGCGCTGGCCGACGTGGACCCCGACCAGCCCATCTACGACGTGAGCTCTATGCATCAGCGCCTCTCGCGGTCACTCGAGCAGCGGCGGTTCACCCTCGTGGTCCTCGAGGTGTTCGCCGGGCTGGCGCTGCTGATGGCCGCACTCGGTCTGTACGCGGTTCTGGCGCAGTCGGTGGCTGGCCGGACTCGCGAGATCGGCATCCGCTTGGCGCTGGGAGCGCGGCAGGCGAGGGTCATCTCCCTCGTGGCGCGCGAGAGCGCGGCGCTGGTTCTCGCTGGCGCCCCACTGGGTGTCGTCGGCTCGCTGGCCCTCTCCAGGTTCGTGGCCCGACTGTTCTATGGCGTCGAACCAGGCGACCCGCTCACGCTCGGGGTGAGCCTTGTGGTGCTGGGCCTGGTTGCAGGTATCGCGTCCTACCTGCCTGCCCGGCGCGCGGCACGGGTAGATCCCCTCGTCGCTTTGCAGTCGGACTGAGCGGAGAGACACTCTCCCCTTCGCCCCGGCAACCTCCCGCCCCAACTCGGCCCCGTCATTCCTTCTTGCCCGAGCGCGAGGTCCGGTCCGGCGCTCCCCGGCCACCGAGCAGCTCCGGCACCGACGGATCCACCGAGACCAGGTGAACCTCGTTCTGGGGGAAGGAAATGCCGGCCTCGCTCAGCACCCGGCCGATGGCGGTGCGCAGCTCGCTCGCCACCCGGTCACGGATCTCCTCCGGCGTCCAGATCTGGAGCTGGAAGTTCCACGCGCTGTTCCCGAAGCCGGCGAAGAGCGCGAGCGGCTCGGGAGCTTTCAGCACCTCGGGATGCGCCCCGGCGACCTGGACCAGCAACTCCCGGACGCGCTCGGCCGAGGTCGCCTCGGCAACGGCGACGTCGATGTCAGTCCGGCGCCGTTTGTCGGAGAGCGTCCAGTTGGTCACCTCGTTGGAGATGAGGTGCGAGTTGGGGACCACCACTTCGGAGCCCTGCTCGGTGGCCACCGTGCTCGAGCGGATCCCGATCCGCCGCACGGTTCCCATCACGTCTCCCACCTCGATGACGTCCCCCACCTGCACCGGGCGCTCATAGAGGAGGATCAGTCCGGACACGAAGTTGTTCACCACGTCCTGCAGACCGAAGCCGATGCCCACCCCGAGGGTGCCGACGAGAACCGTGAGCCGGGTCAGCTCCGTCCCCGAGGCGAGGACGGCGATCACCGTGCCCGTGGCAACCACGGCGTAGGTCGCGGTCCGGGAGATGGCGGTGTGCACTCCACGGCCCAGGCCGCGGGTCTTGAGGCCCTCGCTGAGGACGAACCCCACCAGCCGCCCAAGGAGCACCGCAATCCACAGGGTGATGGCGAACGCCAGCACGTCGCCGAGCGACAGGTCGAGGGAGCCCATCCGCGCACGCCACGAGACGGCCCGCTGCACCGCGTCCCAGATCGGCGCATCAATTCGGAAGAGCCGGGCGGTGGCAAGGAGCCAGAGCAGGCCGACGGCCCAGCGCAGGTAGCGCGTTCCGCGCTTCTCGAACAACTCGACGTTGTCGGTGACCAGGGGCCTGCGGCTCACCCAGGGACTGCGGAGCACGATGACCCAGAGGCCCTGGAGGACCCGAAGGACTCCCGAGAGAAGGAGCAGGAGCGCGCCACTGTACAGCGTGCCGCTGGCCAGCAACCGCGCAAGCGCCACGTTGCCGACGAGGTTGGCCACCACCGAGCAGAGGAGAAGGATCGTTCCCGCGATCAGCGCCGCCCGCAGGAGCGGCCGCCAGCGCTTCGACGCAATGTCCGCCTCCCACCCGCGCCGGCGAAGCTCGCCCACCAGGATCGCGGTTGCCGAGAGGCTGACTGCCAGCAGGATGACCCTCCGCAGCAGGGACAGGTCGGGCGCGAGGGAGGAGACAGTGTGGATGGCGACGATGATTCCCAGGGCGAAGGCCGAGCGCCGGGCCCGGGCCGGAATGAGGCTCTGCGCTGCGGCGAAGAAGGCGGCCAACATCCCGAGGAGGAGGACCTGAGAGACCACCACCGGTCGCTGCTGGAGCCAGACCATCGCGGCGGTGAGGACCAGGAGCACGGCCGTGGCGAAGGGGTGGCGGAGCACGTCGACCACGGTGGAGATGCTAGGATCGCTGGCCCTCTCCGCTTCGAGCCGCTCCCGTCCCCGCCAGAGAGCGACGGTGAGGACCACCAGGAAGCCGAGGAGCAGCAGGACTCGCGTGCTCTGGCCCCGGACGAAGTCCTTCAGCGCGGTGGCGTGGGTGCGGAGCGTCTGGATGATCTGCTGCCGGACCTTCTCCACCTGCGTCGGGCGGGAGAGCAGCTTCCAGAACGAAACACTCTCCACCTCGAAGAGCTGCTCGGCCTGAAGCGCCTCCGCCTCCTTCACCCTGGCCAGCGCGTCGGCGATGCGCATCCGGACGGTGGCCACCTGGTTCTGCGTGGTCAGCAGCTGACCGAGCTGAGCCCGCGCCTGTGCGGCGGTCGCATCGATGGAACCGCGCAGCGCGCCGATGCGCTCCAGGACAGGAGTG
>Ga0307472_100000258_pt1 | contig 17357 bp, 13 predicted proteins | sample atmos_gasesAM5C__2_FD_204582 | JGI IMG/M metagenome (GOLD analysis project Ga0307472, IMG submission 204582) | Hardwood forest soil microbial communities from Morgan-Monroe State Forest, Indiana, United States - atmos_gasesAM5C_05 | ecosystem: Environmental > Terrestrial > Soil > Temperate...
ACCGAACATCTGGCAACGGTTGTGGCAGGGGTCCGAAAAGCAAGGGGAAGGCAGAGACTGCAACCCGCGACAAAAACGTTTCTGGCGCTGCGGATAGCGGTGAATCGAGAGTCGGAGGAACTCGGGCAGTTTCTTTCGCGGACCCCTGCCACTTTGAATTCTGGAGGACGATGGATCGTCCTCAGCTATCACTCACTCGAAGATCGTCTCGTCAAACAAGCCTTTCAGCACCTGGTCCGCGAAGGCAGTTTTCAGGTGCTCACCAAAAAAGTGATCCAGCCCGGCGACGAAGAGATTCGAAACAATCCGCGAGCGCGCAGCGCAAAGATGCGCGTGGCGGAGAAATTGGCGCCGGCGGAGGTTCTGACGGCTGGGAGCGGGTCATGACGCAATCTCATACGACGCAATACCATACAGTGAAGCGGATCGACAATTCGAGACTGGCGCGGCCAACGCCGAAAGCGAGGCTGAACGACTGCTGGCGAACGGTGGCAATCGGCGCAGCGATGGCGGCGTGTTTATTGACGTATGCCTGGCAGCATTTCGAATGCATCCAGCTTCACTACCAGCTCGAACAACTTCAGACCGCTCGGGCGCAGGCGCTCGAGCTCAATCAGCAATTGCATGTGGAAGATGCGACGCTACGTGCGCCGGGGCGCATCGACAATTACGCGCGGCAGCATCTGGGCTTAACGGTTGCCGCGCCGGGACAGCAGAGTTCGGCGGATGCGAGCGATGCGGTGGTGGCTCAGGCGCGAGCTGCTGGCCAGCCAGTCCGGCCTTAAGGGATTCCTGGCTCGACGTTTCGTGTGAACGAGCGTGATTGATTGCCTTCGGCGTGAAAAGAGCCAGCGGGCCGCCCATTCACTACGTTCAGGGCAAGCCGTTCGACGCTCGGGGTAGACCGGCGTTACGGAACGGCATGCTCGAGCGGGTGGGCTGCGGAGTCTGCCGGGATTTTGTTTCGAGATTTGCGAAAGGCAACACCGACAAATTCGCGCGGAACTTCGGTCACGCAACTGCGAAGGCCGCGGCAAAGCTTCAGACAGGGTAGGCCGGATTACATGGAGCAGCGCAGGCCGCGTCTCCGCTGGTTAGTGGTTTGGGTTTTCGCAGTGGTTTGGATGGCGGCCGTCCTCGGGCGCCTCAGTTATCTTCAGTTAATCTGCTACGGCGAGTACTTCACCAGGGCCCAGCACCAACAGCAGCGAGTGTTCGAAATCAGCCCGAAGCGCGGTGTGATCTACGATCGCAAAGGCCGGGAACTGGCGATCAGCCTGCCGATGGATTCCGTTTTTGGCGATCCTGCTGAAATCACTGACGCCGAAATGGTGGCGCGACTGCTGGCTCCTGCGCTCGCCATCTCGGCTGATGACCTGGAAACGAAAATTCATGAAGCGCGCACGCCGGTGCGGCTGGCGAAAAAGCTCCCACCCGAAACCGTTCAGCGAATTCAGGACATGAATCTGCGCGGCGTTTTCTTTCAGAAGGAAAACCGCCGAGTGTACCCGCAGCGCGAGCTTGCGGCGCACGTCCTGGGCTACGTGGATGTGGACGAGAAGGGCAACGGCGGGATCGAGTACGCGCTCGACAAGCAGATTCGCGGGCGTCCCGGAAAGATGATGGTGATGGCGGACGGGCGTCGCCGCTGGTACGACCGCACCGAATCGGCCGCCGATCCCGGAGCGAGCGTGGCGCTCACGATCGATCAGACGATTCAGTACATCGCCGAGAAGGAGCTGGAGCGAGCGATTGAAGAGACGCACGCGAAGAATGGCACAGTCGTTGTGCAAGACCCGAATAGCGGCCAACTGCTCGCCGTCGCAGTGCGGCCGACATTCGATCCAAACAATGCGGGCAGTTTTCCGGATGACGTGCGGATGGATCGCGCAGTGTCTGCCGCTTACGAACCCGGGTCGACATTTAAGGTAGTGACAATGACGGGCGCGATTGAAAATGGAGCGGCGCGGCCAACGGATCTGGTGGATTGCCAGATGGGTTCGATACTTGTGGCGGGCCGGTTGATTCACGACTGGCATCCGTTTGGCGTACTGAGCGTGCGGGATGTTCTGGCGCATTCGAGCGACGTGGGATCGATCAAGATCGCACTCAGACTGGGCGCTCCGAAATTTTACGAAACGATGCGAGCGTTCGGCATCGGTCAGCTTACGGGAATCGAGCTGCCCGGCGAAAATCGCGGACTGCTGCGTCCCCTCGAGAATTGGACGGCGAGTTCGATCGGATCGCTCGCGATTGGACAGGAAGTGAGCGTTACGCCGGTGCAGATTGTCTCGGCGATTTCAGCAATCGCGAATGGCGGCACATTGTACCGCTCTCGCATCGTAAAAGAAGTGCGCGGCGGCACGTCCGCATACACGCACGCTGCTGCGGAACCGGAGCAGGTAACCGACGCGAGGACTGCGGCGACTGTGCGCGAGATGATGGAGACGGTGATCCTGGAAGGTACAGGCAAACCGGCTCGGCTCGATGGTTACACGGCGGCAGGGAAGTCTGGAACGGCTCAAAAGATTGATCCCGCAACCGGACGATATTCGCCGAACCAATACAATTCCTCGTTTGTGGGTTTTGCGCCCGTAAACGATCCGGTGGTGACAATTCTTGTAGTGCTCGATTCGCCCGTGGGCGCGCACCATGGTGGCGAGGTTGGTGGTCCAGTTTTCAAGCGCGTTGCCGAGCAGGTGCTCACGTATCTCGACGTGCCGCGCGATGTGCCTTCGACATCGGACGTGCAAACCGCAAAGAAAAGCGATCAGACGCGGCCGGCAGAAACCGGCGGTAAGGGCAGTGACGGAAACCAAGCTGGCTACGAACCGAGTGTTGAAGTTGACAAGGATGGTTTGAAGCCAGGCGCGCCGACGATTGCGTTTGGAGATCAGGAAGCGGTGGTCGTGCCGAACCTCGCGGGACAGACGGTGCGAAGCGTTACCGAAGCGTGCTCGCGGCTGGGTCTTGTCCCAGCGCTGATTGGCAGCGGAGTTGCGTTGGAACAGTCTGTAGAAGCCGGCACGCAAGTAGTGCGAGGGACGCGGCTGACGGTGCGATTCGGCAAGGCAGGGCGGTTGGTGCCAGCGTCGGCGAAGGGAGCGGGGAATTGAGCTTCGTTATGGAACGGGACCGAGCTAAAGCGGGCAACAACGCGGGCGGGAAGACAAAAGGGAACGGGCCTGCCGAGATGCAGATGGAGCTCGTGGAAATACTGGAGGGAATTGCGGGTGTTCGCGTGAGCGGGCCGCCCGATCCGACGGTGCATTCGATTGCATATGATAGCCGCAAAGTTGCGGCCGGCGCGATGTTCTTCGCACTGCCTGGCGACAAGGTAGATGGGAATCGATTTGTGAGCGATGCAATCGGGCGTGGAGCAAGAGTGATCGCAAGTTCGATGGCGCGCCCGGCAGACACCAGCGCCGAGACCACGTGGATTGAGATTCCGCCGGGCAAGGAACGGCGAGCGCTCGCGCAGGCGGCTGCCAATTTTTACGGACATCCGGCGGAGGCGCTGAAGCTTGTCGGAATCACCGGAACGAATGGAAAGACGACGACTGCGTTTCTGGTGGACTCGATTGTGCGGGCTGCTGGGTTCACGGGCGGACTTGTGGGCACGACCGGTTACCGGACACCGCAAGGCAGCCGGAAAGCGACGAATACAACTCCGGAATCACTCGATTTGCAGCAGATGTTCGCGGAAGTGCGCGATGCGGGCGGATCGCACGCGGTGCTGGAGGTGAGTTCGCATTCGCTCGTTTTCGAGCGCGTGTGGGGTTGCCATTTTGCAGCGGTGATTTTCACGAATTTGACGCGCGACCATCTGAATTTTCACAAAACATTTGAGGATTATTTTGCGGCCAAGAGGCGGCTGTTTGAAGGCACCGGCGCGGGGGTGCCGGACGTTGCGGTGATTAATGCGGATGATTCGTACGCGACGCGGCTCGAAGGGCTTGCGAAACGAACACTTACATACGGGCTGAAAGGCGAGCCTGATCTGACGACGAAGAAATTTGCGCTGAGTTTTGAGGGCCTGGAGTTTACCGCGCACACTCCCGTGGGGAAGATCGAAGTGCGCTCGGCGTTAGTGGGGCGGATCAATGTCTACAATATTCTGGCAGCGATTGGCGCCGGAATCGGGCTTGAAATTCCGAATGCAAAAATCGAAGAGGGAATTGCGAACCTGGCGCTTGTGCCGGGGCGTTTTCAACAGATTGACGAAGGGCAGCCGTTTCACGTGGTGGTGGATTACGCGCATGCAGACGACGCGATGCGCAACTTGATTGCAACGGCGCGCGAACTGAATCCTTCGGGACGCATTATCACGTTATTCGGAGCGGGGGGCGAGCGGGATCGCTCGACGCGTCCGCTGATGGGCGAGGCGGCGGGCTCGTTGAGCGACCTGGTGATTCTGACGAGCGACAATCCGCGCACGGAAGATCCGTTGCGGATCATCAATGACGTGGTCGTGGGATTGCAGAAGGTCAATGGGAACTATCGGATTGAGCAAGACCGCGAAACGGCGCTCGGAATCGCATTTGACGAAGCGCGCGCGGGAGACATCGTGCTGCTCGCGGGTAAGGGCCACGAGAACACGCAGATCTTGCGCGACCGCACGTTTGAATTCGATGATCGCGAGAAGGCGCGAGAGATTTTGAGCAGCAAGGGGTTCTCGAAGCAGCCGGCGAAGAAGTAACCGGATGGAAAAGGGCGGAGCCGGGACACTGGGTGATGCTGGAGCAATTTCGTATCCTGAGAGCCTGAAATTGAAGCAGAGCCCGTTGGAGACCGAATGCGGTGGCGAGTGGCGGAAGTGGCTGAAGCGCTGGGTGTCCCGGTGCCCACGGGGCTCGACCCCATGGCCGGGGTGGCCGGTGTGTCGATTGATTCTCGTACCGTTCAGCCGGGAGAACTGTTTATCGCCATACGCGGTCCGCGTCACGATGGACACGGTTTTGTTACCGGGGCTCTGGCTGCGGGCGCAGCGGCCGGGGTGGTGGCGGGCGACCGTGCGTCAGAATACGCGCCGGAAATTCGCGCAAGACTTTTTGTTGTCGAGGACACGCTCAGCGGGCTGCATCGCTTGGCCGCACGCGCTTGCGAGATTTGGCGGAAAGCGAAGCCGGGACGAAAGATCGGTGGCGTGGCGGGGTCGATCGGCAAGACCACCACAAAAGAAATTCTGGCGGCGCTCGTGGGCGCGCGGTTCCGCGTTCTGAAGACGCAGGGAAATTTGAACAACGAGTACGGGCTACCGCTGACGTTGCTCGGGCTGAGCGATGAGTACGATGCGGCGATTATCGAGATGGGAATGTCGCATCGCGGAGAGCTGGCGCGGCTCGCCCAGATTGCGCCGCCCGATGTGGGCGTGATTACGCGTGTGGCGCTGGAGCACCTGGAATTTTTCGCTTCTGTTGACGAGATTGCGCTGGCCGAGCGCGAGCTAATTGAAAATCTCGCATGGCCTAGCGCGACCGCGGTACTGAACGCGGACGACGGGCGGGTGACGCGTTTTTCCGAAGTGGCGCGCGGGCCGGTCGTCTGGTTCGGCGCTTCGCCGCACGCGGAATTTCGAGTGGAAAAAATCGAAGAGCGGGGGGTCGAAGGATCGGCGTTTGATTTCGTATCGCCTGCGGGACGCACGCGGCTGGAATCGCCCTTGATTGGGCGGCACAACGTGATGAACGCGGTGGCGGCGCTGGCTGCTGCGAGCGTTTGGGGAATTGGCGCAGATGATGCGCGGCGCGTGTTTCCATCGCTCGTGCCGGCTGACAAGCGCGGCGAGGTGGTGCGATTCGAAGACGGATTTACGGTCATCAACGATTCTTACAATTCGAGTCCCACCGCGCTTGACGCGCTGGCCGAGCTGCTCGGAGTGACACCCGGTTATCGCCGGCGCATTCTGGCCGCAGGCGAGATGCTGGAGCTTGGTGCGTCCGCGCCGGAATTGCATCGCGAGTGCGGACGACACGCCGCGTCGCTGAAGAAGATTGATTGGATCTTCGGCGTTCAGGGCAATGCAGCCGAATTGGTCCGAGCGGCAGTTGAGGCGGGACATCCCAAAGACCGGGAGCGATTTTTTGAAAATTCGGGCGAAGCGGCGAAATTCATCAGCGGGTTCATCGAGCGCGGCGATTTGCTGTTGCTGAAAGGTTCGCGCGGCGTGCGCATGGAGAAAATTCTCGAAGCGATCGAGGCAGGACACAAGCGTGCCGCTTCAAAATTGAGCGAGGAGCGATCGGAAACGGGCCACAAGGTGAAGGGCTAGAATGCTCTACTACCTTTTCTTTTATGTACTGCGTCCCTACTTCAGCCCGCTGAACGTTTTTCGCTATATCACGGTTCGGACGGCGGTCGCGAGTCTCACGGCGCTTCTGATTTCGCTTCTACTCGGGCCGTGGGTGATCGACCGGCTGCGCGAGTTGCAAGTGAAACAGTTCATTCGTGAAGAAGGGCCGAAAGCTCACCAGAAGAAGGCCGGCACGCCCACGATGGGCGGCGTGCTGATCGTTGCCGCGATCGTAATTCCCACGCTGCTCTGGGCGGATTTGCGCAATCTGTACGTTCTGCTTGCGGTCGGGGCTACCCTTTCATTTGGAACGATCGGATTCATTGACGATTACAAAAAGGTGGTGAAGCGGCGGAATATGGGGCTGCGGCCGAGCGTGAAGTTCTTGTATCAGGTGCTGACGTGCGCGGGCGTTGGCGCGGTGCTGCTTACGTTGCAAGCGCACGGAGCTTATTCGACGCAACTGAGCGTTCCCTTCGACAAGCGGCTCCATCCCGACCTGGTGATCGACTCGCTGCTTAGGCACCAATACATCTGGCCACTGGCTTTTGTGCCGTTCATTTTGTTTCTCGTGCTGGTGATTGTGGGCTGCTCGAATGCGGTGAATCTCACGGATGGCCTTGACGGGCTGGCGATCGGCTGTGTTCTGGTTTCGTCAGCGGCGCTGACGGTGCTTACGTATATTTCGAGCCACGCGCGATTCGCAGAGTATCTCGAGATTCAGAAGATTCCCGATGCGGGCGATCTGGTGATTTTTTGCGGGTCGGTGGTGGGCGCATCGCTCGGATTCCTCTGGTACAACGCGCATCCGGCGGAGATGTTTATGGGGGATGTAGGCTCGCTTGCGCTCGGAGGCGCGATCGGAACGGTGGCCGTCATCATCAAGCAGGAGATTCTGCTGCTTTCGATTGGCGGGGTTTTTGTTCTGGAGGCGCTTTCGGTGATCATTCAGGTGGGGTCGTTCAAGCTGACAGGGAAGCGCGTGTTCCGTATGGCTCCGCTCCATCATCATTTCGAGCTGATAGGCTGGAGCGAATCGAAAATTATCGTGCGGTTTTGGATTGCGGCGCTGGTGTTTGCGCTATTTTCTCTGACGACTTTGAAACTGAGGTAAGCGAGCGGTGAGACCGGGATTCGATCTAAACGGAAAGCGCGTGCTGGTGGTGGGGCTCGCGCGTACAGGTGTGGCGACGGCGCTGTTCTGTGCGGGATATGGCGCGATTGTGACCGCAACGGACATAAAGCCTGAGGAGGAGTTGGACGAAGTGGCCGCAAAGCTTCGCGCGGCAGGCGTGACGCTAGCTCTTGGTCCAAATGCGCCCGTAGATCTTACCGGATTGGATCTGATTGTCGTCAGCCCCGGAGTTCCGGCGAAGATTCCACTGCTCGAGATGGCGCGCTCGCAGGGAATTGCCGTTTGGAGCGAAATCGAGCTCGCCTGGCGGTTCCTGCGCGGCAAACTCATCGCGATCACGGGATCGAATGGCAAGACGACGACCACTTCGCTCGTCGCGCACATATTGAAGACCGCGAACATTCCTACACTCGTTGGGGGAAATATCGGTACGCCGCTGCTCGCGGGCGTGGAGTCGTCGATGGACTCGACGGTGACGGTTGCTGAGATCAGCAGCTTTCAGCTCGAGACGATCGAAGCGTTCCGTCCTGAAATTGGTGTGCTGTTGAATCTCACCCCCGACCATCTGGACCGGCACGAATCGTTCGAGCAGTACGCTGCCGCGAAAATGCGCATGTTCGAGAGCCAGCTCGAGCGCGACTTTGCGATTTTGAACGCCGACGATCCGGAAGTCACGCGGCGGATGCCATCGCGTCCCCACATCTATTGGTTCAGCCGGCAGAAACGCGTTGCTCAGGGTGCCTTTCTCCTCGAAGACCAGATCATTTTTCGGCAAGACGGTTCGGAGACATTTCTTCTCCGGCGGGAAGACATTCCGCTGAAAGGCGATCACAACGTAGAAAACGTGCTGGCTGCCTGCGCCGCGTCCTATCTCGCGGGCGCCGATCCGGCCTCCATCGCCAGCGGCGTGAAAACATTCCAGAGTGTCGAACACCGCCTTGAATTCGTAGCCCAGATTAATGGCGTAAGTTTCTATAATGATTCGAAGGCGACCAACGTTGACTCCACGGTGAAAGCAATCGAGTCGTTTCCGGGCTCGTTGATCGTGATTCTCGGCGGCAAAGACAAAGGCACCGGCTACGCTGAACTTCGCGAGCCGCTGCGACAGCGTGCACGCCTGGTTCTGTTGATCGGCGCGGCAGCGGAAAAAATCGCCACGCAACTCGAAGGTGCCGTCCCGATTGAGCACGCGGGCACGATTGGCCGTGCCGTCGAACTCGCTGCGGAACGCGCGAAGTCCGGAGATGTTGTGCTCCTCGCGCCGGCTTGCGCCAGTTTCGATCAGTTCGAGAATTTCGAGCACCGCGGCCGCGTTTTCAAGGAGCTTGTAAGAAAGCTCCAGTGCGAATCCGCCAACAACGCACCTCGCACGGCCGCCGCTGAAATCCCTCTCGAGAAAGGTGCAAACGATGCCACGTAATTTGCAGCCGGATCGGCAGCTGTTTTGCGTCACGCTGGCGCTCTGCTTCATCGGCGCGGTGATGGTCTTCAGCGCGTCGGCGGTAACGGCGGGCCAGCAAACAGGTAACGGCTATACGTTCCTGCTGCGGCAAGTTCTATGGATCGCTATTGGAATTGCGGGGATGTTCTGGCTAATGAATACGGACTATCGAAAGTTGCGCCAGCCGCGCGTGATTTTCACGGGGCTTTCTGTGACGCTGCTGCTCTTGATCGCCGTTTTTTTTCTCGATCGCTCCCACGCGACGCATCGCTGGATTCGCTTGGGCCCGGCAAGCTTTCAGCCATCGGAACTTGCCAAGCTGGTCGTGATTTTTTATCTGGCGTGGTTTCTCGAGATTCGCCGGAAACCGCGCGGCTTTGGCGTAAATGATCCTTTGCATTCCCTTCTGCCGGCGCTGGGAACCGTACTGGTGATGGCGGCGCTGGTTCTTGCGGAGCCCGATATGGGCACGGCGTGCATGATCTTCATGATTGCGTTTGTGATGCTTTACGTTTCCGGGCTCTCGCTCCGCTACATTTTCGCAACAGGACTCGCCGCGATTCCCGCGATTTATCTCTTGATCGTGCGGGTGCCCTACCGCTACGAGCGCGCCAAATCGTTTTTTTCTCCGGGCGCCGACCCGCAAGGCCATGGTTTCCAGTTACTGCAGTCGCTCATCGCGGTCGGTTCGGGTGGATTTTCGGGCGTCGGGCTGATGGAGAGCCGGCAGAAGCTATTTTTTCTTCCCGAGGCGCACACCGACTTTATCTTCGCCATCATCTGCGAGGAGCTTGGGTACATCGGAGCGGTTGTGGTGCTGGCGCTGTTCGCGGTGTACGGGTGGCGCGGATTCGTCGCCGCGATGAAAGCGCCCGATGAATTTGGTCGGCTTCTGGCGCTGGGCATCACGACGATGGTCGTTGGCCAGGCGATGGTGAACTTAAGCGTTGTTCTCGGGCTGATGCCGACGAAAGGGATTCCGCTGCCGTTCGTCAGCTACGGCGGTTCGAGTTTGCTCGGCATGCTCCTGGCCACCGGAGTGCTGTTAAACATCAGCCAGCACGCGGACGAGGCGTGAGCGCTGCGGTAAAGGAGTTGTTAATCGCAGGCGGCGGCACCGGAGGCCACGTGTTTCCGGCAATGGCCATCGCGCGCGAATGGCTGCGGCGAGGATATTCCGAATCCGAGACGGATTCTCGAGGAGAACGGCGAGTGGTGATTGTCGGAACCGAACGCGGGCTTGAAGCAAAGCTGGTGCCGCAAGCTGGACTGCCGCTTGAAACCATTCGTGCGGCTGGACTCAAAGGAATGAGCGGGGCGAAATTGGTCCGCAATGCGGCGCTTTTGCCGCTGGGAATGTGGGACTCCGCCAAGATTTTGCAGCGGCACCATTTTTCAGTCGCATTCGGCGTGGGAGGCTACGCATCCGGACCGATGATGCTGCTCGCGACTCTAGGCGCGATTCCCACCGTGGTATTTGAGCCGAACGTTGAGCCGGGATTCACGAATCGAGTGCTCGCGAATATGGCAACGCGAGTGGCCGTTGCGCACAAGGAGACGGCCGAAAAGCTTGGCCGCCGCGCCATCCTGACCGGCTGCCCGATACGCCCGGAATTCTTTTCCGTGGCGCGGAAGCATCATCAGGCTCCGTTCACGATTCTAATTACCGGAGGAAGCCGCGGGGCGCTTCCCATCAACCGCGCTGTGGTCGACTCGCTCGATCTCTTAGTACCACGAAAAAACCAGCTTTTCATCGTGCATCAGACCGGCGAAGCCGATTATAATGCCGTTCGCGTGGCGTATGCGAAACGCGAATTCAAGGCCGAGGTCCTACCCTTCATCGAAAATATGGCGGAGCGGTTTGCCCAGGCGGACTTGATCGTCTGCCGCTCGGGTGCGATCACTGTCGCAGAAATATCTGCCGCAGGACGCGCCGCCATCTTTATCCCCTTCGGAGCCGCCACCGACGCGCACCAGATGCGCAATGCAGAGGCAATGCAGAACGCAGGGGCGGCCCGCCTGATACCGCAGAACGAACTAACGCCCGCGCGATTGACAGGCGAAATTTTCTCCCTCCTCGACCAGCCCCGGAGAATTTCGGAAATGGAAGACCGCGCGCATTCGCTCGCGAAGCCGCGCGCTGTGGAAGATATTGTGGACCTGCTCGAAGAGGTGTCGCGGCCATGAACGTCACATTCCGCAATTTTCAACGCATCCATCTCGTCGGCATCGGCGGAAGCGGAATGAGCGGCATCGCGGAGGTGTTGCTGTCGAGCGGCTACGCGGTATCGGGTTCCGATTTGAAAGCGACCCCGGTAACTTCGCGGCTCGAAAAGCTGGGCGCAAAAATTTACGAAGGGCATCAGGCCACGAACGTGCATGGCGCGCACGTGGTAGTGATTTCTTCGGCCGTTCGGGCTGACAACGTGGAAGTGGTCGAAGCGCACAGGCTGAAAATTCCCGTGATTCCGCGTGCCGAGATGCTAGCCGAACTGATGCGCCTGAAATACGGAATAGCTGTCGCCGGAGCCCACGGGAAGACGACGACCACCTCGATGGTCGCTTCTGTTCTCGCGGCGGCGGGTCTCGACCCAACGTTCGTCGTAGGCGGGCGCGTGAATCATGCGGGCTCGAACGCCCGCGTCGGGCAGGGCGAGTACATGGTCGTGGAAGCGGACGAAAGCGATCGCTCCTTCCTGCTGCTCGCCCCGGTAGTCGCCGTGGTGACAACCATTGACCGCGAGCATCTCGACCAATACCGTTCGCTCGAGGAAATCCAGGCGGTATTTCTTGAGTTCGTAAACCGGGTTCCTTTTTACGGCACGGTGATCCTGTGCCTCGATGAGCCGAACGTGCAGGCAATGATTCCTTCTGTAAAGCGGCCGGTGATTACCTATGGGACCACGAGTCAAGCGGATCTCGTCATCAGCGACGTGAAACTCATCGGGCTCGCCAGCGAATTCCGGCTTAGCTATCGCGGCGAGGATTTGGGAATTTTCAATCTTCCGTCGCCGCCGGGAATTCACAATGTCCGGAATGCCGCTGCCGCGGCCGCCGTGGCGCTGTCATTGAATGTACCGGCGGATTTGATTCGAGTAGGACTCGAGAAGTTTTCGGGCGTCGGGCGCCGCTTCGAAGTGAAAGGCGTGTATGCGGGCGTCACGCTGATTGACGACTACGGTCATCATCCCGCAGAAATTCGCGCGACACTCGAGGCAGCCCGCGGATGCGGATACAAGCGCCTGCTTGTCCTATTTCAGCCGCACCGTTACACGCGCACGCAATTTCTCTGGGACGATTTTTGCCGTGCGTTCAACGATGCGGACATTCTCGTGCTCACGGAAATCTACGCGGCGAGCGAGCATCCAATCGAAAACATCACCGGCGAAAAGCTTGCCGAAGCAATCAGCGCAGCCGGGCACAAGAATGTGGTGTTTACGAGCACCATGCAAGCGGGCATCGAGTTCATGCTGCGTGAAGCGCGTCCAGGTGATGCCATTTTGACGATCGGCGCGGGCAGCGTGGGCCGCGTTCTCGATCAGCTCGCGATGCTGCTGGGCACGCAGGTTTCGAGTTCGCATGCGGATTAATGACAGCACGATTGTCGAGCGGTTGAAAGAGTTGGGCGTTGAACTGCGTACGGCCGTGTCGCTGAAAGAAAAGACGTCGCTCGGGATCGGTGGCACCACCGACGAGCTTTTGCTGCATCACTACGACACGATTCCGCAGGTGATGCGCTTGCTGGCGGACGCGAAGATTCCCCATCGCTTTCTTGGCGGCGGCACGAACGTGTTGATCCCGGATGGTGAATTGCCGTGGGTCATTTTGCATCTCCCGACGGCGCATCCTGGAATGCGCGTCGAAGGAAATTCGGCGTTTGTTGATGCGGCCGCCGATTTGGGCGGCATGGTCACGTTCTGCGCGAAGCACGATCTTGGCGGCATGGAAGGGCTGATCGGTGTTCCGGGAAGCGTGGGCGGAGCGCTGCGAATGAATGCGGGCGCGTACGGGACTCAAATCGGGCCGTGGGTGCGCGAAGTAGAGCTGTATCGCGCTGCAAGCGGCGAGGTGGAGACTGTCCGCGGCAACGACATTCGCTTCGATTATCGCCACACGTCTTTCGCACCCGATGACGTGATGCTGCGCGTGAAACTTGAATTGCCATCGAAACCGTATAGGGAGATTTTGGCAGGTATCAAGGTTTGCAACGAAAAGCGGCGCGCCAGCCAGCCGCTCAATCAGAAAAGCGCCGGCTGCATTTTCAAGAATCCTCCCGGCGGCTCGGCGGGCCGGATGATTGACGAATTGAAATTGAAGGGCCACCGAGTGGGCGAAGCGGCAGTGAGTGACCGCCACGCAAACTTCTTTGTGAACTTAGCTGACGCGACTTGTGACGATATGCAGCGTTTGATTGACGATGTGCGCGAGCGCGTCCGCGCCGCATACGGAGTGGAGCTCGAGAACGAGGTGATTTTCTGGCGAAACTGAGGACCCTGGACGCGGAGGCTTACCCGCAGGAAGTTCTGGCGGACGAGGAGCCGAAGTATCTTCGGCGGCAGAAGCCGCTGGAGATCAAGCGGCGGAAGTTCGGCCGGAAAGCCTGGATGACGTACCTGCGCGTGTCACTGTGGATTGCCGCGGTTCCGGCTGTGACGGGCACTGCCTACCTCGCTGAAAATTTTCTACTCCATGCTCCGGCTATGGCGCTGCTGCGGCCTGAGCAGATTCACATTTCAGGGAATCGTAACGTTCAGGCAGCAAGCGTGCTGGGAATTTTTGCTGCCGACCGCAATCACAGCCTCTTGCGCATCCCGCTGGAGGAGCGCCGAAAGCAAATCGAATCGCTTCCGTGGGTCGAACGGGCCACCGTGCGACGCGCGCTTCCGAACCATATGGAAGTTGAAATCACCGAGCGCACGCCAATCGCATTTTTGCGGGACGGCAGCGAGATGAGCCTTGTCGATGCGTACGGGATGATTCTCGAGCGGCCGTTGAAAGGCGATTTTCATTTTCCGGTCGTGAGCGGGATCAACGCCGAAATGCCGATCGGCGAGCGCGAACGGCGTATGGAGCTCTTCGCTGGATTCATCCAGCAGATCCAGGCCGCGCATCCGGGAGCTACGGAACAGGTGAGCGAAGTGGATCTGTCCGATGCCGAGGATCTTCGCGTGACGCTTACCGGGCTTCCAGGCGGAAGCTCGCCGGGCGGCGTGACGAGCGGCCATTGGGGCCAGACGGAAACTCCGCTGCTTGTGCATTTCGGCGACAGCGATTTCGAAGGGAAGTACCGCACGCTGCTTGAAAACATCGGGCAGTGGCGCGCAACAGCGGGCCGAGTGGAGTCGGTGGACTTGCGGTTCAGCCGCGAGGCGGTCGTGAATCCGGAAAACTCACTCGTGGCGCAGCAGAGTACCGCGCTAAAACCCCCGCAAGGTGCCGCGTCGGCCACGGCAAGAAGGTCTGCCGGGAAATCGGGCAATAAGATGGGACATCGTAATGGCAAGAAGCACCTCGTGAAGAAATCAGTGTAGGGCGCAACTGTAGGCTGCGCAGGAAAAAGCAAGGAGCGGCGGATTGGCTAAGAAAGATCGTTATGTGGTGGCGCTCGACGTAGGAAGCACGAAAACGTGCGCGCTGATCGGCGAGATGGAAGAAGCAGGCGGCGTGAAGTTTGCCGCGCTCGGGGCAGCGGAATCGAAGGGCTGGCGCAAAGGGCAGATCGTGAACCTGGAGCTCGCGGTCAGTTCGATTCGGCGGGCGATTGAAGAGGCCGAATCCATTGTAAATGTTCCCGTGGAGTCGGCACTGATCGGCGTTGCTGGAGTGCACGTGCGGGGACTAAATAGCCGCGGCGGAATTACGGTGGGCGCGCGCCCGCGCGATATTCAACGCGATGATGTTCGCCGAGCGATTGAAGCCGCGCGCGGTGTCTCGCTGCCGGAAGATCGAGAAGTGCTGCACGTGCTCCCGCAGGAATTTTTCCTCGACCGGCAGGACAACATCCGCGATGCGATTGGCATGGTGGGCGTGCGCTTGGAAGCGAACGTGCACATCGTCACCGCCTCCGGCTCATCGACGCAGAATATCGTTACAGCCGTGAATCGGGCCGGCGTGCGCGTGGACGACACCGTTCTCGAGCCGCTCGCCTGCGCCGAAGCGTGCCTCACGCAGGATGAGCGCGAACTCGGCTGCTGCCTGCTCGATATCGGTGGCGGCACGACCGATATGGTGGTCTTTACGGGAGGAGTTGTTCGGCACACCACGTCGATTCCCGTAGGCGGCGACCACGTGACGAACGATCTGGCTGTCGGACTTCGCACGCCGATGCCTGAAGCCGAGAGGCTCAAGCGCGACCATGCCTGCGCGTTTCGCGACCTGGTGAAAGAGGATTTTCCCATCGAAATTGCCAGCGTGGGCGACCGCCCGCCGCGAACGATTTTCGCCCGCATGTTGACGGATATCGTCGAGCCCCGCATCCAAGAATTTCTGATGCTCGTGCGCGATGAACTGCGCCGCGCCGGACTCGAATCGCAAATTCCCGCCGGAATCGTTCTCACCGGCGGCGGCGCAAAACTCCGCGGCCTGGTGGAATTGGCCGAGCACGTGTTCAAGCTTCCGGTGCGCGTAGCCGCGCCGCGGGGTCTTGCGGAGATGAGCGAAGAGGTTTCCCAGCCTGAATACTCGACGGCAGTTGGACTTGTTCTATACGGGGTGCGCACGCGGCGCCTCGCCGGAGCGCGCCCCAGCGGCTGGACGGGAAGACTGAAAGCGCTTTTTGCGGGACAGTAAAAATTTCCAGTAGTTGCGAATTCCTGGGGGAGGAAGCATGACGCCAAAAGAAACGGGTATGAGAGTTTCGTTTACGGAAGAGCCGCAGAATGGGGCAAAAATAAAAGTAATCGGCGCGGGGGGCGGAGGCTCGAACGCCGTCAACCGCATGATTCGGGCGAAGGTGGAGGGCGTCGAATTCATTGCCGCGAATACGGATTTGCAGGCGCTGAAGCTCTCGCAGGCGCCTGTGAAATTGCAGTTAGGCGCGAAGCTGACGAAAGGGCTTGGCGCCGGGGCGAATCCCGAGGTCGGCAGGAAGGCCGCGCTCGAAGACACGGAAAAAATCCTCGAAGCGCTCGACGGCGCGGACATGGTGTTCGTCACCGCTGGACTCGGCGGCGGTACCGGTAGCGGCGCCGCGCCTGTTGTCGCAAATCTTGCGAGCGAGTTAGGCGCGCTCACTGTCGCTGTTGTGACGAAGCCGTTTGCTTTCGAAGGCAAGCGCCGAATGCAACAGGCCGAACAGGCGCTCAACGAACTGATTGGCTGCGTCGATACCGTAATCGTGATCCCCAACGAGCGGCTGATGGAGTGCGTGGAGCATGGCACAAGCTTCTTCGAGGCGTTCCGCATCGCCGACGATATTCTTCGCCAGGCCGTGCAGGGCATCAGCGACATCATCACGATTCCCGGCATCATCAACCGCGATTTCGCCGACGTGAAAACGATCATGTCCGGGCAGGGCTACGCGGTGATGGGTACCGCCGTCGCGACGGGATCGAACCGCGCAATCGATGCAGCGAATCGCGCGATCAACAGCCCGCTTCTCGAAGACAACTGCATCAATGGCGCGCAGGGAATTCTCATCAACGTCACAGGCTCGTCTACGCTTAGCTTGCAGGAAGTGCACGAAGCCTCGTCGATCATTCAGAAAGCCGCGCACGAAAATGCCAATATTATTTTTGGCGCGGTGCAGGACGACGCGATGAAAGAATCCGTGAAGATCACGGTGATCGCGGCGGGCTTCCGCGAAGTTGCGGGAAAGAAGACGGCGCAGCGCCCGTCATATCTGCCGAAGACATGGACAGCGAAGCGCGAACAGCCGCCCGCCCCGGTCGCTCCGCAGCAGACGAACGTGGTACAGCAGGTGGCGCGCAATGTGCGCGAAGCGGCTCCGGAAATGCCGTCGGACGATCTCGATGTCCCGACGTTCCTGCGCCGCCAAGCACAGAAAGCGTAGAAGGCCATCCGCCTATCGCGGGCATACGAGGGGTGTTCATCGCCCCCTCGCACCTCGGTCCCTCGTTACCGGCGCTGCCGGTCGACACGACACTTATACCCGTAGAAACAACGAGCAAAGGATCACAAAAATTGGAGGGATTCAGCTGTCGGTACGAGACACTACCAGGCTACTGTAACTAACTCTATATCAACCGCACCGGAAATGCAAGTCGCGTCTTTAGTAGAGAAAAGTCATCCAAGGTAACAGCTACACGATGGACGAAATTCGACTCGCGCGAGGCGTTGCGGCTGAGATTTTGAATCACGCGCGAAATAATCCGAACGAGGAATGCTGCGGATTGCTCGCGGGGCGCGAGAACGCGGTCCGTCACGCGTTTTCAGCCCGAAATGTGGCAGATCGTCCGGCAGTTGCGTACGAAATTTCACCTAAAGAGCTCTTCCGTTTGATGCGCGAGATTCGCGCCGCCGGACTCGAA
>Ga0307472_100000259_pt1 | contig 17357 bp, 13 predicted proteins | sample atmos_gasesAM5C__2_FD_204582 | JGI IMG/M metagenome (GOLD analysis project Ga0307472, IMG submission 204582) | Hardwood forest soil microbial communities from Morgan-Monroe State Forest, Indiana, United States - atmos_gasesAM5C_05 | ecosystem: Environmental > Terrestrial > Soil > Temperate...
CGCCCGCCGGACGGGCGAGGACGCCCGTCGCTCCATTATGGTCCGTTGGATTTATGGAGGTGCCGTGCGTAATTGTGGCGTTCATAAGGCTTTCTTCCTTCTGCTATTTTCTTACTCGAGTTGCGTTTCGATTTGGGCGCAGGCAAAAGCTGACCCCGGCCGGTTCGATGGTCCAGCGGAATTGCCTCGTCAATCCGTAAAGACTGCGTTATCGGATACGCCCACACCTGGCAAGTCGATCCTGGTGAAAAATTCGGGGGAACTCGGCGCAGCGTTCGAGAAGGCGGCTTGCGGGGATACGATTCGCCTCCAGGCCGGCGCAGAATTCGCCGGGAACTTCACTCTTCCGGCAAAACACTGCGATGACGCACACTGGATCGCGCTACGCACCAGTGCGCCCGATAAGGATCTTCCGGCGGAGGGAACACGCATCACTCCCTGCTATGCGGCGGTGGCATCCTTGCCGGGAAGGCCGGCTTACCCGTGTACGTCTGCGGCGAATGTGATGGCAAAGATTGTTTTTGATAAGAAGGGAGGAAGCGGCCCCCTAAGCTTCGCCGCGGGAGCGAATCACTATCGCTTCATCGGCCTCGAGATTACCCGAGCTGTGCCGGGCCAGACTGTCTACAATCTGGTGCTGCTTCCCGGCGAGGGTGCCGACCACATCGTGTTTGACCGGGTATGGATGCACGGCACGGCGCAGGATGAAACCACGCGAGGCATAGCACTTGGCGGCAGCCAGTTCGTGGCAGTAGTCGACTCCTATCTCAATGACTTTCATTGTGTGGCCGTCACGGGGAGTTGCGTGGATTCGCAGACCATAGCGGGCGGCACCAGTAGCCACGACGGAGGGCCTTATAAGATCGTCAACAATTTTCTGGAAGCCGCTGGGGAAAGCTTGATTTTTGGGGGAGGCGGCGCGACCGTCACACCGGGGGACATCGAGATCCGGCACAACCATATGTTTAAGCCGCTGACGTGGAGGCCGGGAGCTGCGAACTTCGTTGGTGGCGCCTCAGGAAAACCGTTCATCGTCAAAAATCTGTTCGAGTTGAAAAACGCTCAACGGGTATTGGTCGAAGGCAACATCATGGAAAATGTCTGGGGCGGTTTTAGCCAGACGGGATTCGCGATTCTATTAACGCCGAAGAACCAGCAGAACCATTGCCCCATCTGCAAGACTACGGACGTGGTGATTCGTTTCAACCGCATCAGCCATATGGCGAGCGGGATGCAAATGGGCACGGGATTGTCGGATGCGGGCGGTGCTTCGAGCGGTGGAGAGCGTTACAGCATTCACGACAATATATTCAACGACATTAGCGGTAAGGATTACGATGGGTTTGGCGCGTTTGCGCAGGTGAGTTCGACGGTGCCGACATTGCGAGACATTCGCATTGCTCACAACACAGCCTTCCCACCGAAGACCCTTTTCATTCTCGGTGCGGGAGTGGACCGGAGAATCCCCAACTTTGAGTTTACGGACAACCTGGTCGGAGTGGGAGAACAGGAGATATTCCCAACTGGGGGCGGACCCGCGAATTGCGCGTTTCAACCGCGCGCACAAGGCCCGGCTGGTGTCGTGAGCAAGTGCTTCGAGGATTCCACTGTGACGCGGAACGTTTTTATCGCTTCGTCGAAGGGATGGCCCGCAGGAAATTTCTATGCCGGGGATCCGTCCTCGGTAGTGGAAGATTTTCAGGGCGGGAAGAACGGGAACTATCGACTGTGCCGTGGCGGCCAGTCCCATTGCAAGAAGGCACCAGCCTTCGCGGGAGCGAGTCCCGGGGGAAAGGACCCAGGAGCGGATGTGGACGCCGTGAACGCCGCCACCGTGGGGGTTGATTAACGCTCAGCTCCATGAGCACTCCTCTCCGTCACGGCGCAGTCGACTCTCTCACAACCATAACAATCTCCTTTTTACCAGCTGCTATTGCAGGGGTGGATACGACTGGCTTGCATCCGTGAGTATGCTGTCCATCTGATCGCGAGTTGGTTAACATGCGGGCTTAGGTCAGCTTGAGCGGGTTGCGAACAGTTAAGGAGATCCATCGATGCCACCGGAGCAACCTCAAGAAAGTCGGCGGGCGCAGATCTTGCTGGGGATCGCTTGCGCGAGCGCGTTCGTTTGGCTGGTGCACAGCTTTGCGGTGCGGAATCTGCTGCTGGCGATCGAACAAACCGCCCATAAACTAGCGCGTTAACCAGGGAGACTCGAAACAGGATGGCGGCTGGGCTTTATCTGTTGGCTTCGGCATGTTCGGCATGGCTCGCGAGTAATTTTTTCAGGACGGTATCGACGCGCACGGTGCGTTACCTCGCGGCCATGGTGTTGTGGGCCGCGTTTGTAATTGTGCCGGTGCATGTCGCGGCGGCCTTGCAGATGGCAGGATGGATTTCGGCGATCCGGCTGTGGCCTTTGGCGGCTGCGCAATTATTGATCGTGGTGCTGTGTGTTCTTGGCAGTTCACGGCTGGTGACTGCGCATCACGATAAGGGATCAAGATCAGATCAACCGGTTCCCCTCGGAACGGAGGAGAACTGGAAGTACAGTTTCCCAGCGTATCTCTTGGTTTGCAGTGGCGTGCTCGCTGCTTCGTACGCAGTCTTCTACGCAAATCTCGCGAGTTCGTATCCTACGGGTTGGGATGCGTTGGCCTACCATCTGCCGGTCGCGTTGCGTTGGATACAGACCGGCACGATGCGTATTCCAACATACGGTGCTTGGCAGTACGCCTTGCCGGGCAATGCGGAAATTGGAATGATGCTGCTGCTGAGCACGGGCCGACAGTGGCTAGTTCCGTCGGTGAACTTGTTCGCCACGCTTACCATGACAGGAGCGGTTTGCCTGATTGGGCGCCGGGTGACGCGCAGACGGGAAGCTGCCATGGCAGCTGCAATCGTGGCCCTCAGCCTTCCAATTGTCGAGTTTCAGACGTTCTCGGCCTACGTTGATTTGTTCGGGACAGCATTTCTTCTGGCGTCACTGGCTTTGTTTCTATACCGGAGAGAGCCCGCTCGGGAGAGGACAACGGCCTTCAATGGGCCGACTCGTTCGTCGGCTCGTATGTTGTTACTCTCCGGGCTGGCATGCGGGCTTGCGGTGGGTACCAAGCCGGTGTTTTATGTGTATGCCGCCGTGCTGTGCGTGGGCGTCGCAGTGACTTTGATTTGGGAAAGCGGGCGACACTGGCGGGCGTCGCTGGCCGGAATATGTTTGTTTGCGCTGGCGGTGCTGGTTCCCAGCTTATTCTGGTTTGGCCGAGGCTTCGTGCAGACGCACAACCCGGTGTTCCCTCTTCAGGTCAAGGTGGGGAGCCACGTATTGTTGCAGGGCTTTGCTCCTTCTGAAATTACACGCAACGAGTTCAGTGACAAATTTGTGCGCCGGCGCGCGGAGTGGTTGATCTATCCCTGGACGGAATGGTTCCGCAATCCGGGGGACCAGCTCATTCCTTATAGTGAAGGTAGCGGGTTGGGGGCGGCGTTTGCGGCGTTTGTGCCGCTCGGAGTTTTTTGGGCTGGATACCAGGCGGCGCGGGGAAGAGGCGCACTGATTTTGCGGATTCTGATACCCGTAGGGCTCGGGCTGCTTGCTCTATGGTGGATAGGGCTGCAGAGAATGCCGAGGTTCGGGCTGCCATTATGGCTCCTTGGATGCGTGTTCGCCGTGCCGTTGTTTGAGTTGCTCGACAGGTCCGCGACGCGAGGGTTTCGGTTTTTACTGGTAGCCTGTGTTGTTGCAACCTGTACCATTTCGCTGTTCGTGCCGCTCCGAGAGCTTGCGGCCAGGGCGCGCAGTCACGCCTGGAGAAGGTGTGATGTGTATGTTTATCCTCATTTCTTTGATGAGCTGCCTCGCGGCGCAGGCGTCTTAAACGATACAGGAATCGAGGAGGCCAATTTCTTATTAGCGGGTGAGAAACTTACAAACCGGGTGGTCGCGGATTTCGAAGTGCAAGGTCCGATCACTTCGCAGTTTCTTCAGGAACATCGTATTGACTTCATCGCTGAAGCGGTTTCGGAGAAAGACAACGCGCCGGGCATGCACAAAATTGTGCAAGTCCTGGCCCCGACCGTTGAGGTGTGGAGCGAAGTGAAAGGCGCAAAGCGCTGGCGGGTTCTGAAGGTCGAGACCAGCCAGCAGCAACACGCAGCGTCAGCCCCGTAATTGGTGGTCGCCCCCACGCACTCGAACCCTTCGCCTCTGAAGCAGAACTGTGTAGAAGATGGTGAGAATACCCGCGTCGAAGGCGAGGGGACAGGCCCGAACCGGGCTATGGCAAGCGCTTAAGAGCGATGTCAAAGCCCGGTTCACGGTTTCGAACGGATTACGGAGCCACTCCGGAAATGGCGGCCTGAACCGCAGCAATGTCTGCGCCTGGATTCTTACCATCGGTCCCCCCGTTGGAGAAAGGACTGGCGGGTAGAAGTTGCAGGCTTCGGAGAAGGCTCAGATTAGAACTGGAGAACATGACGTTCGCCAAGGTAGCTGGGGTAGGATTGTTTTTCGGCCACGGTCCACTGTTTCCGATCAGCACGTTCCCTGAAAAATCGTAGCTTTTGAGGCAGCGATCAAGCTTGCCCGCGGGGCCACCACCAAAGCCAGGGTAGGCACAGTTGCCCGCGCCGCCTCCGGTTGTGGTGATGCCGTCGGACGTCGCGGCGAGGATGTTGTTGGTCCAGCTGAAACCGGCAAGGGGCTTGTTCAGAGCATTGCCGAGCACCAGCATGGCAGCGGTTGGGTCGCCGATACCGGTGACGTGACTGATGGCCACGTTGTAAATCGGATTCTGCTCGTTGTTATTGCTTTCCTGGAAGAGGTGGCCGCCTCCGTTGTAGGTTTTTGCATTCACGTGAGTAATGACCAGGTCGTGAATGCTCTCGTTCCATGCGCCCAGAGACACGGCGCCGGAATCGGAGATCCCGTTGCCAACCGTGATGCCATTGCCGACATTGGAAATGGTGCCATAACGGATAGTCACGTCATGCAAAACACACAGAGGGCAATTGCCATTCTGATTTTTCGGCGTGAGCAGAATGGAGAAGCCAAACTGCGAGAAGCCTCCCCAGGAATTCTCCATAACGTTGCCTTCGACCAGCACACGAGCAGCGTTCTTGAACTCAAGATGGTTTTTTACGATGAAAGGGTGCCCGTCTTGTCCGCCCACAAACCCGGGCGTCCCCTTCATCCAAATGAGAGGTTTAAAGAAGTGATTGTGGCGAATCTCGATGTCTTCAGGAGTACGAGTTGCCCCGCCGCCACCAAAGATGATGTTCTCGCCTGCCGCTTCGAGATAGTTGTTGACGATCTTGTAAGGGCCCATAGCCTTGTCGCCGAGGCCACCAGCAATCGCCTGCGAGTCCCCGCAAGCCCCTGAGACCGCGATGCAGTGGAAATCAGTGAAAAAGGAATCGACGATAGCAAAGTTAGTACTGCCAACCAGGGCGACCCCGCGTTGCGTTTCGTCGTGCGCTGTCCCATGAAGCCAGGAGCGGTCAATGACGATGTGATCGGTGGTGCCTCCACTCTGGTTGATGACCAGGTTGTAGACAAGGGCTTTTGGAGCGCTGCGGGTGATTTCGAGGCCGATCAGTCGATAATGAGTGGCGCCGTCGGCGAGGACAATGGGACCGCTACCGGTGCCGGCGAACGCGATTTTGGCCAGCACATTTCGGGATGAGGAGCATGCAAAACTCGGCCGTCCCGGGAGAGAAGTTACGCCCGCATAGCAAGGCGTAAGCCGTGTCCCTTCGGGTGGAAGAGCACTATCAGGTGCACTGGTGCGAAGGATGATCCAGTGATTGTCGTCGCAATTTTTGGCGGGTAGGACCACGGTGCCCTGGAAGGTGGCACCGGCCTGTAAAAGGATGGTGTCACCACAGCGGGCGGAACTAAGTGCGGACTGCAGGCTAGCCATGGTGGCTACGTTGTGCGAAGTGCCCGGAGCTGGCGTATCTGCCAATGAGCTTTTCACGTAAACGCGCGGAAGCTCAGCCGGACCGTCGAAATTTCCGTTCGCGGCAGGCAACACGTTGATGGCGAACTGTTGAGAAGTGCTATGCCCAGCCGAGTCGGCTGCCTGAATCGTCAAGGGGAACGAGCCACTCTGGCTGGCGTTTCCATTAATGGTTCCTGCGGTTGCGTCAAACGAGAAGCCGGCAGGCAGAGAACCAGCTGCGATCTTCCAGTGGTAAGGCGCATTCCCACCAGTCGCGCGCAGGCCGGCAGAGTAGGGCACACCCTCTGTTGCCTGCGGTAGAGGCGTGCTTGTCATCGCCAGAGGGGATGATGATGATGATGCGGGGACGGGAGTCACGTCTACGTACGCGTATGCACGCTTACTGGTATCCGCTTTGCTGCTCGCCACCAGCTGAACCCTTGTAGATGCGTTGACAGTCGGCGCAGTGAAATAGCCTGCGGTAGTAATCTTCCCCGCAGATGCCCACCATGTGACGTCGTGATTGCTGGTATTGGAGACTTGGGCGGCGAACTGGTGGCCTGCGCCGGCCGCTAACGTAAGAGTTGCCGGTGCAATCGCCACTTGGACCGTATTTTGGGCCGCTGAGAGCTCGCTCACTGTCAAAGCAAACTTCTGCAGTCCCTGTGCGGTGTGCTTGCTGTCCAACACCGCGATTACGAATGCATAAGTGCCCGCGTGCATCGGCAGGCCATAAATCGATCCCGTGACACCATTGATATTGAGGCCGAGAGGAAGTTTCCCTGCGCGAATCGAGAAACTGTAGGGCGCGCTTCCCCCACTTACGGCGATCACGGCGCGGTATACACTGCCCACGGTCGCTGGCGGCAGCTGTGCGGACATCGCGATCGGCTGCGCGGGCTTACTGGTCGCGCTGGAGGGCGTGCCAGCATTCAGCGAGGAGCACGCACTGGTAAGCGTTATTAATCCGATTAGAAGAAATCCGAGTACGATCGAAAACTCGGTTGAAGGTCGGTTTCTTGACGAGGCACGAACAATGCGGGACCGAAAACTAACCAGGGGAAACATCACACCGTCCTCGAAACGAATTTTTGGGGGACTTCAGCGTTACGAGTCCTGTTGCAGACTTTAAAGAGCAACAATTGGATTACATAGATAACCTTAGGGCACTGGACCGTCGAGACACGGAAGTACATCAGAATGTTTTCGTTGCGATCGAATCGGGTGGGACGGGTAACCGGTTACCTGATGGGCATGATGGAAAAAGCGAGCGGAGCATTGATTGAGTTGCATTCGAGTGCATCAACACTGGCCCGCTCTCGTGTCTCCGATATTTGCGAAACTGCTGAAGCGGCATCAGTGGGCTGGAATCGTGACCAGAGCGTCACGGAAGGCCATGCACTTTTGATTGTGGAAATCCAGGGCGCAAATTCTGTAACGAAACCGATCCAGAATGCGCGCCGGTGTTGTCGGGAGATTGCCATCCACTGCGCGAAATGAATCAACGCCTGAGCGAACGGGGCGCAATTGCAATAGCACTCTCCGGAGCGGGCCGTTACCCTCGTAATGCCCTAAGTGCTTGCTATTACAGAACTATTACAGAAGCCAACCAAGTTTCCCTGTTAACTTACGAGCAGTATCCAAACGGGGAAAAATCTAAATGGAATTGGAAGCGATCGGGCGTAAGCACGCTGGCGAGGATCAGATCAACTGGATCACCGCATTTTTTATGGCGATGTTCCATGTGGGCGCCATTGCAGCGTTGTTCTTCTTTTCGTGGAAGGCTCTTTTTGTAGCCTGTTTTCTATGGTGGGTGTCGGGCTCATTGGGAATTGGGATGAGCTACCACCGCTTGCTCACGCACCGTGGCTATAAGACGCCCAAGTGGGTGGAATATTTCCTGACAGTGTGCGCGACGCTGGCGCTTGAAGGCGGCCCGATTTTCTGGGTGGCCACGCACCGCATCCACCACAAATATTCGGACCAGGAAGGCGATCCGCATTCGCCGATCGATGGCACCTGGTGGGCGCACATGGGCTGGATCCTCATGGGCAAGTCGATGCACCATGACACCACCACTCTGGCACGCTACGTCCCCGATCTTGCCAAGGACAAGTTCCATGTCTGGATCACCAAATATCACTACGTTCCGATGATCGTACTGGGCGTGATTCTGCTGGCGATTGGCGGCCTGCCCTTTGTGATGTGGGGAATTTTCATGCGCACAGTGATCGGGCTGCACGCGACCTGGGCGGTGAATTCAATTACGCACATGTGGGGCTCGCGGCGGTTTTCAACGCGCGATCTTTCCACGAACAACTTCCTGGTAGCGATTTTCACCTTTGGCGAAGGCTGGCACAACAATCACCATGCGCATCCGACCTCGGCGCGGCATGGGCTGACGTGGTACGAAGTGGATTTGAATTGGTACGGGATTTGGGTTTTGAAGACGCTCGGGTTGGCGTGGGATATTCGGAAGGTAAATTTGGCCGAGATCAAAGAAGGGTTGGTAGCCGCGCCGAATGGCGGGTTGGTGGCGGCACAGTTCACGGATTAGGGACTTTTTTGAGTGGTTTTTGAGGGCGGCTTTCGGCCGCCCTTTTTGTTTTTGGAGCGACGGGCGTCCTCGCCCGTCGGGTGTCGTCCCGTGAAAGGGAATCGGCTTCCTCCCTGCACTGTTTCCCGCACTGACGCGGTGCGCTAATTTCTGGCGTCGCTGCACGACTTCGTTTTCCAATCGTAGTGCGGCCTGAAGGCCGCTCGCGATTTTGGAGTGGTGTCGACGGGCGAGGACGCCCGTCGCTCCACAGGCCGGACACCTCGTCGTTCTGTCGGCCAGGGATGGATCGTTCTCGCCATTGCATTCCAGTTGCGAGATACAATCGTCACGAGCGAAGGGTTGCATGCAGATTTCTAGCCGCCGCAAAACGATTGCCTTCTTCATCGTGCTGGGCGTGGGCCTGGTGGCGCTGGCGGTCGCGCTTAATGTCGGCTGGATCATTTTGAATTGGCGCGAAGGAGTCATGCTGTTTTTGGGCGTGATTTTATTCGCGGTGCTGATTGCCGGTTTGATCGTCAACACAAGTTTTCTGGTGCGCGAGATCCGGCGCAACGAGCAGCACGACAGCTTCATCAATGCGGTGACCCACGAACTGAAAACTCCCATCGCCTCGATTCGCCTTTACCTCGAAACCTTGCAAAGCAGGGACGTCGATGACAAACGGCGGCATGAATTTTATCGGCTCATGCTGAGCGACACGGACCGATTGCTGGGTACTGTCGAGCAGGTCCTGAAGGCGGGCCAGGCGGGACAGCGGGGGGCGAAACATCAGCGCGTTCAGATTGCGTTCGATGAACTGGTGCGGGAATGCATCGATCTGGTACGAACGCGGCACCACCTGGAACAGAACGCTTTGCAGTATGAGGTAGCCAGCAGCAACGGCAATCGGGCACAGGTTTTGGGGAACGTGGAAGATCTGCGCACGGCGGTTTCGAACCTGCTCGACAATGCAGTGAAGTACTCCGGCAGTCAGGTCGAGGTCGCGGTTCGGGTGGCCACGGATGATAAGAATGTGACCCTGCAGGTACGCGACCGCGGAGTTGGCATTCCGCCAGAAGAGCTGAAACGCATTTTCAGGCGGTTCTACCGGGTGTCGCACCGGGCGCTCGCGCACGTAAAGGGCACTGGCTTGGGACTGTTTATCGTGCGCTCGATTGCCCGCAGGCATGGAGGGAAGGTGTTTGCAGAAAGCGCGGGCGAGGGGAAGGGAACGACGGTGACGCTGGAATTACCAAGGAGCGTTGCTTCGACGGAGAAAGCATGAGCCGGGTGCTGGTGGTCGAGGACGAGAGCCATCTGGCGAACGGGTTGTCGTACAACCTGGAGGCGGAGGGGCATTCGGTGGAGGTGGTGGGCGACGGCGAGGCGGCGCTCGATCGTTTGCTGGCGAAGAAGGAGAATTTCGACGCGGTGGTGCTCGATGTCATGCTGCCGGGGAAGGATGGGTTCGAGGTGGCGTCGGAGCTGCGCGAGGCGCGGAATTTCGTTCCCGTGTTGATGCTCACGGCGCGTGGGCGACCCGAAGATGTGTTGAAGGGATTTGCTTCCGGGGCCGACGATTATTTGCCTAAGCCGTTCGAGCTGGCGATTCTGCTGGCGCGGTTGAAGGGACTGTTGCGGCGGAGTGAGTGGCATGCGAGCCGAGGGTCCGCGGTCAATGACACGGCTGCTGCCAGCGAGCCGCTGGTTGAAGTGCGCGATGTCTTTAGCTTTCGCGGGAAGTCGATCGATTTTTCTACGCTCGAGTTGAGCACGGCGCGGGGCAAGATTCAACTCACGCTGATGGAGGCGGATTTGTTGCGGCATCTGATCCGCAGCAACGGCCGCGTAGTTTCGCGCAAGTCGATCCTTGAGGAAGTCTGGGGCCTGAAGGAAGACACCGACACGCGGGCGATTGACAATTTCGTGGTGCGATTGCGGAGGTATATCGAGGATGATCCCGCGAAGCCTCAGCATTTGTTGACGGTGCGGGGGGTGGGGTACAGGTTTTTAGCTGAGCCGGAGGTTTAGCCGCAAGCTACGAGCGTTGAGCTCCGAGCCCTGAGCCAGGCGACTCTGAGCCTGAGAAATGAGCCTAGAGTTGTTTCGCGGAAGCTCCCGCCGCCAGTTCCCTCAGTACCGTGAAGAATCCGGAAGCGGATTCGGGATCGGCCAGGGTTTCGAGATCCACCGTGGCTGAGAAGTTCGGGGAGTCGGGGCGGAAGTGGACTTTCAGGAAATTGTGCTCGCGGGAGGCAATCAGGGCATTGACCACCGGGGTGAGTTCCTGGGTCCATTGCGCGCGGGTGGTGAGGACGACCGGGCCGGGGCGGGAGATCTCCCAATGGCGAGTGTCGTCGGAGGTCTTGCCGTTGCTGTGGCCGCACCAGCGGTGGTTCATGACTTCAAGCCGGAAGGCAGGACGGCAATCGAGGTCGGCTTCGAAGGTGAGCGTCTCTTTCTGCTTGCGCCAGTAGCTCAGGATCCATTGCACCGGCAGAGGACGCGGGCGAAGGTCGAGGGTCAGGCGGGCATTCTCGAACCAGCGCGAAGGCAACTGAAAGCGGGCGTGCAGGCGGGAACTTCCGGACCAACGGCTTTCCACTACTTTGCCCCGGCCGCGGCAGGCGATCTGGACCCAACGGAGGGCGGCCGCGCCCTTGCGCCGGTTATAGCGCGCGAAGGCGTAGTACCAAATGCCCAAGGAGACGATGGCACCCAACGCGTCAATCAGTAACAGGCGCCCCACAGAGGACCTCGTTTACTGAGATGGTACGTCCGAATATGCACGAAGGGCAAGAGCGGGAAAGCTAATTTTTATTGGCACTTACGAATGCGCTTGGGAAATGGTTGTGGGTCACGTCCCGGGAGAATGGACAAGATCGGGTGGCGCTACACTGGAGCGGATGAGTCTGGAGTTCAGAATCCGAGAGTTTCGGCGGGCGGATTTCTTCCGGCTCTGGGAGATTGACCAGAAGTGCTTCGCAGCTGGCGTGTCCTATTCTCAGCCGGAGCTTCTCTTTTACATGCGGCGGCCGCGGGCGTTCACGCTGGTGGCGGAGCGCGACGTATCAGGAAACGGTACGGGAGTCCAGAGCACAGAAATGGAAACCGTGGGTTTCATTGTGGCCGAGGCCGCGAGAGTCACCGGGCACATTATTACCCTCGATGTGCTCGAGGAGGCGAGGCGCAGCGGGCTGGGTTCGCGGCTCATGGCTGCGGCGGAGGAGCGGCTGCGCGCGCAAGGCTGCAGTGCCGTTTCGTTAGAGACGGCGGTTGACAATGCTGCTGCGCTTGCGTTCTACAAGAAGCACCATTATTTCCTGGTGAAAACGATCCCACGCTACTATTCGACCGGGGTTGACGCATTCGTGCTGAAAAAGGATTTGCTGTCGGACGGTCTGAACCGATAAGGTCACGACGTGACGGGGCATCGGTCGTCAACTGCTGCGGCGAAGGACGGTGTTACCGTCCTGCTGGGCCGCATTCTTTCTGCTTTTCCCCAGCGCTTAATGAATTTTGTTGCAGTTGGCGGCGGCTCCAGGGATATCCGATGAAAATTGCGATTCAGGGGGAGTTGGGCGCGTTCAGCCATGAGGCTGCATCGAGGATGGTGCCACGATGCACCATTGTTCCATGCGCGCGCTCGGCCGAGGTTTTCGAGCGGGTCGAGCGAGGATCGGTGGACGGGGCGGTGATCCCGATTGAGAATTCGCTGGCGGGCTCGGTCGGGGAACACCTGGATCTTCTGCTTAGCAAAAATGTGTTTGTTCAGGGGGAATTTCCTCTGAGGATTGCACACAACCTGATCGCGGCGCCTGGAGTCAAACTGCGAGATGTGCAGAAGGTGTACTCGCATCCGGTGGCCCTGGACCAGTGTCGCGAGTTCTTTCGACGACATCGGCACATCGAGCCGGTCGCGTTCTATGACACAGCGGGCAGCGTCAAGTATGTCGTGGAACAACGTGTGCACAACGCGGCAGGCATCGCGGGCAAGCAGGCTGCCAACGTGTATGGAGGATTCATCCTGAAAGCGGGGATTGAAGATGATAAGCGAAACTTCACGCGCTTCTTCCACATTTGCAAAGGACGGCGCGTACGTCGTGGATCGAACAAGACCTCGCTCGCATTCAGTGTGAAAAACATCCCGGGAGCATTATTCAAAGCCCTGAGCGTATTTGCCCTGCGGGACATAAGTTTGAGCAAGATTGAGTCGCGTCCGGTGCGCGGGCGACCTTGGGAATATGTGTTCTATGTCGACATTTTGCGGGGAGACGACGAGGCGGCCCGGAACGCGTTGAGGCATCTTGCGGAGGTCGCTGACCTGGTTAAGGTGCTAGGGGTTTACCCGGCGGCATAGATCAATCACAGGGATCGTCACCTGAACAGGTGAGGAAGGACACAGTTTCCGGGCCCGTACCCTTTTATGCTCGCGAGGTCGCCGGTAGGATCGGGAAGCGGCCATGGCGGCGAGGGTAACCTGTACCATAGGAACCGTGCAAACCTGAGGGAAGAGGTTTAGAATCCAACGCTCTACGGGGAATATCCCGTCCGGCCTGCATCTTTTTAAGCATCAGAATCATCAAAACTTGAGCGAGATACACTCAAGGAGAAAAATGGCACAGCAGCCGCGCTCCGAGCGCCCCACAAAAGCAAAAGAAGAGAAGGAAGAGCAGCAGGACGAGCGGTCTCTGCCGGTGTTGCCGGTTCGGGATACGGTTCTGTTCCCCCATGCGGTGCTGCCGCTGACGGTGGGAAGGGAAAGTTCTGTTCAGTTGATCAATTCACTGGGCGAGGACAAGACCATTGTGGTGGTCGCGCAGCGCGAGGCGCGCGTGGATACGCCGCAGCCCAGTGATCTGTACAGTGTCGGCACGCTGGCAGTGGTCCACAAAGTTGTGAAAATGCCCAATCAGAGCCTGTTCGTGTTCGCAGAAGGCCTGGAGCGGGTGAAGTTGAGCGAATTTACGCAGTTGACGCCGTTTATGCGGGCGGGTTTCACGTCCATTGCGGAGACGGTGCCGACCAAGACTGCAGAGATCGAAGCACTGCAACGCAATGTGTTGACGCTGTTCCAGCAGATTGTGGCGGGTTCGCCCACGCTGTCGGACGAGCTCTCGACCGTGGCCATGAATATCGAGGAACCGGGCCGCCTGGTGGACTTCATTGCCTCGTCCCTCCCATCGCTTTCGACTTCCGACAAGCAGGAGACGCTGGAAACGACCGACGTTAATGTGCGGCTCGAGAGGATCAACCAGCACCTGGCCAAGGAGCTGGAAGTTCAGCAACTACGCAACAAGATCCAGTCGGAAGTGCAGGACAAGGTCCAGCAGACGCAGCGGGAGTACTACCTGCGCGAGCAGATGAAGGCCATTCAGAAGGAACTGGGCGAGCAGGACGAAGGCCAGCGCGATCTCGATGATTTCAAACAGAAGATTGAAGCCGCCGGCATGCCCGATGAGGTGAAGAAAGAGGCTCTGAAGGAGTTGGGCCGGCTTTCGCGCATGTCCCCGATGGCTGCGGACTATGGCGTCACGCGCAACTACATTGAGTGGTTGTCGGTGCTGCCGTGGTCGAAGGCTTCCGGCGGGGAAGTGGATATTCCGAAGGCCAAGGAGATTCTGGATGCGGACCACTACGACCTGAAGAAGGTGAAGGATCGCATTCTCGATTACCTTTCGGTGCGGCGTTTGAAGCCGAACATGAAAGGGCCAATACTGTGCTTTGTCGGCCCCCCGGGCGTCGGAAAGACTTCGCTGGGGAAATCGATTGCACGTGCCCTAGGGCGCAAATTCGTGCGGATTTCCTTGGGTGGCGTGCACGATGAAGCCGAGATTCGTGGACACCGGCGGACCTATATCGGCGCTTTGCCTGGACAAATCATCCAGGGAATCCGCCGCGCCGAAACCAAGGACCCGGTATTCATGCTGGATGAGATCGACAAGGTAGGACGGGATTTTCGAGGTGATCCGGGATCGGCCTTGCTCGAAGCTCTCGATCCCGAGCAGAACTCGACCTTCCGGGACAACTACCTCGATGTACCGTTCGACTTATCGAAGGTGCTTTTCATCACGACGGCAAACATGCTCGATCCGATTGCGGAGCCGCTGCGCGACCGCATGGAAATCATCGAACTGCAGGGTTATACGGAAGAAGAAAAGGTTCACATCGCGTTTCAGTATCTGGTTCCTCGTCAGGAAGAGGAAAACGGTGTGACGGCTGAGCAGATTGAATTTCCGGAAGAAACGATACGGCACGTAATACGGCACTATACGCGGGAGGCGGGTGTGCGCAACCTGGAGCGCACAATTGGCACGATCTGCCGCAAACAGGCGCGACGGCTGGCGGAAGGAAAGACCGAAAAGCTGATAGTAACTCCGGAAATCGTTCAGGAATTTCTGGGTGGGATCAAGATCCGGACCGAAGGCGAGATCGCCGAGCGCACCAAACGCGCAGGCGTGGCGGTCGGGCTGGCCTGGACCCCGACTGGCGGCGACATCCTTTTCGTGGAAGCGAACACCATGAAAGGCAAGGGCGGCTTCACCATGACCGGCCAGATCGGTCAGGTGATGCAGGAGTCGATGCAAGCGGCTTTAACCTGGGTGCGGTCGAACGCAACCCGGCTCGGGATTCAGGAAAGCTTCTTCTCGGATCACGATATCCATATGCACGTGCCGGCGGGCGCAATTCCGAAGGATGGTCCTTCGGCGGGAGTGACCATGGCAACCACTCTGGTCTCGCTGTTGACTGATCGCCGGGTGCGGCCGTACCTGGCCATGACCGGCGAAATAACGCTGAGCGGGAATGTCCTTCCCGTGGGTGGCATCAAGGAAAAGGTGCTCGCGGCCAAACGGGCGGGGGTACGGGATGTAATCCTTCCGGCGGATAATAAGACGAATGTTGAAGAAGATCTGACGCCCGAGCAGCTCGAAAACCTGAGCGCTCACTACGTGAAGAACATCGAGGAGGTGCTGGAACTGGCCTTACCATCGTCTCCGCGGGAAGAGAAGCAGGATGCGGAAGAGCGGGAGAAGGTGCTTAGCGGGCAGCCTGCGTAAGAGCGGTCATTGATTATAGTGGTTGGTCGATAGTCGTTGGCCGTTGGCAAAATCAACTGCCAGTTCCTAAACTTTAAGGGACTGGCGGTTTCTTTTTGCGCTGCATTCTTCGCGGTTCTTCTCTGCCAGCTTACTGAACGGATACACTAGTTCTCGTGCGGATACAGGTCCTATTCTTCGGGTTGTTGAAGGACGCGGCTGGAAGGCCCAGCGAATGGCTGGAGTTGCCGGACGGCTCAACACTGGCGGACCTCATACGGCATTACGAACTACGAATCCCGAAGCTACAGGAACTTTTGCCATCGCTGGCGTTGTCGGTCAATCAACACTACGCGGGGCCGGGAACGGTACTTGGGCACAATGACGAAGTTGCGCTTCTTCCCCCGGTAAGCGGAGGTTCGGCAGTGAGCCGAGCTGCCATTGTGCGCGAACCAATCGATACTCGAGCGGTTCTGGAGAGAATCAAACGTCCGGAAGACGGGGCCGCGATCGTTTTCGAAGGGGTGGTTCGCAACAACACGCGAGGTCGGAAAACGCTCTACCTTGATTACGAGGCGTACGAGGAAATGGCCCTGAAGCAGATGGAAGAATTAGCGGTACAAGCGCTTGGGCAATTCCATGTGCGAGATGTCGCCGTCGTACACCGGGTGGGAAGGCTCGAGATCGGCGAGACCAGCGTTCTGATCGTGGTTGCATCAGGCCATCGGGGGGCCGCGTACGAGGCGAGTCGCTGGCTGATCGACACGTTGAAGCAAAAGGTCCCGATCTGGAAGAAGGAGTACTTCGTGGACGGAGCAGTTTGGGCCGACGGAGAGCCGTTTCCGGACGAGATTCCGCGCGCTCAAGGCAGCCCCGTCAGGCCAGTTGCATCTAAATGATGCGACCTTCGATGATCAAACCCGCCACCCTGTCCCTTCTGCTTATTTTCTGCGCAGCCTGCGTCAGTTTCGCGCAGGAAGAGCCTTCCAGCACCGTCAAAGTGGATGTGAGACTGGTCAACGTATTCGTAACAGTTACCGACTCACATGGAGCGCCGATCGGCCATCTGACGAAAGACAATTTCCGATTGAGCGAGGACGGGATCGAACAAAAAATCTCCGTCTTCGATAAGGAGTCTGCGCTTCCGCTGTCGATCATCATGGCTGTTGATACGAGTTTGAGTACGAAGAAAGACCTTCCCCTGGAACTGGCATCGGCAAGACGTTTCGCGCACACGATTCTGCGGCCTGTGGATGGCCTGTCAGTATACGAGTTCAGCGAAATCGTCAACGAAGTGGTGCCCTTCACACCTGACCTCAAGGCCATCGATCGGGGCATTGACCGGATTCGCGTAGGCTCGGCAACGGCGCTGTACGACGCTCTGTACCTGGGAGCGCGGGCGCTCGGAAAACGCCAAGGGCGCAAGGTGATGGTTGTGATCACCGATGGCGGCGACACCGTGAGCAAGGTGGATTATCGCGACGCCGTCCGCGCGGCCCAGGAAGCGGAGGCGATTGTCTACAGCCTCATCGTTGTCCCCGTGGAGGCAAGCGCGGGCCGCGATACCGGCGGGGAACACGCTTTAATCCAACTCTCTGAAGACACCGGGGGCAAGTATTACTACGCCAGCTCACTTGCCCAGTTGGATAGTGCTTTTCACCAGATCAGTGATGAACTGCGTACCCAATACCTGCTGGCATACTATCCGTCTCGGCGCTTTTCCAATTCCGAGTTTCGCCGATTGCAGGTAAGTGTTCACGATATTCCGGAGGGCGCCGACTATCGAGTACGGCACCGAACGGGATATTACAGTTCGAAATCAGATTTTTGATTTATCCG
>Ga0307472_100000260_pt1 | contig 17340 bp, 16 predicted proteins | sample atmos_gasesAM5C__2_FD_204582 | JGI IMG/M metagenome (GOLD analysis project Ga0307472, IMG submission 204582) | Hardwood forest soil microbial communities from Morgan-Monroe State Forest, Indiana, United States - atmos_gasesAM5C_05 | ecosystem: Environmental > Terrestrial > Soil > Temperate...
GTACGTGCACGGGGTCTCTGACCGCGCGGGACTCTGGCACGCCTCGCGATATCGGCATACCCGATGGGGCCTTCCGCTTCTCCTTACAGCGTCGGCGTCCCGGAGGAAGAAACTTACGCGGCTGAATACCCGGCCCGCACGTTCCCCTGTCAACGCTTCGACGCCGCCCTTGCGAGCGGCTCCGCATGACTCGGGGCCGATGTGGGTCGCTAATCCACTTTCGTGTGACTTTTTCATTCACTACAACCTCGCCGGTTTAACCGGCGCACAGGAGACGAGTCATGAGAAGAGCGCTTTTCGTATTCCTTTTGGTAGCATTAGGAGTGCACCCGTTGCGCGCGCAATCAGCTCCCGAAGGGCTCTGGCAGGGCTATGACGGAGAGTGGCGGCACGTCTCCAGTCAACTGATTGCGCTGGCCGAGGCCACGCCCGAGGGAAAATTCGCCTGGCGTCCCGCGCCGGGTGTGCGTTCGACCAGCGAAGTGTACATGCACGTCGTCATGGCGAATTTCTATCTGCTGAGCGTCACTGGCCCCAAAATGCCCGTCGACCTGAAAGAAGGGATGGACAAGTCAGTCACCTCGAAAGCTGAGGTGATCAGCTGGCTGAAGCGCTCGCTCGACGCGGTCAAGCAGGCGCACCTAGCCTTGACGCCGAAGGACTTTGACCGCAAAGTCCACATCATGGACCGCGACGCCTCCGTCGATGGCATGTATCTGCGCATCATCGTTCACGCCAATGAGCACATGGGTCAGCTCGTCGCGTACGCACGCATGACAGGCGTCGTGCCGCCCTGGTCGGGCAACTGAGGACCACCAATCACTTTGATTTGTAAGTGAACGTCACCCTGGTTTCTTCATCAAGCACCAGCGGCCTCACGAAGTGGTACGAATTCCCCGCGCGCGGCACATCCACGCGCACCGGCAACACGCCGGAAACTCGCTGCTGCAGGCTATAGACATTGGCGGAAGCATTCAGCTGCATCTGCGCGGCTTGCTTTTTGATGTCGCGCTCGTTGTGCTGATACTCGGCAACAGTCGGAGTGCTGCTTGTTACGATGGCGGTTTCCATTGCTGCTGCGATATTTAATATGGTAACGAAGGGCGCGGGCCTGTTGCCGTCGTAATAAAAGTTCCGAACGATGCGCTTGAAGCCCGAGGCGTAGGCACTCACCTCTACGTTCCCAGAAGGCAGGTTGGAAGCGATCCAGCGGCCCGAAGCATCGGTCATGACGTTTCGCACCGCCCCGGTCTCCGTCTGCGTTACAGTGACTTGCGCGCCGGGCACCGCCGCTCCGCTCGGATCCACCACAACCCCGCCCAATTGCCCGGGAAGCAGAGAAGTCATTTCCACGTCACTAGGGGAACCACGTCTTCCGAGCTCCCCGTCGTAAGCCTCCGCTCCCGAAACGTCGTGCGAAGAAGGCGGCAGCAAATTTGTGGCTATCGCATCTCCTCCAAAGTCCTTCACCTTGTATTGCTCGGGCAGGAACACTTCCCATTGCAGCAGATCGATGGGGACATCCATCTTCGGCAGTGAAATATCGGAGCCGCCCTTCTTGGCGAATGGCACGCCCGAGTGCATGAAAACAAACGAAACGTCGTATGCGTCGTTCGGCCGGAACCCCGCGCGCAGCAGTGGCACGCGGTTGCCGTCTGTTCCTTCCACCGGTTTCACCTTTTCCCCCGCGACTTCTGCCGAAAGAATGCTTGCGCCTTGTGGCAGAGCCACTTTCAGAAACGGCTGCGCCTGATTTTTCACCGTGAGCCTCACTTCCGTAAGCGAGCGCCCCTCATTAGTCACTAGCGTCGTCACGATGGCGCGCTCCACGACTGCCGCGAGCACGCTGCTGTCCGGAAAGCGCGTCCACGCCAGCGCCAGGCTGGGGTGCTCGTTCAGCTGCTTGTGATAACGAAATGCGGCCTGCAGCGGAAAGCGCGCCAGCGAACGCAAGTAAGGATTGGTCTCCTTGAAGTCCATGCGCTTGAGCCCGCCGCCTTCCGTGGCGGTCAATTCAATCGTACCTGTGCCCTCCACGAGAACTTCGCCGGTTTCTCGCTGCGCGTTCTGGAAACTGAGAAACGGCGCGTCCGCCTTTGTGTCGCTAAGCGGCTTCTCCATGGCAATCAGGAATTGTTGGCTTTTTTGCGCGGGGGCTCGTACTTTCAAAATCAAAGTGCCCGATTGTATTTCCGCAGACTCCACCGACGGTCCGGTCGCTCCCGTGACTTCGTATCCAGACGGAATTGGTACCTCGAATTGTGAAGGTTCACCCTGCACCACGGAAATATCTGCGAGCGCGGTGACGCGAAACTCCGCTTCGTTTACGGTGATGAGCGTCTTTATGTCCGAGAGGAATCGCGCTTCCTTCGGCGCTGTGGGCGTGACGATTTCCCGCGTTGTCCACCAAATGGTCGCGTTTTGCCCCGGCACCAGAGTGGCTTCGACCGTGGTTTGGCCGTTTTCTGGCGTTCGCGAAGTAATCAGCCCCGGGCTGATCCGCACGTTGGTGTGATCGCCGGGAAGACTCAGCGTCAGGCGAACACTCCCTGCTGCCGGAACGGGAAGCGTGAACGAGGCGCGCCCCGCTTCGATGCTCAACGGCAGTCCCGCGTCCAGTGTCACGGCAAACTCCGCGGGCCCCGGCAGCACCGCTGTATGCGTTCCGCCTTCCAGTTCGAGCGGCAGGCTTTTACCTTCCTGCCGCGCATCGAGAATCGCCATGCCGGAAGTCAGGGGCACTTTGGTCATGCCTTTGTGGAGAGTTTCTCCTTGTAATTGCACTGTTCCCTGCACGGATTCGTTCACCACATGAAATTTCAGGTCCGCGCGCTTCAACGTGTACGGAACAGGTGGTGTTTCGATCTTTCGCGCCGGCTTGTTCGCCAGTTCCAAAAGACGGTTGTACTCGTCGAGTGGGAGCGTGACGTTCCCGCTAGAAGGAACCGGCGGAACGGGGGCGGACTTTTCCCCCGCCAGGACACATTGGGGAGACAGCAGCAATCCTGCCAATAAGGTGCTGAGAATCCTTTTCATTTACCACCTGCCTTTTTGCCGCGTTGAAAACTGAGCACTGCCGAAGGCGCTTGATTCTCTCGAGTAAGTTCGGAAACCAGGAAAAGTGAAGGTCCAAAAGCAGGGAAATCCACGCGAATCGGTAGAATTCCCGCGCGTTTCCCTGCCAGCGAATCCGCTTTGAACTTGTCGAGCAGAGCTTCGGTTTCACTCTGCGGCCGCTTCAATTTCGATTCGTCTTTCACATCGGAATCGAGCGGCCCCGCGGCGGGCTTGGGCGGCGGGGCTATTCCGCCCGCCACTCCAGCACTAAATCCTGTGCTCGCAGTTGGCAGGGCGAGCGCAGCAGAAACAGGATTTTCATAGGGTGCGGAGCGAAACGCGCCCGGCTCCGCTGTCATCTTGAAAAGCGGCGGATGATATAGCAGCAGTCCTGTGCGCGAGATTGGCAGATCGAGCGCGGGCAATGCCAAAGCGAACTGGCCTTTGTTGTTCCACGCGGTTCCACGGACGAGGTAAACGACCTCAACCGCGAACGGCGGCGCTTCTTCTCCCGCGCGTGCTTTATCGAGGGGCAGCAACACGCCACCATCCTGCGATTGGCCTGGCCGCACTGCCCTTCCGGACAACGAGGCGCTCCACAACGTGGCGCCGGCCGGCAGGGTGATTTTCAGGAAATTGCGCTGGTTATTTCGCACGGCGTAGCGCGCCTGCACGAACGTTTTTCCTTCGCTTGAAACCAGGACCTGATAGCGCGCCTCTTCCACGTTCGCCATCAGCACCGCCTGCGGCGTGTACCGCGCGATGGTGACGTTCAGCGAGCGCGCAATCATTTCCCCGGTGCGAAACCGAAACGCTGCCAGTGAGGGCGATTGCCGGTTCGCCACCATCTCGCCCAGGTCCGTGGCGTCCGCGCTCTCCAATCCTTCTGTCTTGATGTCCTTGATTTCTCCCGCACCGAGCACTTCTACGGCTACGCCGCCCGTTTCACGTTCAGCGTTCACCAAGCCCAGCAGGGGGATGGAAATCTCTCCCTCACGTGGGCTGCGGGTTTCGCCAGTAATCACGAACCTCGCGGTCTGCTCCACCGGTTGCAGGAACGTGACGGAGAGTTCGCCGCCCTTGACTTCCCAATCGGCCACCATCGCGCCCAGAACCTGGTTAACCGTCACTTTGTTGGGAATCTGAACTTTCGCTTCGCGCGCTGCGCCTTGCATAACCTCCAGATTCACTTCCGCGTTGATTGAAGCGGCGTCTTCGCCGAGCCCCAGAAGCTCCGTCAGCGATCCGCGCAAGCGCAATGGCTGCGTGGCGCGGTGGTCCTCCGTTTTTCTCCGCCAGGCAAACGTTAACGCTTCGTTGCCACGCCCATACGCCACCCATTTGCTTTCTGCTCGGGATTCGGACTTCTCCGCGAGCAATCCGCCGGTCAGCCGGATGTCCACGCCCTGCCGCGGCAATTGCACGGAGGCGCGCGTCACACCGGAAGCGGCCGACGGAAGCGCAATGCTTTCTTCGCCCGCAGAGGACGCCACTGGCAGCGCGATATCAAGCAGCAGCACTGCTCGCCCAGCGTGCGAAAGTAGAGCAGAGAGATGGCTGCCCCCCTTGCCGCTAGCGCCGCTAACCAGGGAGACCAGCTTGCCATCCAGACGCGCCTCGCGGACCAGCAGACCCGCGGGAATCGGCACGCGTACCCAACCATCCTTCAAAACGTCTATGGTCAGCGTGGCGCGGCCCGAAGCAAGTTCTCCAGCTCCAACCGATTCGCCGTTAATCCGCAGGTCGTAATCCACGCGCGTCAGCGTCGCCTCTACCGGAGGGGGCTCCGGCTCGCGCTCGATCGGGTAGGCCCGCTCGTGCAGCGCGCGGTACTCCTCAACCGGCAGAACTACCCAGCCGGGCGAATGTTCTGGGTTCTGCGCTACAACATTCGTGGCAAAAACCGAAAGCGCGGCCGATGCAAAAAGACAAAAAACCGGGAAAATAGGCCTATTTTTGATTGTGCGAACGGTTTCGTATTGCTTGGACAACGTTGGCATACACGTAGCCCCTTTCTCTCTAAGAGTAGCCGGCACGGTTGTTTTTCTGGCGGCCCGGGGACGGAGTGTCTTGTTAGCTGCTTGAGATGGCGCGCTTGCCGAAGAAGGTTGTCCCGCTTGCTCCATTTTGCGAGTTCCTTGTTGCCAAGTCCGCCGAACAACATGCTCCTCGGCAAATACGTCCTACTTAGAACGAAGCGCCACCCTTTTCTTGCAGGCTGGTTTGGTCCCTAGCTCGCCCTTAATCATTCGGTCCCGATGGAACCTTTTCCCGGAGCCCCGGTATTCATCTTTGCAAGGGCAAGTTCGGCCCTTTAGGACCATAATTTCGGCGATGACTTTGGCTCCCGACGAGGATCTGATGCTCCAAGTGCGCGATGGCGCGGGTGAAATGCTAGGTGTGTTGTTTGACCGCTACCAAACGCCTCTCTTCAACTTTTATTCGAAGCTGACGGGCGACCGCACCCTCAGCGAAGACCTCGTCCAGGAGGTCTTCCTTCGCATATTGAAATACCGGCAGAGTTATCGCCCCGGGACGCCCTTTCGCGCCTGGGTTTATCAGATTGCCCGCAACGCGCGCATCGACCATTTTCGGAAGTTTCCTCGGGAGCGAGCCTTCGAGCCGGAGATGCTTCCTCCTGTTTTGCCAACGGATTCCGCGCAGGAGCACCAGGAAGTGGAGCTCCTGCATCGCGCGCTCCTCCAATTGCCGGAAGACAAACGAGAAATTTTGCTGCTGTGCCGGTTTCAAGAACTGAAATACGAGGAAATTGCCGAGCTCCTGGGCTGCGAACTCAATACCGTTCGCACGCGCATCCACCGTGCCCTGCAGGAGCTGCGGAAATCTTTTCATCAACTCACACAAGGCACGCTGAAGCAGGCCAACGCCGCAGCCGCAGAAAATCTTCCTCCTCGAGGAGGTCGCCAATGAAATGTGAACAAATTTCCGAACTTTTGCCGGACTACCTGCAAGGGAGCCTGAGCCCCGATCAGCATCGCAGCGTTGAAGCCCATCTCCAGCAGTGCGCGGACTGCTCCGAAGAAGTTGCCGTTTGGAGGAAGCTTTCGCTGCTTCCCGTCGAACAGCCAAGTCCCATGTCTCGCGTGCGCTTTGAAGCCATGCTGCAGGCGTATCTAGCCGGCCGTTCGAACCAGCCCGCGAGCAGCCCTTCTTGGAAAAAACGCCCATCCTCTTGGAACTTCTTCCATTGGCTTCGTTCTCCCCTAGGTGCCGCAGCGTGGAGCACTGCTCTACTTGCAATCGGCGTTTTCGCCGGCCTTCATCTCGCTGGTCCTAAGCCCACTCCGCCGGACATAGCTGAAATCCAAAAGCAACTCGAAAGCACGAAGCAATTGGTTGTGCTCTCTATGTTGCAGCAGCAATCGGCTAGCGCGCGCCTCGAGGGCGTGAGCTGGAGCACGCGCGAACAGCAACTCAACCCTCAGGTACTTTCCGCGCTCCTGCACACTCTCCGTTACGACCCGAGCGTGGACGTGCGCTTGGCCGCGCTGGATGCTCTTAGCCGCCACTCCGCACAACCACAAGTACGCAGCAGCGTGGTGAATGCTCTACAGGAACAGCAGTCCCCGCTGGTTCAGGTGGCGCTGATCGATCAACTGGTGGAATGGCATGACCGTGAAGCCAAGTCACATTTGGAAAAACTTCGTCAGTCCCAGGATCTCAATCCTGCCGTACGCCAGCACGCCGATTGGGCTATCAGCAAGCTGAATTGAGGAGACCATGCGCAAAATACTCTTTCTCGCCTTGATCACCAGCGGCGCCTTATTGCTTGTGATTGTCCCTTCACGGGATGCCCTCGGCTCGCCGGGACAGGCTGCCCAAGATCCGCCGAACCAACCGGCGCCGTCGGTTGCGCCTGTTGTATCTGTGCCGCCCCTTCCTCCAATCCGTATCCATGTCGACCCCCCCCACATTGATGTGCACGTCGATCCTAAGGAAATCGCGCGGAACGTCAGGGAGCACTTGAATATCACTCACGAAGATCTCGAACCCATCGACGTTAACTTCGACCATGGAGACCGCGACCTCAACGTTCGCGTCGATGAAAAGATCGAGAAGTCCTTCGCGATGCCGGCTGGGCACCGCACGCTCGAAATCGACAACGTCTGGGGTTCCATCGAAGTCGTGGGCACAAATTCCGATCAGGTCCAACTTGCGATCAACAAATCCATCCGCGCAGAATCCCAAGCCAAAATCGAACAAGCTCGTAGGGAAGTTACGCTCGATATCACCGAACAGCAGGGCCTCCTGAAGCTCTACGTCAACGGGCCTTTCCGCTGTCATTGCGACGACGGTTGCGGCCACCGGGAATTCGAAGGCTACATCGTCAAGATGGACTTTCAGCTCCATGTACCTCGCGACATTGATATCAAACTCAAAACCGTGAATGAGGGCCGCGTTGTGGTGCACGACGTCAACGGAAAATTCCTCGTAGGCAACGTCAATGGCGACGTCGAAATGAGCAACATTGCCGGCTCGGGAAACGCTCACACCGTCAATGGCCCCGTTAAAGTTTCCTTCCGCCAGAATCCGCGCGAAAATTCCGACTTCCACACCATCAACGGCAACGTCGAGCTGCGTTTCACGCAAGGTCTGGCCGCCGATTTTCGCTTCAAAACCTTCAACGGCAGCATCTACAGCGATTTCCCGGTTACCGCTTTGCCGGTGCGCGCCATTCAGGAAGAGCATCATGGAGCGAAGGTTGTTTTTCACGCGGATCGCTATACCGGCGTGCGCATCAATTCCGGCGGCCCGGAAATCAAAGTTGAAAATCTAAATGGAGACATTCGCATTCTTGAAAACCATGAATAACCAAGCTCAGCGGTTCCCATCCCTGGTTGTGGCGGTTCCGATTCTTTGCTTCACCCTAGCTGCGTCGCCAGCCCGCGGCCAAGGACAAACAGGAGCGGATCACGTTTCCGTAAATCTCAGCGATCCTTCACGGCCGGCATTAGTGAAAGCTAGCCTCGTGAGCGGCGGCATCACCGTCAAAACGTATGACGGCAAGGAAGTCGTCGTCGATGCGCGCGCCCGCAACCGTGAGTCAGCGCACTCCGATTCCAACATGAAGCGCATCATCGTTTCGCCCACTGGACTTTCCGTCGAAGAGGAAAACAACGAGGTGCGCATCTCCACCGATTCCTACATGCGCCCCATCGACCTCACCATTTCGGTTCCCGTCCACACTTCGCTCAAGCTGAGCGCCGTAAATTCCGGAGACATTGTGGTCACCGGCGTGGACGGCGAATTGGACGTCAACGACGTGAACGGCTCTGTCACCCTGAACAACGTCTCGGGCAGCGCCATCGCGCATGCCTTGAACGGGCGCGTTTTGGTTACCTTCAATCGCATCAATCAGAAGCCGATGGCCTTCAGCTCCCTGAACGGCGACATTGACGTCACCTTTCCCGCCGATTTGAAGGCCAACCTCAGTTTGAAATCCGATCGGGGCGAAATTTTCAGCGATTTCGACGTTCAGGTTCAGGCATCTGCGCCGCAACAAACCGTCGAGGATAGCCGGAAAGATGGCGGCAAGTACAAAGTTAAGATCGACAAGACCGTCCACGGAACCATTGGCGGCGGCGGCGCTGAATTGCAGTTCACAAATTTCAACGGGAGCATCTACATTCGCAGGGCCGGTGCCGCCCATTGACAAACCAGCGACGCGGAATAACCGTGCGGTGCCAGATCGCTCATGGCACCGCACAAAGTCTACTCCTCACTTTTTCACGAACAACACGCAGTAATCGTTCTCGGGCCAGTCGTTCACGACCTTTTCCATTTGCAGACCTGCTGCGGCAAGCTCCTGGATCACAACTTTTTGCGGAATGCCGTGGCCGCCTCGGTTGGCAGGAACGCCTTCGACAGGTTCCAGTCCCGAGCGTGCTGGAAAATCAATAATCGCCAGCTGCCCTCCTGGCTTCAGCGACCGCACCAAGTTGGCGTCGAACTCAACAGGTTTTGTCAGGTGGTGGTACACACGGCGCAGGAAAATTGCGTCGCAGCAGGCTGTAGGCAAATTCGTGTCTGCTTCTTTGCTTTCCACGACGACCACGTTTTGCAACTTTCGCTTTGTGACTTCAGCCTTCAGCTCTTCCAGCTTTTTGGTGTCAATTTCGGTTGCATACACTTTTCCGGTCGCGCCCACGTGCTCCACGGCGGCAAACGAGTAGATTCCGTCTCCCGCTCCGATATCCGCGACGATGGTTCCCGGCTTCCATCCCATCAGCGCCCCCAGCCGCTTGATTTCGTCGGCGGCATTGCCTCTCGCGCGCGTGGCGAACACCGCCGCTGCAACACACACCAAAGCCAGCAAGCCTAGCCGTTTCCATTGTTCTTTCTTCATCGCCTTGGCCCCCTTACGCCTCTAGCCTTCTGACGTACGCAGAGAGTTGTCGTTTCACTGGCTCCACTTTGTCGGAGTGCGGACCCAGCGGTGCGGGCGGAGTTGCGCGTGAAGTTGGGCGGGCAGTGGACCTTTGTCGCTGGTAGCGAGGTTGAATTCGACGTTTTTAAGTTTACGCATGCCCGGAATAGTGGTGTGCACATCGGGGTTGTTCAAGATGAAGCGAAGAGCCATTTCGGGCAAGGTCATGCCATTGGCCAAAAGCGGCCTGAGAGCGTCGGCGCGTACGACGCTGGCTTTGAGATTTTCCGGAACGAAGTAGGTACCGCGCCAGTCGCTCTTAGGCCATTTTGAGGCTAGCGTAAGCGTGCCTGTCAGCGAACCTTCATCGAAAGGCACGCGCGCGATGATGCCCACGTTTTTCTCGCGGCACGCGGGAAAGAGTTCGTCTTCGGGATTTTGGTCGAAGATGTTGTAGATGACCTGGACGGCGTCGATAACCCCCGTGCGAACAGCGCGGATGCCGTTCGCGGGCTCCCAGCGGTTCAGGCTGAGGCCGACAGCACGCACTTTGCCGCTGCTGCGCAGCTTTTCGATGGCGCGTGAGATGCGGTCGTCGTCAAGCCACCCGTCTTCCCACGTGTGAAGCTGAATCAGGTCGAACGTGTCCACGCCGAGATTCTTAAGGCTCTTGTCCATGTACTCGAAGATGTAGTCGGGCGGGTAGCTATCGTCCAGCGAGTATTCGGGGCGGGAAGGCCAGCGGCGGTTTTTGGGCGGAACTTTGGTTGCGACGTAAAGTCTCTTGTCGGGCCCACCGGCAGCGGAGTTATTTTTATTTGCGCGAAGAGTCCTTCCGAGAAGCTGCTCGCTGTGGCCGTCGCCGTAGGCCCAGGCGGTGTCAAAGAAATTGCAGCCGAGATCAATGGCGCGCTGGAGCGAATCGAGCGATTCCTTGTCGTCGGAACCGGTCCAGCCGCCCATGCCCCACATGCCGTAGCCAATTTCGCTGACGTTCCATCCGGTGCGGCCGAAGCGGCGGTAGCGCATATAGCGGTCACCTCAGGTCGAACGAACATTATACTTGCAGCGATTCGCCGCACAGAGCGGATGCCGTAAATGAAAAGGATTTCACGCTGTTTGTTTGAGGGCGCGCTCGACAAGGGTGAGACAACGTTCGGCCTGCTCGCGGAGCATTTCTTCTTCTTCGGTCACTTCGGTTTTTAGGCTGTGGAGTTCGTCGGCGATGGCCAGTGCCGCGAGCACGGCGAGTTTTTGCGTATCCACGATTCCGGTGGCTTCGGCGATGGCGTGCATTTTCTCGTCCACGAATTTGGCGAGCTTTTGTACGTACTTTTCTTCCAGCTCTCCGCGGATGGAGTAGACCTGGCCGAAAATTTGGACTCTTACGGGGGCGCTCATGATGCGGAATTGTAGCGCAGGGCGATGCGCCGCGGAATTTATTCTTTAGCTCGCGCGGAGCTGGGCGCTGTGACGATGTTCGAGGATAGAAATAATCTTTCCGACGAAATGGTTGATCTGGCCTTCAGTCAGGGTGGCTTCTCGGCTTTGAAATGTGACGCGAACGAGCAGAGAATATTTTCCAGCAGGGACATTTTTCCCTCGGAAAAGATCGACGGCTTCTATGGAAGTTATCTCCCTGATGCCCAGCGAGCGAATCGATTCGACAATTTCGGCGAAAGCTATTCCGTCCGCAAGCAGCAAAGAGAAATCGCGCTCCACTGCCGGGAAGCGCGGAAGCGGCTCGTAGCGCCGCGCGGCTTTGACGGCTTCGATCGCTGCATAGAACGGCTCGAGTTGTAGCTCAGCAAGAAAGACGGGTTGGCGGAGCTTCAATTGGTCAGCGATGCGGCGCTCGAGCTCCCCCGCCTCGCCGAGGAAAGCTGCCCCGCCTTGAGCATCAAAAAAGGAGTCCTTCCCTCCGGTCGGAGCGACGTCAAGAGACACTTGAGCGCGGCGCGCAGCATGAAGCCAAGTTGGCGTTACGTGAGTGGTTCCCCCATTGCTCCAATCGGCGCTCCAACAGAAACCGCCGGCGAGCTGGCCAGTGGATTCGAGGTCGCCTTTCAGATCAGCGAAGGAGTATTCGCGCGCGGAGTCATAGAGCCCTTTTTCGCGAGCTTGGCCAGTCGCGCCGATTGTAAGCACGCTTGTCTCGACAGACTTGTCACCCTGCAAACGGTAGTGGCGGCCGATTTCAAACAATCGTGCGTTGCGCTGACCATGGTTAAGGTTCCATTCGAGGGCCGCAGCCATCGTAACAATGCCGGTGGATTTCAGCACGCCGGCTTCTTCCGAAAGCGGATTCGCCAGACGCGCCGGAGAAATTCCCGCGGGGCGGAAGAGGGCGTCGCGCTCCTCGGCAACGTGAGGAATGGTTACGACTTCGCGGTAGCCCAGGCCAATGAGGCGTTCACGCAAACGCGTTTCCGCTTCGTGATGCGGCAGACGCGCGGCTCCCTGGCGCGCTACCGGCAAACGCGGAGGAAATTTATCGAGGCCGTGAATCCGTGCGATCTCCTCAATCAAATCAATTTCGCGCTCGACTTCGGCTCGCCAGGAGGGCTGCGTGCATTCCCACTCCGCGACAAGCGAACCTTCCGTGCCCCGATTGTGGTCCACGCGAACCGGGGCAAAGCCCAGCGCGCTTAGGCTGGATTCGATTTGCTTGTCGGGGACGTCCGCGCCCATGATGCGAAGAAGTTCTTTGCGGGCGACCTGAATTTTCTTCGGCGCACGCTTGCCGGGATATACATCCACGACCCCGGAGAGCAGATCGCCACCGGCAAGTTGCAAGGTCAGCTCCGCGCAGCGACGCGAAGCCAACTCGGCCATTTCTGGATCGGCGCCGCGGCCAAACCGAGTCGAAGCTTCGGTGTGCAACTTCAGGAAGCGGGCGGCTCGGCGAACAGGTACAGGTTCGAACCAGGCACACTCAATCAAAACATTTTTTGTCGAGAAGGAGATTTCCGTTTCCGCGCCGCCCATGATGCCGCCGATGCCAATGGCGCGCGACCCATCGCCGTCGGAAATCATGCAGATGCCTGGAGCGAACTCGCGCTCAACACCATCCAGGGTGCGCATTTTTTCTTTCGGCCTGGCGGCGCGAACAACGATTTTGTGGTCGCGGACCTTGTCGTAATCGAACGTGTGGAGCGAGTGGCCCAGCTCGAGCATAACGTAGTTCGAAATGTCCACCACATTGCTGATGCTGGCGACCCCGGAAGCTTCGAGGCGGTCCTTCAGCCATTTTGGCGAAGGCTGAATTTTCACGTTGCGAATCACGCGAGCCGTGAAGCGGCCGCAAAGCTCGGGCGCTTGAATGTCGACCTTGACGGCCTCGCTGGCTTTGCCCGAGCTTTCTTTCGGTTTTGGTTGAACGGGTTTCAGAGGAAGTTTGTAAATCGCGGCCACTTCTCGCGCGATGCCGATGTGCCCCAGGCAGTCAGGGCGGTTAGAGCCGACTTCGGCATCAATCACCGCCCCGTGCGCACCGTTTTCGATACTCGCGATGTTTGTGCCCGAGAGTGCGAGGCGCGAGGCCAGCTCCTGCGGCGGCACGGTAACGTCGACGAAATCCTTCAGCCAGTTGTAGACGACTTTCATGCCATTTTCCTTCAGCGAATTGCCACACCGGCAATGTGTGGCGAGAGAATTGGCAAAAGCGCAGGCGCTCGAAAATGGTGGAGCGCCATTTTGGAGAATCCTGCACCCTCGATAATCGTCCAAGTCTCGCGGTTGGGATGACATCCCACCGCGAAGCGAACGAGCAGCGGCCTGAACAAGTCCTGCAAACACCTCAGCCACGTTCCTCGCGGCGCGGCCACATGCTCGATGAACACAAAATGTGCTCCGGGCTTGAGAACCCGATGAATCTCCCTGAGCACTCGTCCAACGTCTCGGACCGAGCAAAGAACCAGGGTGCATACGACGGCATCCATGCTCCGATCAGCCACATCCAACTGCTCGGCATTGCCCGCGCGCAAATCCACTTGCAAGCCGCATCGTTCGGCTTCTTTCTCCAAATAGGCCCTCATGTAAGGATTCGGCTCGATGCCGATCCAGTGCACGCCGGGATCGTAGTGCCTTAGGTTCACGCCTGCGCCCGGCCCAATTTCCAGCACCGTGCCCCTCAGGTCAACCAGCAAAGCACGTTTCCGCGCGGCCATTAAGTGCTCATATTTCGCGTTGACCCTCAGAAGCAAGAACGCAAAGACGCGGGCTCGCCAGCCGCTGTGCGCCGGCGAAGAGCGATCCAGCGTGGCCTTCGTTTCCATCAGAGCGGAAGTGCTCATGGGAATTGCCAAAGGAAGCGCACGTCGTTCTGGAAAAAGACCTGAATGTCGTCAATGCCATACTTCAGCATGGCCAAGCGGTCAATGCCCATGCCAAAGGCGAAGCCGCTGACTTTTTTGGCGTCGTAACTTACGAAGCCGTAGACGGCGGGGTCCACCATGCCTGCTCCAAAAAGCTCGATCCAGCCCGCGCCCTTGCACTTCGAGCAAACTCCGCCGCCGGCAGCGTTTCCACTGCCCCCACAGAAAATGCAGGAGACGTCAAATTCGACGGAAGGCTCCGTGAACGGAAAATAGCTGGGACGAAAACGCGTCTTCACACCGGCACCGAAGAACTGCTTCACGAAATACTCGATAGTGCCGGTGAAATCGCAGAAAGTGATATCCGTGTCCACGGCGAGGCCTTCCACCTGATGGAACATAAAGGAGTGCGTTGCGTCCGGATTGTCACGACGATAGACCTTGCCGGGAACAATGACGCGCACGGGCGGCTTCTGCTTCTCCATTGTACGAATCTGCATGGGAGAAGTGTGCGTGCGCAGCAGAAGCGGCGTCGCTGCGCCCTTGGGCAAGTCAATGTAGAAGGTGTCCATGTCGTCGCGGACGGGGTGAAACTCGGGTATGTTCAGCGCCTCGAAATTGTAGTAAGGCGTTTCAATTTCCGGGCCTTCCACAATGGAGAAGCCGATGGAGAAGAAGATGTCCTCGAGTTCCTGAAGGACCTGGCGGATCAAATGATGCGAGCCGATAGGATGAATGACGCCGGGGAGAGAGAGGTCCACCCGCTCGCGAGCGAGAGTGGCCTCTTCCGCGCCCGATTCAATAGCGACGCGGCGAGTCTCGATTTGAACTTCGACGTGAGCGCGAAGCTCGTTGAGTGAAGCGCCTACGGCACGCTTCAACTCGGGCGTGGCGGGCTTTAGCCAGTTGTCCGTGATTTGGGTAAGAACGCCTGATTTGCGGCCAAGCCAGCGATCGCGGAAGAGTTTCCAAGCGGATTCGTCGTGCGCGCAAGCACAGTCGTCATCGAAGCGCCCGCGGAGATCGGCGAACAGAGCCATCAGCTCCTCGGACCGAGTGACCCCAAGCTGAACGAGAGGCAATCCCGTCTTGTTATCTTGTGGCTTCATCGCACCTAACCGGAATCCCGCGGGAGGCGATAGACCCGCCTCCACTAGAATTCTCATGCCGTGAAAAGAAGCGACTCCCTGAAATTAGGCCGTTTTCTTTTGCGGCGCTTTCGCGGCGGCTTTGGCTTTTTCCGCGATCTGCGCGAAGCCGGCGGCGTCCTTGACGGCAATGTCCGCTAGGACTTTGCGGTCGAGCGCAACACCCGCGGCCTTGAGTCCGTGAATCAACTGGCCGTAAGTCAAGCCGTTGAGACGCGCGGCGGCGCCGATGCGCTGAATCCACAGGCGGCGATACTGGCGCTTTTTGTTACGGCGGTCGCGGAAGGCATAGCGGTCCGCGCGATTGGCCGCTTCCTGTGCGGACTGGTAGAGCTTGCTCTTGGTAAGGAAAAAGCCCTTCGTCCTTTTGAGGTACTTCTTGCGCCGAGCCCGGCGCTTGGTGCCGCGTTTTACGCGTGCCATGGGTTTGCTCCTTTATGTTGGGAAACAAAACGAGTTGCGGAGACGCCCAGCCAAGCACGTCCTGCAACGGGTTTGTTTCCGGTTGGTCCGAGTAGGCCGCCGCAGCGCGACCGCAAAGCGGTCGACCATGCGTGTCGTCCGCGAAGCGCAGACGACGCCGGGCTGAAGCCCGGCCCTTCTAAGCTCCGGCAAAGCCGGAGCTGAATCGGCCGGCAGGCACCCGTGAAGCGCTGCCTGGCACGAAAATCAAAGTGTGCAAGTTCGAAAGTTAGGAGTTCGAAGCTTGCAGAAAAATCTAGCCGTAGGGCAGCATCTGCTTGATGCTAGCTACATCGGACGCATTGACGGTTGTCAGCTTCTTCAGCTTGCGCATGCGCCCGGAGGCCTTGAGGCCGGTAAAGTGGCGCTTGGCCGTATGGCCGCGCAGGATTTTCCCGGTCGCGGTGACTTTGAAGCGCTTGCGTGCACCGCGATGCGTCTTCAACTTCATTTTCGGTTTTGAAGCGTTTCTTGGCATTGCGAAAATCCTCTCTTATTCTCAAAACCGGCGGAAACATCGGCCGCCTCAAATGATTCTTGCTCGGCGCGCTCGCCTACTGCGACTGCTGCACGCCGGAGGCCGCTTGTCCTGCGGACCTGGATGCGCCAGTGCTCTTCTTGGGCGCCAGCAGAGCCACAAGGACATTGCCTTCCATGCGCGGCATCGTTTCAATCTGACCCTGTTCTCCAATTTCCATCAACAGGCGGTCCATCTTCGCGCGGCCCACTTCCTGGTGCGCCATTTCGCGGCCACGATGAAAAATCATTGCGCGCACTTTGTGGCCGTCGCCGAGGAAGCGGATAATCTGGTTCTTGCGAACCTGATAATCGTGCTCTGCGGTATTGGGCCGAAACTTGACTTCCTTCAGTTGCGAACCGCGGCTGCTCTTGCGCTGCTCGTGGGCTTTCTTGTTGAGCTGATACTGATATTTCCCGTAGTCGGTGATCTTGCAGACCGGGGGGTCGGCGGTGGGCGAAATTTCCACGAGGTCTAGCCCGCGTTCCCGCGCCACTTTCATTGCCTCGAAAGGCTGCATAACGCCGAGCTGTCCACCATCTTCGTCAATCACCCGGATTTCGCGAGCGCGGATACGCTCGTTTACGCGCGTGCGGTCACTCGGCCGGAAGTTGCGTTCAGCGATAAATCCTCCAAGAAGCGATAGGCACCTGCTTTCCCCGGATTGACCAGGAGCCGGCCCCCAAATGCACTAACACCAGTCCACGGAAGAGACGGCACCGGGGACGGGCCACAAAGTATAGCATGGCGGATACGTTGCGCTGCAATAGGGCGCGGAGGTCAAGAAGTTAGTTTCAGTTCCTTCCCGGCACACGCAATGACGGCGCGAATTTGGGGTTCGGCGGACTTAGAGATGTCAACACCGAGGTCGAGTTGGTCGGCGATTTTCGCTAGTGCATTAGGATTGCGAGTAAACAGCTCGAAGCTCTGAAGATGGCAGCCCCGTGGGGCGTCGACGGAGGGATGCGTAGTGTTGGCGCTCCATTCGATGAAGAACGGAAGCAGGCCGCCGTGGTCGTCTTTGAGGCGAAGCGCCTTCCAGTGAAGGACTTTGCCATCCGGGCACTGGCGCGAGCCGGGCTGTGGGCCTTCGAATTCGATTCCCGCCTGATGCAGTCGCTCAGCGAATTGGTCCAAATCGTCGCGATGCGCGGCCCAGCCGATCAGGCGTGGCTCCTTTAATTTGGCGATGACCGAGTATTGTTCCACGCCGGACTGCTTAGGATCGGGTGCGATGATTTCGAGATAGCGTCGAGGATTTAGTTCCCGAAGACCAGGCTCACCCAAAGAGATGAGAGCGTTCTGCGTTCCGCGGCCTGGATGAACGCCGCCGAAAGCGGGAGGAATACCGGTGCGTTCTTGAACGAAAGCAATGCCGCGGTCGAGATCGCTACAGCCGAGGAGAATGTGATCGAGCGAAGCAGGAAAGCCTGCGACCGTTTTCTCAGAAGC
>Ga0307472_100000261_pt1 | contig 17329 bp, 9 predicted proteins | sample atmos_gasesAM5C__2_FD_204582 | JGI IMG/M metagenome (GOLD analysis project Ga0307472, IMG submission 204582) | Hardwood forest soil microbial communities from Morgan-Monroe State Forest, Indiana, United States - atmos_gasesAM5C_05 | ecosystem: Environmental > Terrestrial > Soil > Temperate...
TGCCGCCGCTGCGACCATTGCGCTTCTGGCAGGCGTGGGTGTCATTTTGCACGAGGCGCGGATCGCACGCCAGCAAGCCCAGTTGGCGGAGGAACAGCGGGTGCGGGCGGAGCGGCGCTTTAATGATGTGCGCAAGCTCGCCAACTCGCTCATGTTCGAAGTCCACGACTCCATCAAAGACCTGCCGGGATCGACTCCAGCCCGAAAGCTGCTGGTCAGCCGCGCCCTCGAGTATCTGAATAGCTTGAACACAGAAGCAAAGAACGATGCTTCTTTGCAGCAGGAGATGGCGGCCGCGTACGAGAAGATTGGTGACGTGCAAGGCCAGCCGCGGCAGGCAAACCTGGGCGATCCGGGCGGAGCAGCCGATAGCTACAGAAAGGCGCTTGCCATTCGAGAGTCATTGGCTGCGGCCGATCCGAAGGACCTGGAAGTGCGGCGACAACTCGTACCCAATTACGCAAAATTGAGCGATCTGCTCTGGGCGATGGGCGATCAGGCGGGCGCGATGGAATACTCGGGAAAGGCGTTCAACGAAGCGGAGGCGCTTTATCACGGCGATCCCAAAGATCAAGTCGATCGATTCTTGTACGGGAAATATCGGATGGATTACGGATATAAGCAGGCGGTCGTGGCGGGCAACCGGGATCCGGGGCTCGAGAATCTGCGCGAGGGCTCATCCCTGCTGGAACAGTTGGCTTCTGAGCAGCCCGGCGATTTGCAGGTGCGCCGGATTCTGGGATTGAGCTACAGCCGGGCAGCCGAGATCCTGCGGGAGGATCCGAAGGCAAGATCGCAAGCTCTGGACCTCTACAAAAAAGCAATTACGACGAAACAAGGTCTGGTTGCGGCCGAACCGAACAACGCGGAATTTCAGCGGCTGGTTGCTTACGATCATTTCTCGATCGGAGAACTGTTGGCGACGATGGGCCAGAACGATTCTGCCCTCGAGCAGGACCGTGAGGCTTTGTTGTCATTTCAGAGACTCGCGGCAAGCGATCCTGCGAATATGCAGTTTCAGCAGGATATTGGACGTGTGCGCGCGCAAATTGGCCGGGTGCTGATCGACATGAGGCAGCTTTCCACGGGCATGGATCAGCTGCGGTCATCGCTGTCGACATTGGAATCGATTCCCGACGCAAGCAATCAACGGTCGCTGGTGGGCTTTACGATCCTCACAGACCAACTCTGGCTGGGGAAAGTCCAGGTGATGCTGGCATCCTCCAAATCTGCGTCACGGCAACAGGCTGCGGAACATTGCCGCGAGGCTGACTCGTGGTTCAGCAAGTGCCTGCCGGGATTTGAGGCGATCCGTGATCATGCTTCGCCACAATATGGGGGTGCAGCGCGAGTCAATGAAGTCACGCAAGAGACGGCACGCTGCAAGCGGATTCTGAGCAGCGTGAATAGATCTCGCCCGCAGTGAATTTAGCATTGTGCCCTCGGCCACTCGAATCGGGGTAGAGTTGGAATCGCATTCGCGAAACCTCACACGTTGAAGCCGAGCTTCGCTCGGCCGGGCAGACGGGGCGTCTGCCCTACGCGAAGCTGCCCTTCTTCATCTGATCCATGAGGTAATCGCACGAGCGTACGCATAACGCCATGATGGTGAGCGTTGGATTCTGGCAGGGGTTTGAAGGAAATCCTGAGGCGTCCATCACGAACAAGTTCTTTACGTCGTGGGTCTGCTGAAATTGAGTCAGCACCGATTTCTTTGGATCTTCGCCCATGCGTGCGATGCCAGCCTCGTGGACGGCCCATCGTCCTTTGGAGGGGTTCGCAAAGGTGCGAATGTTTTTCGCGCCGGCCGCCTCGAGGAGTTCGCCCGCGCTCTCGCCCATGTCTCTGACCATGGCTTCTTCATTGGGTCCGTTTGACATGTGGATTCGCAGCACTGGGATGCCGTAGTGATCGACGGTGTCCTTGTCGATTTCAACGAAGTTGTCCCAGCGCGGAAGCACTTCGCCGAACCCAAGAACGTTGACCTGCACCTGGGGCTCGCGTAGGGCTTTTTTGAAAGCGTCGCCAAAACCAGGCGCGGACCAGTTGAATCCTATGTCGGTATCGCCTTCATAGCCATAACCGCGCAGAAAGTTTTTCGATTTCGGACCATTTGTCGTGTTTCGAAAGCGAGCCACGTAGAAACCAACCGGGCGATGCGGGCCCGCCAGCGTCGGCTTCGATCCGAATGCCGGCATCTCACCGCTTCCTCCACCACTGCGAACATGGGCAGTTAAATAATGACCCAGTACTCCACTGGAATTCGCCAGGCCGTTGGCATGCTGGCGATTCGCCGAGTTGAGCAGAATGCGCACGGACTCTTGTGCCTGGGCGCACAGGATCACGATCCGCGCATAAACCTCTCGCGATTCTCGGGTGTTGCGATCGGCGTACAGGACTCCACGTGCACGGTTGGTATCGGGGTCCATGAGAATTTTGTGGACCATGGCGTTCGAAATCAGGGTGCAATTGCCCGACTTCCGCGCGTCGGCCACGGTCGTGAACGCAGCGTTGAAATATGATCGCGACTGGCATCCCCGCTCGCAGGGACCGCAGTAGTGGCAGGCCGCGCGTCCTTTCAGAGGGCGGGTAAGATTGGCGGAGCGGGTCGGGGTCACGGTCCAGCCGAGCTTTTCCTTGGCCCGATTGCGAAGAAGCGTTTCCTGGCAAGTGAGCGGCATGGGCGGCTGAAATTTGCCGTCCGGCAATTCGCTCAGACCTTCGGCCTGCCCGCAGACGCCGACGTACTCTTCCACCAGGGCGTAGTAAGGCTCGAGATCCTTGTAACTCAGCGGCCAATTTTCGCCGTAGCCATCGTGGCTGGCGGCTTTGAAATCGTAATCGCTAAAGCGCAGGCTGACGCGCCCCCAAACATTCGTGCGGCCACCGGTCATCCGCAAACGGCCGAGCCAATGAAAAGGTTTGTCGCTTGGGGTCGTGTAGGGTTCCTCCAGATCGTTGCAAAACCATTCGTAGTTGTACTCGGTGCAGATTTCAAATTCAGACTGGATCGGGCGCGTCTTGCGAACGATTTGTGGCGCGAGATTGCGATACTTCAGATCGAATACCGGCTTATGCTCCGTAAAGTTTTCGAAAGACTGCGGGCGCCCGGCCTCCAGCAGAGCGACCTTCAGGCCGGCTTCCGCCAATCTTTTGCAGGCCCAGCCACCGGACGCTCCGGAGCCCACCACCACTACGTCGAACGATTGCTTGCCCGTATCGATCATTCTGCTTTGAAACTCTCTTTCAGCCCCGTCTGCACTCGCGTGTTAGTTGTGTCCTTCCGGGTGTGAGCATTCGGCGGGACTCTCGAAATAAAATTCATCGGTCCACCCAAGTTCCCTCATGCCTTCTTCCGATGAGTAGTAGGTGGCGACAATCCAGCCTTTCAGATTTTCAAAATGGTCGCGAAGAGTTGGAGAAGCGGAGGACGTTTTCTGAGCTTCCGTCACAGAGCCAGGCGAATTTTCATCATGGGCGAGCTGACCGGGCTTGGCGGTGGAGCACGCTTCCAGCAAGACGCTCATCTGTGGCTGCATAAGGCGCGCGACCGGCTGCGAGAACCGCTTATTCGAATCGGCGTCGAGAGCGGCTAGAGCAGCGGCCAACTTTTGCCGATTCTCGGCGGTTTCCACTGTGAGCAGGAGGTCGATGATCCGGTTGACTTGTGCTTTGGACGAACCGGGCACAATGCCTTCTGCCAGCGCGATGAGAGTCTCATTCTGACGCGCATCGAGGACCTGCGGCGACCAATCCGAGTCGGCGACCCTTTCGCCCGCGCCCTCCAGGTTCGTGGCTTCCACCAAATGCCGGAACATCGGATGGGCTCGCGCCGCAACCGGACCGGCGAGCACTGTACCCAGGCCGGTGAGAATTCTCTGGAACATTTCCCGGCGCGTGAGCCTTTGTTCGGAGGCTCGAGCGTTCGAGAGTATCGGCAATTCAGATTGCTCCCACATCCCCCGACCTTCCTGATGACTAGGACTTCAACTCTGCGAAGTATTCCCGCATGAAGCGCGCATAATCCGCGATCGCGATCTCCGGATCGTCCAGTTCCGGGTGCCACACTTTTTCCCACTCGAAACAGTAGTAACCCTTGTAACCGGCCTGCTGAAGCACTTCGATCTGCCGCCGAACCGGAATGTTACCGCGGCCGGTTAGAACGTACTTGCGGTTAGGACCGCCGCCAACGGCGTCCTTCAAGTGAGTATGGCGGATCCATGGCTTGAGCGTATTCACGGTGACTTCCGGGCTCTCGTTCGACGTTGCGAAGGTATGGAATGCATCCCAGAGCAGACCGACATGCGGGGAATCCGCACGCTCGAGCACTTCTTTCAGTACGGCAGCGGAGGTGAAGTCATCATGCGATTCGAGCAGGACCGTGACATTCCGGGAGCTTGCGTAAGTGCCCAACTCATGCAGTCCCGCCATCACTAACTTCTTGAGATCTGCGCTCGGCGTCGTGGGATGTTCGGAGTCCGAGCTTTTTCCGAACACCCGGACGTAGGGTGCTTGCAGCGTCTGGGCAAGATCAATGAACCGACGGCCATCCGCAAACCCTTTCGCTCGCTTCTCCGGATCCGATTCGCCCATCTCTGAGGAGCTGCTCACGCAGGCGATGCGCAGCTTGTGCGCGGAAATCGCCCGCTTCGTTTGCTTGAGGTGGTCGGGTGTGAACGCGGGATGGGAGGGAAGATCGAGATTGCCTTGCAATCCGCGCAATTCAATCGCTGCAAATCCGTTTGCCGCTGCAAAGTCGAGGATTTTGGCGAAGTCCCAGGCAGGACAACCCAGAGTCGAGAAGGCAATCGGGAGTTGCTGCGCCGGTGGTTCCCACGCGAATGCTGAGCAGACCGCGCCGGCTGTAAGCGCACCCAGGAAACTACGTCGTGTGGTTTTCATGCGCAGCAACCTGCTTTCACAAAACATCGCTTCGCCGATCTTACCTCTCGGACGGCTTCTCGGCTGCAGTTCTCCAGTAAGCCTGATGGCCAATGTAGTCATCGTCCGCGAGGTTGGCAATAATCAGGCGCCGCAGTTCGAGCGGATCGATTTCTCCCTGCTGCCGGTAGACTACTTCCCCGCCGGGCCGAATCAGCATGGTATATGGAACGGCCGCGTTCCATTCGGAATCAAAAGCGGACATGAGTGCGTAGATGTCAGTCGAGCCCAGCAGAAGGTTGCGGCTGGTCGCGTGTTGTTTGCGGAGAGCGGAAAGAACGCCAGGTTGCTCGTCCGGATAGTTAATGCTGACGGTCACCAGGTCGAATGCGCGGTGACCGTACATGCGGTATGTGGTTTCCAGATCGGGCAGTTCTTTGAAGCAGGGACCGCACCAGGTTGCCCAGAAATTCACCAGCACAAGTTTTCCAGTCTGGTTCTGACGCAGCAATTTGAGTTCTTCGGCGCTGGCCGGCTGAATTTTTACGGGCTGGCTTTCGATTTCCGCGAGTTCCTGCTTGCGTCCTTCCTCCTTGTACATCCATTTCGTGGAACACCCGACCGAGGGATTCTTCGGGACCGGCACCGGCTTGTTTGCAAGAAGAGCATCGATCGCGTTGCGCGCGTCCTTGACCGTGACCAGGGGCTCGCGCGGATTGTTATCAACGCGCCCCTCGTAACGAAGCCTCCTCTCGCTATCGAAAATAAAAAGATGTGGTGTTGCGGTGGGGCCGTAAGCACGTGAAATCTTCTGTGTCTCGCCATCATAGAGATACGGAAAATTAAAGTGGCGGTAGGCCGCGCGGGTTTTCATTTCCTCAAAAGAGTCCCCGACGTCGGTGTAACCCATCTCATCGAGCCGTACGGCGTTCGGATTGTTGGGTTCGATCGCGAGTAGAGCTACGCCCCGCTCCCGATAATCCGCAGCCAACTGCTTGATGCGACTTTCATAGAGTTGCGCCGTGGGACAGTGGTTACACGTAAACGCGATCACAAGCACCTTGCTCGAGGCGTAATCCTTCAAACAATGAGTGTGGCCGTCAATTCCAGGGAGGCAGAAATCGGGAGCCGAAGACCCGATCGCAAGAGTGGGCGGTCCGCCTTCATCGCAGACAGCGAACGGGGCGAAAAGAAGCGAAGCGATCACCACCACGGACAAGAAATGCCAGCGCATGCTGGTTGACTCCCTGTTGACTTAGCTGCTTATCCAGTATTGAATCGTTTTATCATTGAATTATAAACACATGCTGAAGAGAACTTCCGGGAATCTCGCCCAACTTGCCGGCAGCCTCGCGGTGTCCGTTTGCGTTATCGGAGCCAGCAATCGATCTTCATTCTGCCAAGTCGGTTCCAAAGCTGCCGAATCTAAAATTGCGGTTGTGTCCGTCGACGTCAACCCGAGACACTTGCTCAATTCATTCGACCCCGATCGATCCCTAGGCAGTTCGATTGACGTGCTGTCCCGTGCGGACATCGATAAGGTGTACACCCCACATATTATTCAAGAAGCGCTGTCGGCGGGATGGGGTCCGATCACTTACCGCAATAACACCGAGCTCCGCATGGCCGCCTGGCACTGGACCGAGAATGGAAGCTGGAGCGATCCCGTCCACCAGAGCGGATACTTCACCGGCAGCAGCGAGGTGAAGGAGCCGCTCCGCTACATCCTAGCGTACGCGCTTCCGCATCGCGGGTTCTCGACGAGCGGAGACCCGCCCGTGCAGGGCCCGAATCTGACGTACTGGAAGAGCAACCCATATCTCACGAGTAAATTCACAGGCGAAAGCGATGCCCTGCATCCGCAATGGGTGGTGATGGACCTACGTTCTCCGAAATCCATGAACGCGATCCGCATTGCATGGGCCAGCCCTTTTGCGAAGGTCTACCAGGTCGAATACTGGATCGGCAAAGATGCTCTGGATTTCGATCACGGACCCGATGGTGAATGGAAGCTCTTCCCTTCCGGAGCGGTCAAGAACTCTGCCGCCGGGACCGTAACGCTTAGCCTTGCACCTAACCCTGTGATGAGTCAGTTCGTGCGGGTCTGGATGACGGAATCGTCGAATACCTGCGATCTTCACGGTTCAGATGACGTCCGCAACTGCGTCGGCTACGCCATTCAGGAAATGCAGGCGGGCATAGTTGGTGCGGACGGCGCTTTCACCGACGCTGTCAAAGATGCGACCCCCGAGAACGCGCCCACATTCGCCTCTTCGTCCATTGATCCCTGGCATTCCTCGGCCGACGTCAATGCAACCGGTAAGTATCAGCACAGCGGGTTCGATGTTTTCTTCACCAGCGGTATTACCAACAATCTGCCGGCGATGATTCCGGTCACGATGCTGTACGGCACGCCCGAGGACGCCGCTGCGCAGATCGCTTACATCGAGAAGCGGGGGTATCCAATCTCGTACATCGAGATGGGCGAAGAACCCGATGGCAAACACGCGATGCCCGAAGACTATGGCGCGTTGTACATTCAATGGGCGACGGCAATCCATAAGGTGGATCCGAAGCTGAAGCTGGGAGGTCCGATCTTCGAGGGGGTGAACGAAGACATTCACGTCTGGCCGGACGCGCGCGGCCGCACGTCGTGGATGGGCCGGTTCGTCGCCTATCTCAAGGCGCACGGGCGTTTGTCGGACCTGGCCTTTCTTTCGTTCGAGCACTACCCATTCGAGCATCCCTGCAGCATCACTTGGAAGAATCTTTATGAAGAACCGGAATTGATGAAGCACATCCTCCACGTGTGGCGAGATGACGGCGTCCCGGAAAACGTTCCCCTCATGGTCACGGAGAGTCATCTGGCCGCAAATCTGACCGGGCCCATGAGTACGATTTTCGCTGCACTCTGGCTGGCGGATAACGTGGGTTCGTTCTTCGAAGGAGGCGGCGCCGCTTTCTACCATTCCCCGATTCAACCTCAACCCGTGCAGGACAGCTGTCTGGGATGGGCGAGTTGGTCGAACTTCGTCGCTGACAAGGACTACAACATTACCGGATACACTTCCCTGTACTATGCAGCGCACCTGATCAACTTCGAGTGGGTGCAGCATCATTCCGGCATGCACCAGATGTTTCCCGCGTCGGTGAACATCCAAGACAACGGCGGCAACGCGCTGGTGACGAGTTATGCCGTCCGGCGTCCGGATGGAAACTGGGCCCTGATGTTGGTCAACCGCGACGAGTCGAATCCGCATGCAATCCGCGTGGCTTTTGAAGATTCTGACAAACGAAGAGGCTTTTTCTCCGGGCCAGTTGCCGTGACCTCGTTCGGAAGTGAGCAGTATGAGTGGAAGGACGACGGCCCGAACAGCCACGCAGATCCGGATGGTCCGCCCATCGGCTTTCATGTGAATGCGAACGCTTCTACGGCATTCACGTTGCCAAAGGCATCCATCACAGTGCTGCGCGGCCATGTAGAAGGCTTAACGAAGTAGCACGCGTTTCGAGGACGCGATTCAGCGCTTGCGGGAACTAGCCGTCTTTACAGGAGAACGATTGATGAGGGTAGCCGGGGCAGTTTTATTGCTATTTTTCAGTTTATGTTTTGTTTCGGATCTCAAACCCTTGCACGCCGCCGAAAAACCAGACCGCCAGGTGGCCATCACGATCGACGACCTGCCGGCGGGCGCCTCTAAAATGATGTCCGCCGCCGAAATTACGGACATGACGACGAAGCTGCTCACAACCCTGCGCGACCACAAGGTGCCGGCGGTCGGATTCGTCAACGAGAAGAAGCTCTATAACTTTGGCGAGGTTGACCAACGCATTGCAGCTCTCCGGATGTGGCTGGACTACGGGTTTGAACTTGGCAACCACACTTATAGCCATCTTTCCGTCAACCAGGTGCCGTTACAGACATGGGAAGACGATGTGGTGCAGGGTGAGAACGTCATTCGCCTGCTGCTCACCGACCACCACATGAAGCTGCGCTACTTCCGGCATCCATTCCTGGATGTTGGCCGTGACCTCGAAACCCGGCGGCAGGCGGAACAATTTTTGGTACAGCGGGGATACCGCATTGCGCCCGTGACTCTGGATGCGTGGGACTGGATGTACGCGCCAGTCTACGACGATGCCAGGAAGCGTGGGGATGCAAAGCTTCAGGATGATCTCGTGAAGAGCTATCTTTCCTACAGCGACTCCGTGTTCGCCTACTCGGAACAGCTTTCCAAGCAAATCATGGGCTATGAACCGAAACAGATCCTGCTGCTCCATGGCAATCAACTGGAAGCCGACCACATTGGCGAGCTGCTCGATGTGCTGCGGAGACGCGGCTACCGTTTCGTTTCGTTAGAGGAAGCTCTGGGAGACCAAGCCTACAGCTTGCCGGACACGTACGTGGGAGGGGAAGGAACGGGCTGGCTGGATCACTGGGCAATCACGATGGGAAAGCCTCCGCAGGGAGCGCCGGTGTTTCCGCAATGGGTCATCGACCGCGCCAAAACGTTGCATCAGCCTCAGCCTTAGGTCAATCGACTCATGGCTTCTTGGCGTCTCCGGCCGAGACGGCGAGCAGATACCAGGACGCGTGCGGTAGCCACTGCTCCTGCCATCGCCAGTCGTTGTCCGCGCCCGTCTGCTTGTACGTGAGGTTGTAGTCGATATCGTCTTCGTCGCGAAAGCCGCTGGTAATCCCGTTCGAGATGCCGCCAGGCGCATTCGTGAACTCCCACGAGTCGAAGAACATGTATTGCGGATTGTTTCGTCCGATCCCATTCATCATGGAAGAATCGAACGGATTCAGGCCGAGAATCCAGTTCAGCTGATTCGCTGCGAAGGTGTGCAGCTTATTTTGGAAATCGGGGTCGTCGGGAAATTGCTTTGCCGACAGGTGCGCTGCGGCGGCCAGCGATGCCAAGCGCGCGTTCTCACCCTGCCACCAGGGGGCCGCATCGCTGTTGTGCGGAAAGAAGAAACTCGTGTGCCGCTTCCCGGTCTTATCCTGCACAAGTTGCCGAGCGTAGCCAAATGGGTTGGCGACCTCTGTTGTCAGTGCCAACTGGGAGCTCAATGATTTCTTGACCGTCGCAAGAATCTCAGCCTTCGTCTTCGAGTCGGCAATCCCGGAATAGTAAAGCAGGCTGACCACGGGAAATCCTGCATCGGATGCGTGAAAGAACGGCCGATCACCACTGTCGGCGCGCCAATAATCGTGGTAGGGCCCACTCGAGATCAGGCGGGACAACAAGCTTCTGGCGCGCCGATCCGCCGCCTGTTTGTAGAGGTCTTTCTTCGTGGCTTTATAAAGCTCCGTCGCCGCGGTCAATGCGCAGTAGTCATCGACGATGTTCTCCTTGCCATCATTGGTCATGCGCAGATTGTTGGCTTCGAGGTAGCGGAAACCGTCTTCAGCGGCCTTGAGGTAGTCGGCGCTGTGGTATTGGCCAGAAAACGGGAACATGCTAGCAATCGCCAATGCGGCAATGGCAACGCCGCCGCCGGAACGATAACTCACTTCGTACTCGCGATCGTTGTCGGCTTGTTGGATCATATCGGCAGGAGGCTTGTCGGCCGACTGAAAGATGCCGAACTGCTTCATCTCTCCAGCTACCTTCCGTTGCTCGGGGCGCTGGTCGACTCCGCCGTTCGTGATGGAGCGATAAAAAGATCCCGCCGGATTCTTCACCCGGACCAGATAATCCGCGCCAAACATCGCCTCATCGAGAAGGCGATCTTTGTAACGAACGGTTTCAGGGATCTTGCGCTCGTTCAGTTGTTCATAGCTCTTGAACAGCGAGTACACAGTGAGCGGGATTTGCTGCGGGTTGAAGTAGGTGGAGAAGGAGAGGTGGGACAGGTGCTTGCCGTAGTCTCCGGTGGCGTCCCACCATCCGCCATGCGCGTCCAGCGTCCCCTTCTTGGGGCCGTCGAAAGGAAGATGACGGTCGGCTTGATCCATGAGGCCGGAGCTGCGCTCCTCTTTAAAGTAATAAATGGCGTCCGACAGCGTGTTGCGTTCCAAGATCAGTCTCTGGACCCGGAAAGGAAAAGATCGCGCAGCTTGCTGCTTTCCGGAGCAAGCGAAGTAGTACTCGCCTTCAGACGTGAAGGAATCGAAGTCAATCGTCCAGAAATACCAGTCGCGCCATTTCTGAACCGGCCCCACGGACCGAGGAGCCACCGTGAGAATCGTCTGATCGTTGCCGTACTGTTTGAGGGTGCATGAGGTGAACTCATCACTGGCGTTGCCGAGAATGACGGCATGTTTCGGGCCAGTGGGCTCGTAGCCGAGGTGGTTGATCAGAACCTTCGACTCGCCAGCTACGGCAGAAGCACTGGTGAGAATAACCAAGCACATGAGAGAGAAGATTGCAGTAAGTGGACGCACAGGGCCTTTCCTCCAACGTCGATTCGCGGATGTTTTCGAGCCACCATCAGAAAAATCAATGCGGTGACGAATCGGAGAGACTCGCCACCGCGTTGATCATCGAGATCGATAAGCTAGAAAAGGAATTTGGCTCCAATCTGCATGATGCGCGGAGCGCGCGCATTGTTGACCATACCGAAATCATTGGCGTTGATCTCGCCGGTCGGATTGATGAATTGGGCATGGTTGAACAGGTTGAAAGCTTCAAATCGGAGCTGAAGTTCCTTGGATTCGGTAATCTTGGTTGATTTAGCAAGAGCCATATCGAAGTTATTCAGGCCAGGACCATGGAAGAAACGCCGCCTGGAGTTCCCCAGGAAGCCAACCTGTTCGGGAGTAAATACCCCAGTCCCATCGATGGCATTGTTGAAGTAGGGCAAGCGATGCCGCGGATTTCGATCGATAAACAGGCGGGCACCAGGGGTGTAGTTGGGTACATCCAGCGGAATGGCATTGGCTCCGATCAGCGAATTGTCATCGTTCTCGGTTAAGGTGATTGGCAGACCCGTGGCAAAGTTGGTAATTCCGGACAGGCTCCAACCACCAGCCACTTTTCTCGCCCATCCCGGTCCGACCAGCTTGTCGAATGGCAGCAGCCAGTTGTAGCTGAAGACAAAGTTGTGCATCACGTCAAAATTACACAGCGCCATGCTCAAGCGCGGGTTAAACGGATTGGTCGAGTCCTGCAGGCCAGATGCGTTGTCCATGCACTTGCTGTAGGTATATCCGGCCAGCAGGCTCAGGGAGCCGCTCTGATGACTGGCGCTCAGTTGCAGCGAGTTGTATCGCGAATTGGCGATGGTTGAAACAAAGGGGTTGGTATCGAAGAGGGGGCCAAGCGGCCGGACGGAAGCAACGGGCCCGGACGCGGTCTGCCATGGCGTGCTGATTCCGATCGACTGCCCGTTTTGCACGACGACGGTAAAAGGAGGCGTTTCACTGAATGGTCCGCAGGTCGGGTCGCCAGGAGCAGTGCTGTTCATCACAGCCAGACAGGCAGCCGGATTGGCGGGGTTGGCCTCAACCGAGGTCACAAGGCGATGTCCCTGATTGCCAACATAAGCGGCAGTGATCACCGTGTTCGAACCGACCTGCCGTTGAATAGAAAACTCGTAGTGCTCCGAATATGGCAGCTTGTTTCGGTGATCGAAGGAGAAATCATAGGAAAGCGGTTCGACCTGCGCCCAAGGGAATGTGGTATCCGGATTGGACGGCGAAACATTGAGCGGCGGGAATGGGAATGGGAATCGCTGGCCAACGTTCTGATTTGTCGAGCGAGTGAGAAATGGCGCTTCCATGAGTGGAGGGGCTGCGCTGCCGTAATACAAACCGTATGGCGGGTCGCCGACCTCGAGGAACTGCGAGAGATCTTCGACGGAGGTGTAGTAGAGACCAGCACCTACTCGGATGCTCGTACGACCCGCTCCGCCGAACAGTTTGCCGAGCACTCCCGAAGATGCGTTCGGAGAATACGCCAATCCGAGGCGAGGCGAGAAGTTATGCCACTGGGTCGGCCCCAGAGTTCGGGGCACGCCGGGATCGCCGGCAACCACGTAACCCAACGGAGCTCCGGGAAATTTGACCGACTGCTTGCCGGGAATAATCGTCTCGGTTTTATTTTGCGTGTCGTACCAGGGCATGCTGGCTTCCCAGCGCAGGCCGTAGTTGAAAACCAAATTTGAGGTGACGCGCCAGCTGTCCTGAGCGTAGAGCGAGTAATACTTGCTGCGGGAATCGAGCAGTTGCGGGCTGGCTTGGGTCAGGCTATCGGGAGCCCCGATGAGAAAGTCCGCGAAGTCAATGCCGGTTTCGGCGCCGGAGAAATTGTATTGACCATTTTCCGCGGCCAGGTTTCGTTCATTAATCTGGTCGTAGTGAAACGATCCGCCGAAGCGAAGTGAGTGTGTCCCAATCACCTTAGAGAAATTGTCGAGGAACTGGAAGGAGTTGTTGTACTGCCGTGTGCTGACCTGGGGAACCCCGATCTGGAAAGAGTTGAAAACCATGTACGGTACACCTTCGAGCTTCGGCTCGATGGGACTGATGCCGCCCCCGGCGCCCCATGGCGTCACGAAGCCCAGGTTACTGAGGCTGAAGTTCGAACCGACACCACCGGTCGGTGTGGCCAGCACCAACGCATTACGCACGTAGCTGAAACGAAGTTCGTTGACCGAGAACGCGCCGAAGTTCTTGGTATTCCCCAGATTGATCATTTGCGCGCGACCCGCGGTTACTGCGCTGTAGGCAAAATTCGCCGCCGGCACGTTAGCCCCACCATTGGGAAATGGAGAGTTCAGCAGGTAATCGTCGGCAAAGTAGTAGCCAAAGAGCGTTCCGAAACGAGTGTTCTGGTCAATGCGGATGCCGCCCTTATCGTCTCGGAGTTTCTGTGCGTACGCGGAGGTGATGAACAGGTTGTCAGGTGAACTCGTTTGGGGAAAGAGTCCCAGGCTTAACATCTTGGTTGCGACCAGGGACCATGCGTTTCGAGGAATCATGGCGTTGGGGAAAACGCACTGAGTCTGGTCGGCGCACCCAGAAAAATAGTAGGGCTCGCCGTCGGTAATCGTTCCTGCGGGCAGGTTCATCCTGGCGTTGAGAACATCGGCAAATCCCTGACCGTTCACTGAATTGGTAAATCCACCTGCTGAATCCGTAAAGTCCCCGGTGAAATTCGCGAGAGATGGCAGCGTCGCCGTTTGCGTGGGCGCCTGGGTCTGCCGCGTTCCCTGATAGTCGATGAAGAAGAACGTCTTGTTCTTAACCAGCGGTCCTCCGAAAGTCCCGCCGAACTGATTCTGGCGGAACACCGGAGTTGGATCGCCGGGGTTGGAGAAATAGTTTTTGGCATCCAGCGAGGTGTTGCGCAGAAATTCGAACCCGCTTCCGTGGAAGTTGTTCGATCCCGATTTCGTAACCACGTTGATCTGCCCGCCACTGTAGTTTCCGTATTCGGCGTCGAAGTTATTGGTGATGATGCGGAATTCGGCAATCGAGTCGAGGTTGGGAATGATCGCCGCTCCGTTCGTCTTCCCTTCTTCGACATTGGAGCCGTTCACCATGAAGCCATTGGCCGCTTCCCGCTGGCCGTTTACGGACTGACTACCAGAATTGAGCCCGCCATCCACCGGCCGATCGTTCACGCCAGTCATGCCCGTACCCGTGGTCTGGGCAGACGTGTACGGTGACACTCCCGGTTGTAACGCCAGCAGGTCGGTAAAGGCTCGGCCGTTTAACGGCACCGCCGTGATCGTTTTCCCGGAGATGACCTCGCCCATTTGCGTGCTTTCCGTTTCGACGTGAACCGAATCGGTAGAGACCTCAATCTTCTCGTTCGCCGTGCCGACGGTGAGGGTGGCATCGGCGCGCAGGGCCGAGTTGGTGTCAATCACTAACCCGGTCTGGCGGAAAGTCTTGAATCCCACCTGGCTGATTTCGAGGTCGTAGGTGCCCACCGGCAACGACGGAAAACTGTAGAAACCTTTAGCATCGGTAGTTACGCTCGTTCGGACACCGGTCTGCGTGTCGATCGCGACCACTCGGGCATTGGCGATCACGGCTCCGCTGGAATCGGTGACCACTCCCGAAACGCTGCCCGTAATGCTGGCCCAGGTGAATGTGGACACAAAGATCAGGAAAGCCAGAGTTGTGAGGCGAATATGGATAAAAGCACGCATGCCAGACCTCCGCCAGAAACGATTCAATACACGATGCCGCACATTGTAAGCCCGAATGGGGTCCCGCGACAGTGACAATCTGGATTTTCCTCAAGTTCGAATGAGGTCGTCGCCTGGGGCCCGAACCAAGTCATCGAACCGCTCCAGTGTGGCTCGTCGATGTTTTTAAAAGTTGCTCACCTTCCGGCAGGTTTGCGGTCTCGAGGTCACGCGGCTATGATTTCGGAGCGAAAAGCGGGAGGCTTTATGCGCTTGTTTAGAAACAGCCTTGTATTTGCCGTGCTGCTCACGGTTTCTCTCGTCTCTCTGCCTGCCCAGGAAAAATTTACAACCCCGCTGATTCCTCGCGAAGTGCTATTCGGAAATCCGGAGCGTGCCGACCCGCAGATTTCCCCGGACGGCACCCAACTGGGATATCTGGCGCCCGTCAATGGCGTTCTGAATGTCTGGATCCGCACATTGGGGAAGACGGATGATCGCGCCGTTACTGACGACAAACACCGCGGCATCCGCAATTTCCTCTGGCAGTATGACAACAAACACATCCTGTACGTTCAAGATGTTGGCGGCGATGAAAACTGGCGTCTCTACCAGACCGACATCGCTTCGAAGCAGACCAAGGATCTGACGCCATTCGAGAAAGTTCGCGTCGACATTGTGTCCTACGAATGGAAGTTTCCCGACACCATCCTGGTCCAGATGAACAAGCGGGATCCAAAGCTGTTCGACGTCCATCGCATTGATCTGAACACGGCAAAGGTTGACCTTGATACCGAGAACCCGGGCGACGTGCAGGGCTGGCAAGCTGATAACGCGCTCCAGATTCGCGCCGCGCAGGCACAGACCGAAAACGGCGGGACCATTGTGCGTGTGCGCAATGACGGGAAGTCGCCTTGGCGCGAACTGATTAAGTGGGGCCCAGACGAAACTTTCGGCAATATCGACGGCTTTTCACCCGATAACAAGTCGCTCTGGGTGACTACCAGTCTCGATGTAAACGCGGCGCGGCTGCTTGAAATCGACGTGGCGACCAGCAAGCAGAAGGTCGTAACAGAAGATCCGCAGTTCGATGTTTCGGGCACCATCCACAATCCGAAGACGAACGCCCTCGAAGCCGTCCGCTATACAAAGCAGCGCAGAGAATATGTGATCGTCGATCCGGAAGTGAAAGCCGATTTCGATGTTCTTCACCAGGTCCGCGATGGCGACATTGTCGATCTTTCACAAAGCCTTGACGACAAGAAGTGGATTGTCGGCTACGTGAGCGATGACGCGCCCGAGTACTGGTATTTGTTTGACCGCGCGACCAAACACACCACGCTGCTGTTCAGCAATCGCCCGCAACTTGAGAAATATGCCCTGTCGAAGATGAAGCCCATCGAGTTCACCGCCCGGGACAGCATGAAACTGTACGGCTACTTGACGATTCCCGCGGGCCTGGAACCCAAGAACTTGCCGATGGTGCTTTTCGTCCACGGAGGCCCGTGGGGTCGCGACGAGTGGGGCTTCAATCGCTATCCGCAATGGCTGGCCAATCGAGGCTATGCGGTTTTGCAAATCAATTTCCGCGGCTCTACCGGATATGGCAAGAAATATGTAAACGCCGGCGATCGCCAGTGGGCCGGCGCAATGCACACCGACTTGCTGGATGGCAAGGACTGGGCTGTCAAACAGGGCATCGCCGACGCGGGCAAGGTCTGCATCATGGGCGGCAGCTACGGCGGCTACGCGACGCTAGCCGGGGTTGCATTCTCTCCGGACGCATTCGCCTGCGGCGTCGATATTGTGGGACCATCCAACCTTAATACTCTGCTGAAAACGATCCCACCTTATTGGTCGACCATCCTGACCGTCTTTCATAAACGGATGGGCGATTCGGAACAATTGCTAAAGGATCAATCCCCTCTTTTCAAGGCGGACCAGATCAAATCGCCGCTTCTGATTGGGCAGGGCGCGAACGATCCTCGTGTCAACAAAGCGGAAAGTGACCAGATCGTTGCTGCAATGCGCAAGAACAATAAACCCGTAGAGTATTATGTATTTCCTGACGAAGGACACGGCTTCGCCCGGCCGGTCAACAATATGGCCTTCAATGCCGTCAGCGAAGAATTTCTCGCCAAATACCTGGGAGGAAGGTTCGAACCGGCGACCATCGACGAAAACAAATTACTGGCAAGTATCAAGCAGTGAGGAGAAGTGCTCTAGGCTCTAGGCTCTAGGCTCTAGGCTCTGGGCTCCAGGCTCTGGCAAAGTCTCAGCATGCTAGAGCCTGGCACCTTGAGCATGAATTTAGGGCTGCACAATTATTTTTCCCGTCATCTTTGGGTGCATGCGGCAG
>Ga0307472_100000262_pt1 | contig 17325 bp, 13 predicted proteins | sample atmos_gasesAM5C__2_FD_204582 | JGI IMG/M metagenome (GOLD analysis project Ga0307472, IMG submission 204582) | Hardwood forest soil microbial communities from Morgan-Monroe State Forest, Indiana, United States - atmos_gasesAM5C_05 | ecosystem: Environmental > Terrestrial > Soil > Temperate...
TTCGAAAAATCGTCCGCCGGCAAGGCTGCCTGGAAACTGCCGCCGCTCGATGTCCCCGAAGTCGACGCCGCCAAGCTGCTGGGTGCTTCCGAGCGCAAAGATCTTGGCCACATGCCCGAAGTCAGCGAAATCGAAATCATCCGCCACTTCACTCGGCTTTCCACCTGGAATTACGCGATCGATCTCGGCATGTATCCGCTGGGTTCCTGCACGATGAAATACAACCCGCGCGTGAACGAAGTTGTCGCGCGCTTCGAAGGCATCGCGAACGGGCATCCTTACCAGCCGGAGAAGATCTCGCAAGGCGCGCTGCGCATCATCAAGACGCTGAGCGACTGCCTCCTCGAAATCACCGGCATGGACGCGATCACGCTGCAGCCCGCCGCGGGCGCGCATGGCGAGCTGACGGGCCTGCTGCTGGTGCGCGCGCATCACCAGGCAAAAGGAAATCCACGAAAGAAAGTTCTCATACCCGACTCAGCGCACGGTACCAACCCCGCCACCGCTGCGATGGTGGGCTACGCGGTGGAGAATCTGAAGTCCAATGCCCGCGGCATGGTCGAGGTCTCCGCGCTGGAAGCGCAGATGAACGACGAAGTTGCTGCGCTCATGCTCACCAACCCGAACACGCTGGGCGTCTTCGAGCAGGAGATCCACAAAATCGCCGAGATCCTGCACGCCAAGGGTGGCCTGCTCTACATGGACGGCGCCAACATGAACGCCCTGGTCGGCAAAGTTCGGCCGGGCGACTTCGGCGTCGACGTCATGCACCTCAATCTGCACAAGACGTTCTCGACACCACATGGCGGCGGAGGTCCCGGGTCCGGTCCGGTCGCCATCAAGCGCGCTCTCGAACCATTCCTGCCCACGCCGGTCCTGATCACGAAGAGCGACGGTACGCTGGGCTTTGAATACAATCGCCCGCAATCCGTAGGACGCGTGCGCTCCTTCTACGGAAACTTCGGCATGTTCGTGCGCGCCCTCGCCTACATCATGGCGAATGGCCCTGACGGCCTGCGCCAGACCACCGAAGACGCCGTGCTGAACGCCAACTACATCCGCAAGGGCCTCGAAGGCGCCTACGATCTGCCCTACGCCACGCCCAGCATGCACGAGGTCGTCTTCAGCGACAAACTGCAGGCGAAGAAGGGCGTCAAGACGATGGACATCGCCAAGCGCCTCATCGATTACGGGTTCCATCCTTACACGACGGCATTCCCGCTGATCGTGCCCGGCGCGCTGATGATCGAACCCACCGAGAGCGAAGACAAAGCCGAACTGGATTTGTTCATTGATGCAATGAAGTCGATCGCGCAGGAAGTGGAAGAAGATCCCCAGATCGTGCTCGAGGCGCCGCACTCCACCCGCGTCTCCCGCCTCGACGAAACCGCCGCCGCCCGCAAGCCCGTTCTGCGCTGGAAACTGGGGTAGGGATCAACCACAGATCAACCACAAAGGACACCAAGAATCACCACGAAGGACACAAGAATCACTCGGAATTTGGGCATGAAAATGGCCAAGCGTGCCTTCGTGTTACCTTTGTGGCCTTTGTGGTTGCTTTTGTCCTTTAGCTTTTTTTCGATGTCACCGCGAAGAACTCCTTAGCTTCCTGCTCCACGTTCCCGCTCCCGCAGTGCGGGCACCGTACTTCCTCGTGATCGTGCTGATTCAGGGTCAGGACTTTTTCAAATTCCTTGTGGCAGTCGTTGCAGAGATAGTCGTACACGGGCATGGGGAACCTCCCGCTGAAGTTCGTAGGAGAATGCAGAAAGAATTGTAGTCCTTTTCCGAGAGCAGGGAAGTGATGTGGAAAACAAAAATCCTTTACCGCTAGTAGCGAGTACCAAGTACCGAGTTCCTACTCGCAACTCGGGACTCGCAACTCGGGACTCGCAACTCGGGACTTACTTCTTCTCCGAAATCTCAATCGTTGCCCGGGTATTCTCCCAATCGATATACATATGACAACCATTCCCCATCTCATGGAAGGAAATCGTGAAATTCTCCACCGGCGCCGGCGTCTTCGACACGCTCATATCCGCCCGCACGAAATCCTGACCTTCGGGATACGGAATCCCCCACTCCCCGGTTTTCTTGCTGATAATGAGCGTCCACTTGTCCTGATTGGGAACCGTGAACATGGTGTAGTTGCCCGCAGGCACATCTTTCCCACTCATGCTCAGGTTGGTATCCGTCATAAACGTGGTCGCCTCATTCGCCCCGGTCCGCCAGACCTGCCCGTACGGAACCAGTTCGCCAAAAATCTTGCGCCCCTTCACCCGCGGACTTGAATAATCCACCTTGATCGATTTGCCATCAGAGAACTTGCACTGCGCACTCGCCGGAGGACTCGGCCGTGGCTTCGCGGCCTGTTTTCCCCCGCCACCCATCTGCGCGGCCGCGGCGATCGAAAGTGCAAGAACCATACACATCAGAAATGCGATACGTTTCTGCATCAAGAATCTCCTTGTGAATAAGCATTCAGCCATCAGCACTCGGTACTCAGTTCTCAGTTCTCAGTTCTCAGTTCTCAGTTCTGGCCATTGGACGTTCCGCCCGGAATTTTGTAACCGGACCTCGTCTACGACCTGAGTGCTGAGTGTTGACAGCTGAAAGCTGCGTTTTCGCCCGCCAATTATCCCTTAGCGCCCGCCCACGTTACAATCGACCCATGCCGGTATTCGAAGACAAGCACGAAGAACTCGAGCATTACGAGACCATGATGGGCGTGTCCCGCGGCCGCCTGGCCGTCACCATGGACCTGGTCACCGACGCCATGGCCCTCGTCGGCCAGCACGGAGTCTATTGCCAAAGCCAGCGCTGGCCCGGCAAGCCGGTGATGGACGTGCAAATGGTGATGAAGAGCCTCGCCGACGCAAAGGAGTTGATCCAGAGCGTCATGGAGGAGTTGAAACAGAAGAATTGACAATTCGGAGATAGATATGGCTCGCTTTTATACAGATTCCGTAGCGATAATCTACTCGAACATTGAGGCGGCGAAGCAGTGGTGGGTAAATGCGTTCGAGTGTAAGGAGGTGAAGGTTCCGCCCGATTGGGACAACCCATTGCCTTCCGACGTCGCTCTGAAACTTCCCGGTGATGAAGCGCCCACGATCCTCCTTAGCACTCGATCAGAAGTTGAAAGTGCGGGGTTCGATAGGCCTGCGCCCGTCGCATCAACCATTTTTTGCGACAAGCTAGAAAAGGCGAGCAAGTTGCTTTCCAGCCGTGGAATTCTCGTTGGGCCAATACAAGACGGTGGCGATATGCAGTTCTTCGAAGTCCGTGATGTCGAGGGAAACTTGATTCAAATCTGCAAAGAGCCCTGATGTAGCCCGAAGCCCTTGTGAGGGGCACGAGAATCTCCGATTCAAAGCAATTGTCGTCTTTATGGCTCTACTCCTAACTGCTTTCTGCATCGTCCTAGCTATGAAAGGACAGCTACCCGGAACGTAGTTCGGTTTGTTACGGCCCGACCCTTACCATCACCACCCCATGTCCCGCCACCCGTGCCGAAAACTTCCTCGTAAACCTCCCCAGATCCTTCTTCTCCCACAAATCCCGCACCGAAGCGGGCAGCGACTCGGGATAGTCGAGGTCCTCCCACCTAGCCGTGATCTCCTTCTCCGCCTCGCCGCGATTAAACAAAATCACCGCCCGACCACCGCCCGCCAGTTCCTTCGACCACACTTCCAGATCGCCGTCCTTCCACACCCGCCGACCCTGCCGCCCGAGCGCGTCCTGATCAACCGCGATGACTTCCTTATTCGTGAGAATGTCGTGAATCTCGGGCTTCATATCGCGCAAATCATTACCCGCCATCAGCGGCGCCGCCAGCAACGCCCAAAAGCTGAAGTGCGAACGATATTCCGTGATCGTCATCCCCCCGTTGCCTACCTCGAGCATGTCGGGATCGTTCCAGTGTCCCGGACCGGCATAAGAATAAAGCGCCGCATTCGCGTCGATGATATCGGTGACACCAAACGAACAGCACTTTCCCGGACTCCACTCTTTCTTTCCCGACCAACGGTCCTGGATATCATCGGTCGTGCGCCACAGATTCCCGCCTACTTCCTCGCCCCACAACCAGGGGAGATGCTTGCCCCATTCACAGATGCTCAGCACAATCGGACGCCCCGTCGCATCGAGCGCCGCCCGCATATTCGCGTACGCCGCCTTCGCGTCTTGCGTCGTCGTGTTGCACCAGTCGTACTTCAGATAATCCACGCCCCACTCACCATACTTGAGCGCATCCTGATATTCATGCCCCAGCCCGCCCGGCCGTCCCGCGCAGGTCTTCGAGCCCGCATCGGAATAAATCCCAAACTTCAATCCCAGCGAATGCACGTAATCCGCCAGCGCTTTGATGCCGGAAGGGAAGCGCTGCGGATCTGCGACAATGTTCCCCTGCTTGTCCCGCGAAACCTGCCAGCAGTCATCGATCACGACATACTGATACCCAGCATCTTTCATGCCCGACTTCACCATCGCGTCGGCCATGCTCTTGATCATGTCCTCGCTCACATTGCAGGCGAACTTGTTCCAACTGTTCCATCCCATCGGAGGCGTGAGCGCAAGATTCGCCGAAGGTGCAGAGTTCTGCGCCCAGAGCGGCATGGAAAAAATCAGACCCAAGAATGCGAGGAGAAGATTTCTTGCGAGCGCCATGATTCAGTCTCCAAGAACACTGAAATTTGTATTAGACCCCAAAGGCCCGGCCAGGTGCGCCCATGAAGAAGCTAGAAGATTTCCCTTGATCGGGTGCCCCATCCAAGCTCCGCTTGGGTGGGGATTTCTCTGCGAACTCCGCGACCGTTCTCTGCGGTCTCTGCGGTTTAAGATTTTAGGACGACCGTCCGACCCCGCCACTCTCTGTTCCCCACACCCAGAACTACTCCACCCGCTCCCCCACGCGATAAACCCGGAAATCCTCATTCCCAAATACCAACTCGAACTGCCCCGATGCCAGCAGTTGATCATAAGCGGCCGGAGTCCATGAACTCTGAATCACAAATCGAACCCCGTTTTCCCGCACAAACCGCGCCGACTCGCTCGCCGGCTCCTCAGTTCCTAAACTCCCCACCGCCCGCCCCGAAAAAAGCGCTAGCGAGCGCGGCTTCGAAAATAGCAGCAAGTCCGATGGCTGAGTCTGCGAACGCAAAAACGTAAACAGTTCCTGCGCCGACGTATCGTTCACATTCGCCAACCCAGCCTGCCACGGGCGTTGCCGCAATCCTCCAAAGTAGGTGATGGCCATGCAGGCCGCCACGGCCGCGACCAGCGCACGGGCCTTCGGCTGTTTCCATCGCTCGACCGCTTGCGTGATTCCCAGCACCACGTAGGTCAGGTAGATGGGAAGCACCGGCAGCAGTCCCCGTACGCCAATCTGCGCTCCCCACGCGATCAAAATTGTCAGGTAGATCACGACATAGAACGCTTCCAGCGAGCCCTTCCGGAATCGTTTCCAGAACGCAAACGCCGCAAACCCGCTGAACACCACCGTCAGTCCACCCTGCGCGGCCTGGCTGAATCCGCTTTCCCACGCATGCGACAGCGACTTAGCATAGCTCGCTACGTTTTCCAACACCAATGTCGTTGAGAAGTGAGCAACCGCCATGTAGCCCCTGGGCGAAGTAAGCAGCACCGATTGCACAATGGCGAAGCCCGCGAAGACTCCGAGCACAAGCATCACAAACCGCCCCGGCTTGCGTCGTCTGATCAGTTCCGCGCCGAGCAGCGCGCCCGGTAGCGCAATCCCGATTGTTCGCGTCCCGTACGAGGCATACAAGAGCAATGCCGCGAGCAGCGCCCAGCCTGCGTGCTGCCACCCTCTACCCACATCTGAACGGCGGCGAATGGCCAATAGCGCCAGAAACGAAAACATCAGGTAAGGAAATTCAGACGAGATCAGGTCGCGGTAATTCCAGAACGCCGGGCTCAAACCCACCAGCAGGACTGCGACCACGCGCAGCCGAGGCGAGACCATCGGCCGCACCCACTTCGCAAACGCCGCCAGGAAAATCGCAAACGTGAGGACCGTCACCATCTTCATGGCGCGCAGATCCAGCCCGCGCCACCAGTACACCGGCGCCAGAAGCAATGGATACAGGGGGGGATATCCGTTCGCCGGGCTTACCCACGGAGCTTCAGGATTCGGAACGTACCGGATATCCGTGTAGCGTCGGTGTTCGACGAGGTTTGCCGCCTGCATGACATACGCGGCAAAATCATCCTGCGCGAATACGTGGCCGGGCGTCAGTCCAAAGAAATACGCGCTCGCGATGATCGCCACGAGCACCCATGTAAGTTGATCGGAGATCGACAGCGGAAGAGAACTCGCACCTATGGGCGAGCCTGGAGCGCACTGCGGCTGATCATTTTCCACTACCGCAGCATCATATGTGCAGGGCAGCACTCAAGCTGTGATGATGGTCACGCCCCTGGAGAGACGGGCGTCCTCGCCCGTCGAGGGAACGATCAGACTATGCCCGATGGAGCGACGAGCCTTGTGCGCCCGTCGAGACCAGACAATCTTCCACCGCGCAATTCTAGGAAAACACGAATACATCAGCAGTGATAATGGTCACCACTCGGCAGGACCCAAGACGCGATTCTCACCCGTGTCGCCGTTGCGGTGAAATCTGTTGAGCCGGCAAAATCAAACCGCAAAGCGCACGAAGTTCGACGAAGCGTGAATTTTCCTTGGTATCCTTCGTGCTTCCTTCGTGTCCTTCGTGGTAAAGCTCTTTCCGGACCTCTCAAAAGCAACCAACCTAAGCCAGCGAATACTTCCCCACCTCGATCGCCCGCTGCGCGATCTTCTGCCGCAGTTCGATCGTATTGAACGGTTCATACTTCCCCAGCCGCCGCAGGATCGCCAGCTGCGTGCGCAGCATATCGCCTTCAGCCACGGCTGCAATCACGCGCTTGGCTGCCGCTTCGATCTTCTCCATGGCCTGCGTCAGGTAGACACGCGTCATCGCGATAGCCAGCGCAGCTTCCTTCTCACCCTTGCTTTCCACCAGCTTTTGCGCGCGCAGCACGGCCGACTCCATCGCGTAGGTTTCAATCGTCATGTCGGCGATGGCGCCCATTACTTCCTGCTGATCCTGAATCGCCTGCATGTACTTCTGCGTGGCCGATCCGGCCGTAAACAGCCCAAGCTTCTTGGCCTGCGTCACCAGTTTGCGCTCTTCCGCCAACGGACCTTCCATCTCGTCACCGATGCTCGGCCCCGACAAGACTTCATCCATCAGCTTCTTGATCGCCGGCATCAGCGCCAGCTGACCGCTCATCGCCCGCTTTAGCAAAAAGCCGGTGATGATCAGCCGGTTGATCTCGTTCGTGCCTTCAAAGATACGGTTGATGCGCGCGTCGCGATAAGCCCGTTCCGCCGGATATTCTTCGACGAAGCCATACCCGGCATAGATCTGCATGGTCTCATCGACCACGTAATCGATCATCTCCGAGCCCCACACCTTGATAATCGAGCACTCCACCGCATATTCCTCGATCGCCTTGCGCGTTTCTTTCAGCGCATCCGCCGAAGCCTTGTCCACTTCGCTGAGCGCGGCATCCATCATGCCAACCGTGCGGTACACCAGCGACTCGCCCACATAAATGAGCGTCGCCATGTTGGCGATTTTCTCGCGGATCAGCCCGAAGTCGCCGATAACTTTCCCGAACGCCTTGCGCTGCTTCGCATAGCCGATCGCATTTTCAAGCGACACGCGTGCCCCACCCACGCACATCGCACCCAGCTTGAATCGCCCAATGTTCAGAATGTTGAAAGCGATCACGTGCCCCTTGCCGATTTCGCCCAGCAGGTTCTCGACCGGCACCTTGCAGTCGTTCAGGATGATCGGGCAAGTGGACGATCCGCGGATGCCCATCTTGTGTTCTTCTGCGCCCACCGAGAACCCGGGATAGCCGCGTTCCACCAGGAACGCCGAAAACTTCTCGCCACCAATCTTCGCAAACACCGTGAACAGATCGGCGAATCCGGCATTCGTGATCCACATCTTCTCGCCGTTCAGGATGTAGTGCTTGCCATCTTTCGAAAGTTCCGCCCGCGCCCGGCAGTTCATCGCATCCGACCCGGAGGTCGACTCCGAAAGCGCGTACGCTCCGATCATTTCGCCCGTGGCAAGTTTGGGCAGATATTTCTTTTTTTGTTCTTCCGTGCCAAAGTAGACGATCGGCAGAGTCCCGATCCCGGTGTGTCCGCCCCAGCTGGTGGCAAACCCGGCGTACTTGGCGATGTGATCGGCGATGACCGCGGCGGTCACCTTATCCATTTCCAGGCCGCCGTAAGCCTCGGGAATCTCCACACTCGAAAGCCCTAAGTCCCCGGCCTTCTTCAGCAGATCGCGCGTGACCTGAAATTCCTTGTGTTCGATGCGCTCGACGTTGGGAAGAATCTCGTTGACTGCAAACTCTTCGGTAGTCTGCCCGATCAGCGTGTGCTGCTCGCTGAAATCTTCGGGAGTAAAAACTTCCGATGTCTGGCGTTCCTCAAGAAGAAAAGAACCGCCAGCGATCTTGGACTTTGGAATTGCAGTAGTCGCCATTTGGATAAACCGAATCCTTTTCAATCACAGATATGGAGAAGCAAGTGCAGTAAATCAAGCCTTCGTGAAACCATTGTGCGCTTAGTGGTTGCTTTTACCTCCACCCCGTCCCATTCACGAAGCGCCGGATGCCATCCTTCAAATGCACAACATTGAAGTTTATAAGCAGTGCCAGCGATTTGCCACTCAGCTTCAGGTACGAAAGGACTTGGGCCTGATGGACAGGCGCAAGAGCGTCGATTGACTTCAGTTCAACGACCACCAGGTTTTCCACCAGCAGGTCGATGCGATACCCAAGATCGAGTTTTACGCCATCATAGAAAACAGGTAGTCCGACCTGGGCTTCCGATTGAAAGCCTGCCTTGGAGAGTTCATGTTGAAGGCAGACTTGATAGGTACTCTCGAGCAGACCCGGACCCAGTTCAGTATGGACACGCATCGCGGCCGTGATAATTGCATGGCTAACCTCCTGCGCGGTAAGACTCGGAATCCGAGTTCTTGCCATGAAAAAGCCTCACCACACAGGACACTAAGGTTGCACGAAGGTTTCGACCCAAGCGATTGGTACGGGCAGCCCAAACCATTCGATCACAGAAGTATGCATCGACGTCTGTGACTTCTTAACCCTTTCTTTGTGACCTTCGTGGCTTTCCTTTGTGCCCTTCGTGGTAAAGCTTTTGACGTTAGCTGATGTTCTCGAAAATCCCCGCCGCCCCCATCCCCCCGCCCACGCACATGGTTACCATCCCATACCGTCCCTTGCGTCGCTGAAGTTCCCGAATAATCGACGCCGTCAGCTTAGCCCCGGTGCATCCCAACGGATGTCCCAAAGCAATCGCTCCGCCATTCGGGTTGACCTTCGCCGGATCCAGTCCGCCTTCTTTGATCACTGCCAGTGACTGCGCCGCGAAAGCTTCGTTGAGCTCAATCACATCGATATCGGTCAATTTCAAACCTGCCAGCTTCAACGCTTTCGGGATCGCAAACACCGGCCCGAGTCCCATCTCCTCCGGCTTGTAGCCCGCGGTCGCAAACGACACGTACCGCACCAGCGGTTTTAGGCCAAGCGCTTTCGCCCGTGCTCCCGACATCACCACCGCCGCTGCTGCACCGTCTGACATCTGCGAAGAATTCCCTGCCGTGACGATTCCCTTGACGTGAAATGCCGGCTTCAAGGCCAGAAGCGCCTCGAGCGAAGTATCCGACCGCGGTCCCTCATCCACCTTGAAAACGATTTCCTGCTTGACCGGCTTTTTCCCGTTGGGCGTGGTGAAGCTGACCGGAACCGCCACGGTCTCGTCGGCATACTTTCCCGCCCGGATCGCCGCCAGCGCCTTCTGATGGCTGTGCAGTGAGAACTCGTCACTCTGCTCGCGCGTGATTCCGAAGCGCTGGCCCACGCGCTCGGCCGTCAGTCCCATCGAGAGATAAGCCCCGGGATGGTGCTCGACCAGCCACGGGTTGGGTGAGATCTTGTTGCCGCCCATCGGAATCATCGACATCGATTCCGTCCCGCCCGCCACGATCACCTCGGCGCCTCCCCCCATAATCCGTTCCGCCGCCATGGCAATCGATTGCAATCCGGATGAGCAGAACCGATTGATCGTGAGTGCTGACACTTCCACGGGCAGCCCAGCGCGCAACGAAGCGATCCGCGCCACATTCATGCCCTGCTCACCTTCTGGCATGGCGCAGCCCAGAATGACGTCTTCAATCTCCTTGGGATCCACCTGCGGCACGCGCTCCAGCGCGCCCTTGATTGCGACCGCTGCCAGCTCATCCGGGCGAGTAGCCCGTAAGGTCCCCTTGAAGGCCCGTCCCACAGGAGTACGAACAGCCGATACGATCACCACGTCTCTCATGTCAGTTCTCAATTCTCGGTTCCGTGTTCTCAGCGTGGCGCACCCAACCTCCAGCGCAGGAAATAAACCGGTTTTGTTTCGAGCTATCAGTCCGAGTCGAACTCTCAGTTCGAGTCGAGCTATCAGTCCGAGTCGACTGTCACTGCGAGTCCAGCTGTCAGCCCGAGTCGAACTAGTCATTCCGTTTCAAATTTGTCATTCCGAGCGAAGCGAGGAATCTCCTGCTTGGATGCACCTCGCGCGTAAGCGATTCTGACGAGTCTTGTCCTGGTTTAGGCAGAAGTAAGGATACATCGCCTCCTCAGGTCTTGGCTGTGACTACGCCTTCGCCCGGTCTTCCCAGTTCACTCGCTTTACGCGCGAGAATTCTTTGGCGTTGGCCGTTACCAGCGTGAGTTGGCGACCCAAGGCTTGTCCTGCGATCAGAAGATCGTAGGCGCCGATCGGCTTTCCGGAAACCTCCAGCGCGGTCCCAATCTGCTTGCAACGTGGAATCTAACTATCATTGAATCAATTAGTTCCCATTTTGGGAATGTTCCACGTGGAACGTCTTCTGCCCTTCTCCCGCGCTCGCATGCCACCTTGGCACCAGCGCAGCTTTCGTCATTGACGCCGCGCTCGCCGGAGAGTAGCGTGTGTGCCGTCTTGGTAAGGACCAATCCCAGAAAATCTAACCACCTGAGGAGGCTTCTATGAAGCAACGGGCCATGTGGACTGCAATCGCAGTCATCCTGCTGGCGGCGTTCGCGGTCGCCCAGGCTCCCGATCAGTACCTTGATTTGTATATCGCGCAAGTGAAGCCCGAAAAGCGCGCGGACTTCGATGCTATCTCGAAAAAAATGGTCGCTGCCAATCGGCAGAACAAAGGCGATGAGTGGCTGGCCATGGAAACCGTGTACGGGCCCATGAATCGGGTCACGCTAGTCAGCACGCGGCAGAGTTATGGCGACACCGAAAAGGGAAGCGATGCCTTTGACGCGGCCATGCAAAAATCTCTGGGCAAGGCGGCCACCGAGAAGCTATTCCAGGATTTCAATCAGTGCCTGGTAAGTTCCCGCTCCGAACTGCGCAAACGGCGCTGGGACTTGGGTAGCAATCCTCCTGCCGACGGCGCCGCGATGGCGAAGATGCTGGGTGAATCGCGCTGGCTGCGCACAACCATCATCCATGTGAAGCCCGGGCAGGGCCCAGCGTTCGAAGCCTTGTTAAAGGATGTGAAGGCAGCGCGTGAGAAAAATTCTCCCGATGTGACCACGCTGGTGTCGCAGACCGTGGCTGGTGCAGAAGGCACGATTTATTATGTGACCACTTTTGCCAAGTCCATGGCGGGATTCGATTCGATCGCGCCTCTCCAAAAGGTTTTGGGAGAGGAAGGCTATGCTCATTACCTGAAGACAGGTTCAGAGATCGTTGAGAATACAGAAACCGTAATCAGTCATTTCTTGCCCGAGCTCAGCAATCCACCCGCGGATGTGGTCGCAGCTGCGCCGGAGTATTGGAACCCCAAACCGGTGGTGGCCAAAGCAGCCACGCCCAAGAAGAGCGTGGTCAACGCCGCCGAAACCAGCAAGGCGGACGAGAAGAAGTAAGCACAGAGACGCACGTTACGGTGCGAAGACATCCGCCGATCGAGATGGAATCGATCGGCGGATTTCACGTGGTTCTATTAGTTCCTGAGTGTCTTGCCGGTCTTCAGTGTGTACTGAATTCGTTCTTGCGTTTTCTTCTCGCCACACAAAGATTTGAAAGCTTCGCGCTCGAGGTCGAGGATGTACTGCTCGCTCACGGGCGTGCCTGGTGTTACATTCCCGCCGCACAATACCTCCGCGACCTTGTTGCCGATCTTCACTTCGTGATCGCTGATGTAGTCGCCCTGGCGCATCATGTACACGCCCAGCTTGAGAGTCGCCAGAATATTTTCGCCGGGCGCGGGCAGATCGTTGCGCATGACCGGTGCTTCGTAGCTCGAGCGGGCGAGTGCAAGCGCTCGAGCTTTGGCGTCTGAGAGCACGCGCTCGCGGTTCATGGTGATGTTATCGGAGTCGGAGAGAAACCCGAGGCCGCGGGCTTCGTGAGCGGAGGTCGCGACCTTCGCCATGGCGATAGTCTCGAATGCTTTCTTCATCGCCTCGAGCAACTCGACTGATTCGCCCCGGCCATCGGGACGGATCGAAGTGGCACTGTCGAGCGCACGCAGCAGCATCTCCTTGCAGCCGCCTCCCCCGGGGAGCAGTCCCACTCCGACTTCGACCAGCCCCGTGTAGAGTTCGGCATGCGGCTGGCGAGCGGGAGCGTGCAGCGAAATCTCGGTACCGCCTCCCAGGGTGAGGCCGAACGCGCCCACCACCACCGGCTTGGGCGAGAACTTAATGGCCTGGGTCATGCCCTGGAATTGACGGATGACCATGTCGACATCGTCCCACTCTTCTTCTTGCACGGCCATCAACAGCAGCATGAGATTCGCGCCCACGGAAAAGTTCTGAGCATCGTTAGTGATGACGAAGGCGTCGAACGCGTCGCCGGGACCACCCGGCTTCAGGGTTTGCGTGATGAGCTGAATGATATCGGCGCCCAGTGAGTTCATCTTGGAGTGGAACTCGATACAGCCAACCCCATCGCCGAGATCTAACAGCGAAGCGCCGGAGTTCTTCTTCACCACCCCATTGGATTTTTTGGCGACTGTGACCGACCACACGCCTTCTGGAACCCTGACCGGTTGCCAGTGTCCCGTAGCCAGATCGAAGTAGGAGCGAGCGGAAGCAGTGGCCAGGTTCTCGTCGTACCAGGTCTTCTTCCCGGAGGCGAGCAGCTTCTCGACGTTGGCCGCGACGGGTTTGCCTTCCTTCTTCATGCGAGCGACCGTGGCTTCCACGCCGGCCGCGTCCCACAGTTCGAAAGGACCCATCTCCCAGTTAAAACCGAGCTTCATGGCGCGATCGACTTCGACGACCGTGTCGGAGATTTCCGGAATGCGGTTGGCGGAGTAGGTCCAGAGATCAGAAAGTGCAGCCCACAAAAATGCGCCCGCCTTGTCGCCCTTCTGGGGACCACTGCCTTCAAGGCCGAGCAACATGCGTAGACGAGCGCCCGTGTCTTCCACGTTCCTGGCCATCTCAAGAGCAGCCAATTTTGGTTTGTGGCGCGGATGGTACTCGAGAGTTCTCCAATCCAGAGCCAGGCGTTCTTCTTTGCCATCGACGCCCTTCGATTTCTTGTAGAAGCCGCCTTTGGTCTTGTCGCCCAGCCATTTGCGCTCGAGCATGTGCTTGTAGAAATCGGGGAGCTTGAGTTCGCTGCGTTCGTCATGCACGTTGGTGATCATGTTGCTGACCACGTGACCAAGAATGTCGAGGCCGACCAGGTCGATGGTGCGGAAGGTAGCCGACTTGGGCCAGCCGACGGGCGTGCCGGTGAGCGCGTCGACATCTTCGATGGTGAGATCCATCTCCTGCATGAGGCGGATGACATTCAGCACCGAGAAAGTGCCGATACGGTTGCCGATGAAGTTAGGAGTGTCCTTGGCGAAGACGACGCCCTTGCCGAGGCGCACGTCGCTGAACCATGCGATCGCGTCCAGCAAGGCACGATCGGTGTCGGGCGTGGGGATTAATTCCAGAAGCCGCATGTAACGCGGCGGATTGAAAAAATGCGTACCGAACCACGAGCGGCGGAAGTCGTCGGGGAAGCCTTCCGCGATTTTGCTGACGGGAAGGCCGCTGGTGTTGGTGGTGATGACCGTGCCGGGCTTTCGCACCGCATCGACCTTCTTGAGTAAGCTGCGCTTGATCTCGAGGTTCTCGACGACGGCTTCGATAATCCAGTCGACGTCGGCGAGCTTTTTCAGATCGTCTTCAAAATTGCCGATGGTTACGAACTTTGCCAACGAAGGCTCGAAGAAGGCGGCAGGCTTGGATTTTCTGGCCGCGTCGAGGCCGGCGGCCGCGATCTTGTTGCGGGCGGGACCATCGGCGTCTGGGGGAACGATATCGAAGAGATAGCTGGGAACGCCGGCATTGGCGAAGTGCGCGGCGATGCGGGCGCCCATGGTTCCGGCGCCGAGGACAGCGACTTTATGGATGCGTTTCATGAGATTAAAACTCCGTGGTGAAGCGCGGCTCTGCGCGCGCAAGCCAAAACCCTAACCACAAAGAACAGTATGGGATTCATGAAGGACATCATTCTAAAGGATTCGGCCGGGCGCTGGCTGTGACAAGGGTATGCGTGCGGGCTCGTCGATTTGATCCGGGCATTCAAGGACAATCGAATAACCACAGAGGTACACAGAGGTTCGCAGGGGAATTGGAATTGGGAGTTATTTCATCTCTAAGAATCATGTGTTTGATTGTCATCGCCTCTAAGGGACATTCGACTCCGCGAGTCGCGCAGCGACGCCAGAAATTAGCCTGGCACGTAAGTTGGGGAACCGATGAGCAGAGAAACCGAGTCCCCTTCAGGGGACGGCACCCGCCCGCCGAGCACGGCCCGCCTCTCAGAAAGATGAAGTGTCTCAGGGCAGCCGATCGATGGCCCAATCGTTGTTGCCGTTCTTGACCACCACGAGTGCGGCGGTTTGAGGATGCGTCCACTTGGTTTTGGCTTGGAAGAGGGCAATGGGGAATTGGTAACGACCGGGCGCGAGTTTCTTGCCGCGTCCGATTTCGAAGCTCTGCGGTTTCGAGACGTTGGAGCTCAGCAGCGCATCCAGCAAGCTTTCGCTGGTACGTTGTTTGAGGCGATCGGAGAGCAGCAGGATGGCGGTTTCCTGGTCCTGGGTTTGCCAGGCGTGCAGGAAGTGGTTCGCAGTGGCGAGGGCATAGACATAGTCAGGATCCACAGGGGGCATCGTCTTGGACTTGCCAGAGGACGGGACCGCGAAGATGACCACCAACAGCGACGCAACCAGGGTCTGCATCAAGGCAAAAATCTTCCCGCGTACGAGATGACCTTACATTTAACACGGGGCATGAAGCGGCAGGAATGATGAATGAGATTACCCGCCATCAGTTTCGTTTTCGGATCTCCAGTGTGAAAATGGTTCGGGCAGCTTTCTGCCAATGAAAGCCATGCGGAACGTGAAGATCGACAAGCGCCCCGCCGAAAAGCTTTTAACCGCAAGGATCGCAAAGAACTGCCGCCAAGCACGCAAAGGAAAAATTCATTGAATGCCAAATCGTAATCGGAATCGAACTGATCGCGCATGCGATTTTCGTTGGCATCCGAGAACTGACAACCGCATTCCTGCTAGACTCGCCCTTCTGCTGAGGTGAGATGGCGGTATGAGCGAGTCGACCTACCTTTCTGCCGTATCCATGGCGGAACAGGTTCGTCAGAAGAAAATTTCAGCGCTGGAGTTAGTCGATGCTCACCTGGCGCGAATCACACAGCTGAATCCCCGCCTGAACGCATTCATCGCACTCGATGAAGACCGTGCCCGGCGGGATGCACGCGCCCTGGACACTGCCGCCGTCCACGGCAACTTTCGTGGTCCGCTGCACGGTGTCCCGCTCAGCATCAAGAGTTCCATCGCCACAGCCGGCTTGCGCTGTGAATCGGGTACGCGGTTGCGCGCGGGGAACGTGCCTGCAACGGATGCGGTCCTGGTCTCCCGGTTGCGCGAAGCCGGAGCGATCATCCTGGGCGTGACCAACACCCCGGAATTACTGATGGCGTGGGAAACCGACAACGTTCTTTACGGGCGCACCAACAATCCTTGGGATCTTTCGCGCACACCCGGAGGTTCGAGCGGCGGAGAAGCAGCCGCCATCGCGGCGGGATGTTCGGCGGGCGGCGTCGGCAGCGACGGCGGCGGGTCCATCCGGGTTCCTGCGCACTTCACCGGCATCTGCGGACTGAAGCCCACGCCCGGCCGGATTCCCGCTACCGGGCACTTCCCGGAATCCGCCGGACCCTTTGCTTTGCTGGGCGTGGTTGGTCCCATGGCGCGCACCGTCGCCGATCTGCAGCTGCTTTTTGAAGTGATGGCAGGGCCGGATGACGGCGATCCCTCGTCTGCCCCCGTGCCGCTGCGGAAAGTTCGACCCGAAGAGCTCAAGCAGACTCGCATTGGCTACTTCGAAGACGATGGCCGGACCCCCGTCACTCCCGAGACGCTCTCTGCGGTGCGTGCCGCAGCCGCCGCGCTCTCCCGCGCAGGATTCGAAGTGGTCCCATTCCGGCCGGAAGGTCTGGAAGAAGCCCGCCGATTGTGGTGGAAGCTGTTTGGGACCGCCGGGGGCATGGTGCTCGGACCGCTGACCAAGGGACACGAAGCCGACTTATCCCCACTGCTGAAGGAGTACCTGGGATGGGTGCTCGCCGAACCGCCACACTCCGGGAACAGTTTGCTCGAGACCTGGCTGCGGCGCGATGTCGTGCGCAACCGGATTCTCGCTCAGATGCAGACGTGCCCGATCCTGCTCTGTCCCGCAGCCGCGATTCCCGCTTTTCGACACGGCGAGCGGAGTTGGATGGTTGACGGCAGGACCGTTAAATATCTCGACGGGTGGAGCTACACCGAGTGGTTCAATCTCCTGGGAAATCCGGGCGCGGTTGTGCCGGTAGGCCAGTCTCCCGAAGGCTTGCCCATTGGCGTGCAGATTGTCGGACGCCCTTGGGAAGAAGAGCGAGTGTTAGCGGTTGCGGTCGCGGTGGAACGAGAGTGCGGCGGATTCCGCAAACCTCCCATCGAGTAACGACGCGATGCCGGGTGCCCCGTTCAAGCTCCGCTTGGGCGGGGCTTTTTTCTGATGGTTTCGCAGGAACGCGGTAGCTCCGGAAGCTTTATCGCCGCATAGTATGTTTGTACTATTACCCCTCGCTCGTCCTGGAATTATTCTCTCTGCGATCATCTATTCACCTTCGGTGGAGGGACGGGCGTCTCGCCCGTCTGGCGG
>Ga0307472_100000264_pt1 | contig 17223 bp, 16 predicted proteins | sample atmos_gasesAM5C__2_FD_204582 | JGI IMG/M metagenome (GOLD analysis project Ga0307472, IMG submission 204582) | Hardwood forest soil microbial communities from Morgan-Monroe State Forest, Indiana, United States - atmos_gasesAM5C_05 | ecosystem: Environmental > Terrestrial > Soil > Temperate...
GACAACCGATGTGCTGACCGAGCTTCGTGCGACCACGCCCCGATTGCGGGCGGAGGTGGCGAGGTCGATCAGCCGTAAGCGTGCACCCGAACTTTCGTTCGTCCCAGGGACCGCAGAGGATGATCGTTATGGCTGAGCATGTACTTGCACCCATGCACAGCTGGCTCATCGCACCCATGAGCGATGACGTGTCTCGCGCAGTACAACGGCTACGTCGTGCACCAGATGTGCAGCATGTTGCCGTCATGCCAGATGTCCATCTAGCGGAGGACGTGTGTGTCGGAGTCGCTATGGCAACCACCCGACTTGTATATCCGCAGGCTGTAGGCGGAGACATTGGCTGCGGGATGCTCGCCGTGCCGTTTAATACGGAGGCAGCGCGAGTGCGGGAGCCACGAGCCGCCGCACGCATCCTCTCCGGTTTCACTCGAGCGATACCGGCACGTCGGCGAAATCGGAGACAAACGGTTGCTATGCCCGAAAACTTGTCTCAGCAGCAACTAAGTGACGCTCGTCTTGAGGGCCTCTGGCGCAACGTGGGGTCCATCGAGTTCGCCACGATTGGAAGCGGTAATCACTTCGTTGAGTTGCAGGCTGACGAGGATGCACGCCTGTGGCTAATGGTCCACAGTGGTTCCCGTGCCCTCGGACCCGCAATTCGCGATCACCACCTTGCGCGCGCCGACTCTGTCGGTGGAGGGCTCAAGGCTTTGGAAATCGACTTAGATCGCGGAGCCGCGTATCTGAACGACGCCCGGTGCGCACGCCGATTTGCAGATGCCAATCGGCGAGAACTCGCGCGACTGGTGAGCGAGATCGTCTTTGAGACTACGGGGGGTGAACTGAGGTGGGACGCGGCAATTGCTACGGATCATAATCACGTCGAACATGAAACGCACTGCTCGGGGCGGCTGTGGGTACACCGCAAGGGAGCGATGCCCGCATGGCCCGAGCAAACTGGTGTACTTCCTGGCTCGATGGGAAGCATGAGTTACCACGTTGCAGGAAAAGGATGTCAGGATGCCCTTTGCTCAAGCGCACACGGTGCAGGCAGATTGCTAAGCCGAACAGAGGCTCGAAAGTCCATCACAAACCAAGAGCTGCAACGCCAAATGCGGGACGTCTGGTACGACTTTCGCCTAAGTGACCGACTCCGCGACGAGGCCCCGGGTGCTTATAAGGACATTGCCGCGGTGGCTCGGGCCCAGCGCGACTTGGTTAAAGTAGTCCGAGTTCTGCGACCTGTTCTCAACTACAAAGGAGTGTGACCAGCCGCGGCACGACCCGCATTTTAATGTGGCCACATTGTGCCGTTGCGTCGGCCACGCACCCGTTCTTAGCCGTCTTGCTTGGAGAATCAGTCATGGCGGACAAGCCCCGCCGCGCAGACACAGGGCCGTATTGGGACTCCGCCGTCATCTCGACTAGCAAGCGGCGGCCCGACGATTCGCTGGCTTCCGACGCGAGCGCAGATCCTAGCGTGCGCTGTAGCCGCGCCCCTCGAGGCAGGCAATCATGGCGCGCTGGTAGTCGGCGCGCCGGGCTCCGACCTGGTCGGGAGGCACGCCGCCGCCGGCCTGAGTCGGATCGAAGCCGGTCTGCGACGAGGACCACTTGTGGCACTCGTACTGATCCTGCGACTGCTGCTCGGCGCTCTGGCCCTGCTGCGGATAGATGAAGAGGTTGTCGCCCTGGGGCGGCGGCGGCTCCGGAGCATAGGGCGATGCGCCCTGGTCGTTGGGAGGGTCGACGACCTCGTAGCCACTGTTCGCCTGGCTCCACACGTAGTAGGTGTCGTTCGCGTAGTAGTACGGAACGCCGCCGATCCACATCGTCGTGTAGAAGGGCGGCAGCACCGGGACGAAGAGCCCGATCGGCGCCCCGACGACGACGAAAGTGGCCCCGTACGGCCGATACCAGACGCCGCCCGAATAGTAGAAGCGCCCGCCCGGCCGATCGAATACGTACGGCCGGCCCGGCAGCGCGCCGATGTAGGCGCCGCGGTTCGGGTAGTAGCGATTGTGGGCGTAGCGCCCGTCCATGTGCTCGGGAGCTCGTCCGCCCCAGCGGACGCCGCCGCGCTCGCCCCGGTCACCCCGATCACCCCGATCACCCCGATCACCGCGGTTGCCATGATCGCGGTCCTGCGCCTGCGCGCTCGCGACGGCCAGCGCCAGCGTCACGATCACTGCCCCGCACGCTCGCACCCACATCGCTGTCTTCATGATCGTTCTCTCGTTACTTCACGCTGTAGCCGCGCGCATCGAGACACGCGGAGATCGCCCGCCGATAGCTCAGGGCCTTCTGTTCCTCGATCGCCGCTGCGCGCCGGTCCTGGACGACTACGGTGCGCGTCGCCTGTGCGTTGGCGGCATCGGCCGAGCTGCCAATGGCGCTGCCCACCACCGCGCCCGCGAGCGCCGCGGGTGCCGCCTGCCAGCGCGGTGCGATCGCGGCGCCGATGATTGCGCCGGCAACCGCGCCGATGGCGGTATTAGTTCCCGGGGGCGGAGCCGCCGAGACCACCTGCACGCGATCATGAGGAGCCACGCCGGGGGCGCTCGGATCGAAACCGGTCTGCTGCGTCGCCCAGGTGCTGCACTCGTAGTGATCGCGATCCTGTTGCTCCGGCGTCTGCCCGTGCAGCGGGTATGCATACACCTGGCTGATCGGCGGAGGCGGAGGCGGAGGCGGCGGGTCATAGACCGGACGCGGCGCCGGCTCGGTCACGCAGCCGGCGAGGACGACCGCCGCGGCACTCACGGCGAGCGCTGCGAGGCCCGCGCGGCGGTAGTTAACTGTACGGTTCGTCATGGGAAATGTGTCCATGTCCGGATTGAGATTGCCCTTAACAGAAACGTCAGGTGTGGGCCCAGGGTTGACACTCAAGGCCCCCTGCCCCGGCATGAAAATTGGACGGCGCGCCAAGGGCTTAAGTTCCAGTCAATGTGAACAATTCTTAACCAGCTTGCGCAGGAGAATTACCCGGATTTTACCGTTAAACGGGGGCGCCCCCGAGCGCCGCTGCGACGCGCTCGAGATCGGCGGGCGTGTTGACGTCCGGCCCGGGCGGCTCGCATGCGTCGGCCACCTGAATGTGCAGGCCGTTCTCGAGCGCGCGCAGCTGCTCGAGCTTCTCGCGCTGCTCGAGCGCGCCGGGCGCGAGCGCCGCGACGCGCTGCAATGCCGCGACCCGGTAGGCATAGATCCCGACGTGCCGGCGCGCGCCACCAGGATCGGTCTGACTCGCAAGTCCGGCAGCCGCGCCGGCGCGGTTCCACGGAACCGGCGCGCGGCTGAAGTACAGCGCCCGCCCGCTCGCATCCGCCACCACCTTGACTGCGTTGGTGTCGAGCAGCTCCTCGACCGAGCCGATCGGGGTCGCGAGCGTAGCGATGTCGGCGGCCGGCACCCGATCCAACAGCTGCGCCACCTGGGCGATGAGCGTCGGGGGCATCAGCGGCTCATCCCCCTGGAGGTTCACCACCACGTCGCGCTGCGGCCAGCGCCGTGCACGGGCAATTTCGGCGATGCGGTCGGTGCCCGAGGCGTGGCTCGCGGCCGTCATCACCGCCTCTGCGCCGAAGCGGCCTGCGGCATCGCGGATGCGCGTATCGTCGGTCGCGATCAGCACCTCGGCGGCGCCCGCGGCGCGGGCGCGCTCGTACACCCACTGCACCATCGGCTTGCCGGCGATCGCGCGCAGCGCCTTGCCGGGGAGCCTCACCGAGTCATGGCGCGCGGGAATGACGACCCGGAACACGGCGCGGCTTCAGCGCTCGAGCAGCGGATCGTCGGCGGCGAGCTGGCGGGCCTCTTCCTCCAGCATCACCGGCACGTCGTCGCGGACGGGGAAAGCGAGCCGGTCCATGCGGCACACCAGCAGCTGCGCCTCGCGTGCGTACTTGAGCGTTCCCTTGCACACCGGGCAGGCGAGTATCTCGAGCAGTCGCGGATCCATCGGCGCTCTAACCTCCGGGCGTGTTGCGCAGCCTGCCGAGCACCCGCGCGCGCAGAGCCTGCGCATCGCTCGCGCTGAAGGCGGCGCTGACGGGCACGCACCACAGCCGCGCGCTGGCGAACGGCGCGCATTTTACGGCATCTTTCTCGGTCATGAGGATCGGCAGGTCGTCGGCAAAGGCGAGCTCGTGCGCGGTGAAGGGGTGGTGATCCGGGAAAGGATGCGCGATCACCTCGATGCCGAAGCCCGAAAGGTCGCGGAAGAAGCGCTGCGGATTGCCGATCCCGGCTACCGCGTGCACCCGCCGCCCGCTGAGGGCCGCGAGGTCCTTCGGCGCTCCGTGCCCGTCGAGACGCACCGCCGGCTGCGCCACGAGCCGCATCGTGAGCGTGCCGGCGGGCAGCATCCCGGCGAGCGAGCCGTGCGCCGGATCGCCGTTCACCACCACGATGCCGGCGCGGCCGAGCGCGGCGGTCGGCTCGCGCAGCGGACCTGCCGGCAGCAGGTGGCCGTTGCCGAAGCCGCGGCTGCCGTCGATCACGACGATCTCGCAGTCGCGCGCCAGCTCTAAATGCTGCAGCCCGTCGTCCGAGAGAATCACATCGGCGCCGCGGGCGATGAGGGTGCGGGCCGCGGCGACCCGATCCGCCGCCACCATCGTCGGGCAGCCGGTGCGGCGGGCGACGATCACCGGCTCATCGCCCACGTCGCGCCAGTCGGAGTCCGGGTGCACGTAGCGCGCCTCACCGCCGCGCCTGCCGTAGCCGCGCGACACGATGCCGACTTTGAGCCTCGCGGCGCCGAGCTCGCGCGCCAGGTAGATCGTGAGGGGGGTCTTGCCGGTGCCGCCGACCGTGAGGTTGCCGACGACCACCACCGGCCGCGTGAGCCGCCGCGGGCGCAGCAAGCCCAACCGGTATGCGCCGCGGCGTGCGCCGCTGACTGCGCCGTAGATCCCCGCGAGCGGCGCCAGCAGCGCTGCAGCCGCGCTGTCCCCGTACCACAGTCGCTCGAGCCAGCCCGGCACCGCTCGCCGCCTCAGTCGGAGAACTGCAGCCGGTGCAACTGCGCGTACAGCCCGCCACGGGCGATGAGCGCCGCGTGCGTGCCCTGTTCGACGATCGCGCCGGCATCGAGCACGATGATGCGGTCGGCCTGCTCCACCGTCGACAGGCGGTGCGCGATCACGAACGTCGTGCGGTTGCGGACCAGCTGGGCGAGCGCCGCCTGGATGTGGCGCTCGGACTCGGTGTCGAGGGCGGAGGTGGCCTCGTCGAGGATCAGGATCGGCGCGTCCTTGAGGAGCGCGCGCGCGATGGCGATGCGCTGGCGCTGGCCCCCCGAGAGCAGCATCCCGCGATCGCCGACCAGCGCGTCGAGCCCGCCCGGCTGATTGCGTACGAACTCGAGGATGTGGGCCGCCTCGGCCGCGCGCTCCAGGGCGGCGTCCGAGACCTCGCGTCCGAAGGCGATGTTGTTGCGGATGGTGTCATCGAACAGCACCACGTCCTGGCTGACCACCGCGATTTGCTCGCGGAGCGAGCGCAGCTCGTACTCGCGCACGTCGCGGCCGTCGATTGCGACGCTGCCGGCGCGCACGTCATAGAAGCGCGGCAGCAGGTTCACCAGCGTCGACTTCCCGCTCCCCGAGCGCCCGACGATCGCCAGGCTCTCGCCGGCGGCGACCTCGAGCGAGATGTCGTCGAGCGCCACCGGCCGCCCCGGCTGGGGTGCCGAAGCCTCGGCCGCCGCGCGGCGCGCCGCGTCGTCGGCGGTGCGGTACGCGAACGACACGTGCTCGAACCGCACCGCTCCCCGCACGCGCGCGGCGCGGTAGCTGCCGCCCTGCGGCTCCGCCGGCTCATCGAGCAGCTCGAACAGGCTCTGGCCGCCGGCGATCCCCTGCTGGAGGGGGCCGGCGACCCCCACCAGGTCGCGCAGCGGCTGCGCGATGCCGACCAGCGCGGTGAAGAAGCCGAGCAGGTCCCCCATGGAGGTGCGGCCGTACACCGCGTCGGCGATCGCGATCGTCAGCACCACCGCGAGCCCGATGGCCGTCAGCAACTGCACCACGGGATTCGACAGCCCCTTGGTGAGGATCAGCCTCATGTTGGAGTGCAGGTTTCGCTCGTTGACCGCGTCGAACTGGCGGTCGAGGTGTTCCTGGGCGTTGTAGACCTTGATGAGGCGCGGCGCTTCGAAGCTCTCCTTGGCGACCCGCGTTACATCGCCCATCGAGTCCTGGATGCGCCGGCTGTAGCGGCGGAATTTCCGGTTGATGACCGAGACCAGCCACGCCACCAACGGTCCCATGGTGAGCGCCAGCAGTCCCAGCCGCAGGTTGTACCAGAGCACCAGCGTAATGCAGGCAACGATGGTGAGCGCGGTGCGGATCAGCACCACCACCGAATCGGTGGTCGCCTGGCCGATCTGCTCGGTGTTATAGGTGAGGCGCGACAGCAGTGCCGCGGACGAGTTGCGGTCGAAGAAGCCGATGGGCAGATCGAGGATGCGGCGAAACACCTCGCTTCGCAGCCGCGCCACCACGCGCCGCCCGACGTAGCCCATGAAGAATGTCTGGGTGAAATCGCCGAGACCCCGCAGGATGAACAGGCCCACCACCGCCAGCGGCACCCACACGATCGAGCGCGGATCGCGCTGCTGCAGCGTGGCGTCGCCGAAGAACTTGGCGAGCACCGCGAAGCTGGTCTGGGTAGCCGCATAGAGGATCGCGCCCAGCATCCCGACGATGAACTGCAGGCGATGCCGCCGCGTATAGCCGAGCAGGCGCCGGTAAGTCCTGAAGCCGCCGCCGGCGGCGGGCGGAGACTCCGCCGCGTGCGCACTCGAGCGGGAGCGCACGTCGTTCAAGGCTTGCCCGCCGGCTCTTCCTTGACGGTGGCGACGTTGATCTCGGCGAAGCCGAGCCGTCCGAGCACGTCCATGGCGGTGATGACGGACTGGTGAGTGGCGCGCGCATCCGCCCGCAGCGTGACCGGCATCGAGCGGTTGGCGCCGGCCTCCTTGAGGAGCGCCGCCCGCAGCGTCTCCGGGCTCGAGTTGATGAGCTCGTGGCTGTTGACGAGATAACCGCCCGCCTGCGTGACGCTCACGACCAACGGCTCGTTGCTGCTGACCCGCTCGGTGGGCACGGCACTCGCGTGCGGCAGGTGCACCCGCAGCCGGCCTTCCTCGGTGAAGCGGCTCGAGAGAATGAAGAACACCACCAGCAGCAGCACCACGTCGATGAGCGAGACGACGTTGATCTCCGGCTCCTCGGGCGGGCGACCAGGCTTGAGGTTCACGGCGGGTGTCCCGTGAGCGGGCCGCCTCAGGCGGCCGCCGCGGCGCTGCGCTCGCGCGCCCCGGCCGCCTCGAGCGCGTCGGCCATGCGGATCGCCTGCTTCTCCATCTCGACCACGATGCCCTCGACCCGGCCGCGCAGGTAGCGGTAGAAGATGAGTGCCGGGATGGCGACGCACAGGCCCGCGACCGTGCAGATCAGCGCCTCGGCGATGCCGCCCGAGAGGGCGCGGGGGTCACCCATGCCGCCGGCCTCGATGGCGTTGAAGGAGCGGATGATGCCGGTCACGGTGCCGAGGAGGCCGAGCAGCGGCGAGACGCCGGCGATCGTACCGAGCGTGTTGATGAAGCGCTCGAGCTCGTGCACCACGTGGCGGCCGGTATCCTCGAGACGCTCCATCAGGATCTCGCGCGGCCGGTGGCGGTTGGCGAGGCCGGTGGCGAGCAGCCGGCCGAGCGGGGAGTTCTGCTCGAGCCCTGCGATAACCTTGTCAGTGACCTGGTTGGCCTCGATCAGCTGCCAGACCTTCTGCGGCAGCTCGCGCGGGAGGACGCGCTTGTCCTGCAGCGTCCACAGGCGCTCGAGAATGATGGCCGCCGCGACGATCGAGGCCAGGATGATCGGCCACATCAGCGGGCCGCCGGCCCGCACTATTTCCCACATTCCGAACGACCCCAGACGACCGCGACGGCCGCTTTCGCTTACCGGCCATCATACCGGAACCGCGGCACATTCCCGCTCCCGGCCCTTCTGGTACAGTCCCTGACCTCGATGCCGCGGGCGTTTCTCAAAAGAATTGTTCCGGCGCCCGACACGCTGCGCACGCGCTGGCCGGTGCGCATCTGCGGTGAGCGTATCGCGGACCCGCAGCTGTGGACGCTGCACCGGCGGGCCGTCACTTATGCCTTCGGGGCCGGGATCGCCATCTCGTTCGTACCGCTCCCGGTGCACCTGCTGCTCGCCGTGATCGTCGCCCTCCTGTGGCGCGTCAACCTGCCGGTGATCTACGGCACCACCTGGGTGGTCGCGAACCCCTTCAGCCTGGTGCCGCTCTACTATTTCGCTTACCGGGTCGGCGTGGCGGTCCTGCACGTGCCACCGCACCACTTCAGGTTCGTTCCCGACTGGCGCTGGTTCCAGCACGCGCTCGCGCCGGTGTGGCAGCCGTTCGCAGTCGGGTGCCTGGTGTGCTCCGCGGCCTTCGGCATCATCGGCTGGCTGGCGCTCGAGCTCGTGTGGCGCTGGAACGTGGCGAGCCGCTACCGGACGCGACACACGACGGCCGCGACGCACCCGAGTTAGGGGCGCTCCGCCAGCATTCCTTCTTCGAGCTCGTAGACGCGCTCCATGCGGCGCGCGAGCCGGAGGTCATGCGTCACCACCACGAGGCTCGTCCCGCGTTCGCGGTTGAGCTCCAGCATGAGCGCAAAGACGCTCTCGGCGTTGGTGCCGTCGAGGTTTCCGGTGGGCTCGTCCGCCAGCACCAGCTGCGGCTCGGTCACCAGCGCACGCGCTACGGCGGCGCGCTGGCGTTCTCCGCCCGAGAGCTGGTGCGGACGGTGCGTGAGGCGCTCGCCGAGGCCGACGCGCTCGAGCAGCCGCCGCGCCGCGGCCCGCGCCTCGGACACGGGCGTGCGCCGTACCAGCAGCGGCATCGCCACGTTCTCCAGCGCCGAGAATTCCGGCAGCAGGTGATGGAACTGATAGACGAAACCCAGGGCGCGGTTGCGCAGCTCGCCGCGCTCGCCCTCACCGAGGGCGTGGATGTCCCGGCCGGCGATCATCACGGTGCCGCTGGTCGGCGCATCGAGACCGCCCAGGACCTGCAGCAGCGTCGTCTTCCCCGAGCCCGAGGCGCCGACGATGGCGATGCGCTCACCGGCCGCCACGCTCAATGACACCCCGCGCAGCACCGGCAGCAGCACCGGACCCTGGCGGAAGCTCTTGTGCACCTGGCGGGCTTCGAGCACGGCGTCACTCATGGCGCAGCGCCTCCGCCGGCGCGGTGCGCGCCGCGCGCCATGCCGGATAGACGGTCGCGAGCGTGCACAGCACGAAGGCCACGCCGCACACCTTGAGCACGTCGAGTCCCTCGACGTAGGCCGGCAGATCGCTCAGGTAGTAGACGCTCGCGTCGATGAACTGCACCCCGGCGAGGCGCTCGAGCGCGCCGACGAGTCTCTCGAGGTTGTCGGCGAGCAGCGTGCCGAGCCCCGCGCCGAGGAGCGTCCCGGCGAGCCCGATGAGGACCCCCTGTACGGCGAAGGTGGCGAGCACGTTGCGCGGCGCGGCCCCGAGCGTGCGCAGGATGGCGATGTCCGTCTGCTTCTCCTTCACGATCATCACCAGGGTCGCGACGATGTTGAAGGCGGCGACGGCGACCAGCATCAGCAGGATGATGAACATCATCGACTTGGTGATCTCGATGGAGCGGAAGAAATTGGCATGGTTCTGCGTCCAGTCGCTCACGTAGAAGTCGCCCCCGAGCGCGCGCGCCACGCGCACCGCGACCTCGGGGGCGCGCAGCGGTTCGGTGAGCGCGAGGCGCAGCCCGGTGACCTTGTCCCCGAGGCGAAACAGCCGCGCCGCGTCCGCCATGTTCGTGAGCGCGAGTCCCCGGTCGAATTCATACATCCCCGAGGAGAAGATGCCCACCACGCGGAAGCGGCGCATGCGCGCCTCGAGCCCGGTCGGGGTGGCGGTACCCTGCGGCGCGATCACCACCACCGAGCCGCCGGGGTGCGCGCCGAGCTCGTGCGCGAGCGCCGAGCCGAGGATGATGCCGTAGCTGCCCGGCGTGAGGTCCTCGAGGCGCCCTGCGGTCACCCGCTGCGCGAGCCCGGTCGCGGTGCGCTCCTCCTGCGGCAGCACGCCGCGGACCGTCGCGCCGGCGAGCGCGTAGCCGTTGGCGAGCATCGCGGCGCTCTCCACGTACGGCACTGCCGCCTGCACCCCGCTCTGCCGCCGGGCACGTGAGCTGAGCGTCTGCCAGTCGGAAAGGGTCCCGGAGACTCCGGTGAGGGTGGCGTGCGAGGTCACGGCGAGGATGCGGATGCGCAGCTCGCGCTCGAAACCATTCATGACCGACAACACGACGATCAGGGTTGCGACCCCGAGCGTCAGCCCGCACACCGACATGAGCGCCACGAACGATACGAAGCCGCGGCGGTGTGTCGAGCGCAGGTAGCGCGTGCCGATCAGCCACTCGTAAGGAGTGCCCGCCATGGCTACTCGTAGCGCAGCGCTTCGGCCGGCGCGGTGCGTGCCGCGCGCAGCGCCGGGTAGACGGTGGCGAGCGCGGTGAGCAGCAGAGCCGCCGCCGCGATCGCCACCACGTTCGCGGTGTGCACCTCGGAGGGAATGACGCTGCTGTAATAGACGTCCGAGTTGAGTATCTGGAAGTGCAAGTTGCGCTCGAGGAACGGCACGATGGTCTCGACGTTGAGCGCCAGCGTGAGTCCGAGCGCCACGCCGAGCGCCACTCCCAGCCAGCCGATCACCAGCCCCTGGGTGATGAAGATGCCCATCACCCGGCGCGGCGCGGCGCCGAAGGTGCGCAGGATCGCGATGTCGGTGCGCTTGTCGGTAACCACCATCACCAGCATGGCGACGATATTGAAGGCGGCGACCGCGACGATCAGCAGCAGGATGAGCGACATCATGGTCTTCTCGATCCGGGTCGCGCGGAAGTAGCTGGCGTTGTCCTCGGTCCAGGCGCGCACCTCGTAACCGGCCGGCAAGGCCGCGCGCAGCCGCGCCGCCACGGCGGGCGCGGCCAGCACGTCCGTGACGCGGACGCGCAGCCCCTGCCCGCTCGCGCTCGCGGAGGTGAGCGCGCGCACGTCCTCGAGCGGCGCGAACACCAGCGAGCCATCTTCATCCTGCAGTCCCACCTCGAACACGCCCGCCACCGTGAAGCTGCGCAGCTTCCCCTGCGGTGCGCCGTCGGCGCTCATGGTCGGCACGAGCAGAGTGAGCTGATCGCCGAGAACCAGCCCCAGCCGCTCGGCGATCAGCTCGCCGACGATGACCCGCCCGGAGCCCGGCACGAGGTCCTGGAGATGTCCGTGGGTGATCGCCTTACCGAGCTCGCTCACCGAGCTACTCTCCCGCGGGTCGATGCCGCGCAGCACCACCGGCATCATCTCCGGCTCGTGCACCGCGAGCGCCGTCAGCTCCGCGTACGGGGCCACGGCGGCGACCCCGGCCACCGCGTGTGCGCGCCGCGCCGCCTCCTGCCAGTCGAGGGAGGCTGCGGGCGCCGACGGCCCGCCGGGCGCGGCGGCCGCGATCACCCGCACCTGGGCGCCGAGGGCCAGCAGGCTGTCGCGCAGCTCGCTCTCGAAGCCGTTCATCACCGAGACGATGACGATGAGCGCCGCGACCCCGACGCACACGCCCACCAGCGACGCCCAGGTGATGAACGAGACGAAGAACTTGTGCGACCTCGCGCGTACGTAACGCAGGCCCACGTAGAGCGGCAGTGGATGAAACACGCCGCGATTTAACCACAGAAGGGCCGCTTTTCAGACCTGCGTCACAGATTGAGGTCGATAAGTCACGCCGCCCGCTTTGACAGATTGCCGGCGGTGTTATAGTCGGCCTGGAGTGGAGGAATTCCTCATGCAGACACGAATTCTCGCGGCGCTCCTCGCCGGTTGCGCAGTCGCCGGCAGCGCGCTCGCCGACACCGTCGTCGTCAACGACCAGGTCCAGGTGCGTCAGACCCAGATCGACCGCCCCCAGCGCGGCCTCACCATGAGTGAGGTGGAGAAGCACTTCGGCGCCCCGGTCACCCGACACCCGGCGGCCGGGGGCGACACGCCCCGACACCCGCCGATCACACGTTGGGACTACAGCGGCTTCTCGGTGTTCTTCGAGCACGACCGCGTCATAGACTCGGTCGTGACCGGCGGCGACGCCGCAGCCGCGCCGGCCCCGGCGCCGTCGGCTTAAGTCAAGGCGCACCCCGCTGCGCCAACGCGCTGCGCGATCCGCGCAGTGCCTCTCACATCCCCCGCTGGCACGCCGCCGCGTGCCGATGGTAGGCTGGCGTAACTAAGAATAATTCGGGGTGTACGTGGTGGATGAGCCTCTGAGGGCCCGCATAGAGGCCCTGCTGCGCGCAACGAGTGTGCGCAAGAAAAAGGCGGCAGCGCAGCTGGAGGAAGAGATCCGCCGGCGGGAAGAGCTGCTGCGGCAGACCTTCCGCCGCTACGTGTCGCCGCGCGTCGCCGACAAGATCCTCGAGGACGCGCAGCTGCGCGATACGCTGCTCACGCCCGCCGGACCGCCGACCGAGGCGCGCGCCCACGCGGTCGTGCTGTTCGCGGACCTGCGCGGCTTCACCAGCATCTCCGAGCAGCTCGATCCGCAGCGCGTGGTGCCGCTGCTCAACGAGTTCTTTTCGCTCCTCACCGAGATCACCTTCAAGTACGACGGCACCGTGTTCCACATGGCGGGCGACTGCCTGATGCTCGGCTTCGGCGTGCCGCTCGAGCAGGCCGACAGCGCGCAGCGCGCGGTGAGCGCGGCGCGCGAGATGCTGGCGCGTTTCACCGAGCTGTCACGCTCCTGGCAGGAGCGCTACCAGATCGAGGCGGGCCTCGGCATCGGCATCAACGAGGGCGACGTGGTCGCCGGCAACGTCGGCTCCTCCGCCTACATGAACTACACGATCATCGGCGATACCGTGAATATCGCCGCGCGGCTCTGCCAGCGGGCGCGCGCCGGCGAGATGCTGTTCTCGAGCGCGCTCAAGCGTTCCCTCGATGCCCGCGGCTTCGACGTCGGCGCGACGGCGCTGCCGCCCCTGCAGCTGCGCGGCCGCGCGCACCCGATCGACATCTTCTGCGTGCCGCGCGCGACGCGCATGCAGCTCGCCGCGGAGCCGGCCGGCGGCTGAGCGCCCCGCTCTCGGGTAAGCTGCCCGAGAGTCATGACCTCGCTCCTCAATCCGCCGCTGCCGGGCGCGGCCCCGTCAAGCCTCGAATGGCGCCAGCTCTACGGCAGCGCCGCGGCGCTCGCGCTCGCCGAAGGCCTGGCCGCCGACACGCGGCTCTACGTGGTGATCGCGGATGCGGCGCGCGAGCTCGAGCGCTTCAGCGCCGCGCTGCGCTTCTTCGCCGGCCCCGGGCTCGCGCTGCTGCGCCTGCCGGACTGGGAGGTGCTGCCCTACGACCTGTTCTCGCCGCATCCCGATATCACCTCCGAGCGGCTGAAAACCCTCTACGAGCTGCCGTACACGAAGCGCGGCTGCCTGATGGTCTCGGCCGACACTCTGATGCAGCGCCTGGCGCCGCGCGATTATGTGCAGGGCCGCGCTTTCGAGCTCGCCACCGGCGAATCGCTCGCGCTCGAGCCGTTCCGGCAGCGGCTCGTCGAGGCCGGCTACGCGAGTGTCAGCCAGGTGGTGAGCCCCGGGGAGTTCGCGGTGCGCGGCTCGCTCCTCGATGTGTTCCCGATGGGGAGCACCGCGCCGCTTCGGATCGATCTCTTCGACGACGAGATCGAGGCCATCCGCAGCTTCGATCCGGAGACGCAGCGCTCGCTCGACGCCCTCGATGAGGTGCGGCTGCTGCCGGCGCGCGAGGTGCCGCTCGACGCGCCGGCGGTGCGCGACTTCCGCCGCCGCTACCGGACGCGCTTCGAAGGCGATCCGTCGAAGAGTGCCCTCTACCGCGGCGTCAGCGAGGGGCTCGCGCCGGCCGGCATCGAGTTCTATCAGCCGCTGTTCTTCGACGCTCTTGCGACGCTGTTCGACTACCTGCCGGCGGAGGCCGTGATCGTGCACGATGCCGCCCTCCCCCGGGCGCTCGCGCAAGCCTGGGCCGACATCGGGGCCCGCTACGAGGACCGGCGCCACGACATCGAGCGCCCGGTGCTCGCGCCCCGCGACCTGTTCCTCGAGCCCGCGGAGCTCGCCGCTTCCCTCGGCCGCTTTTCCGCCATCACCCTCGATGCCTTCAAGGCTGACACCGAGCTCGGCGGCGAGACCGCCACGCTGCGCAACTTTCCGACCACCGCGCCGCGCGAGCTGCGCCTCGACATGCGTGCCGAGCGGCCGCTGGCGCCGCTCGATGCGTTCGTGCGCGAATTCCACGGGCGGGTGCTGATCGCGGCCGACTCCGCCGGGCGGCGCGAGGTGCTCGGCGAGATGCTGCGCGCGCACGGACACGAGGTGGCGACCGTGCCCGGCTGGGAAGCCTTCGCCGCCGGCGGCGCCCGCCTCGCCCTCGCCGTCGCACCGGACATCGAGGGACTCACCCTCACCGACCCGCCGATCGCCCTGATCGCGGAAGCGCAGCTCTTCGGTGCGCGCGCCCGTCAGGAGCGGCGGCGCAAACGCGCCTCGGACCCGGAAGCGATCCTGCGGGATCTCAGGGACTTGAACCCCGGCGCGCCGGTGGTCCACGAGGAGTACGGGGTCGGCCGCTATGCGGGCCTGCAGGCGATGGACATTGCCGGGCAGCCGGGAGAGTTCCTGGTCCTCGAGTACCAGGACGGCGACCGCCTGTACGTGCCGGTGCACGCCCTGCATCTCGTCAGCCGCTACACCGGCGCCGCGCCCGAAACCGCGCCACTGCACAAGCTCGGCACCGACCAGTGGGCCAGGGCGCGGCGGCGGGCGGCGGAGCAGATCCGCGACGTGGCGGCGGAGCTCCTCGACCTGTACGCGCGCCGCAAGGCGCAGCAGGGCCTCTCGCTGACGGCGGCCGAGGGCGACTACCAGGCCTTCGTCAACGGCTTCCCGTTCGAGGAGACCGCCGATCAGGCCGAGGCCATCCGCCAGGTGCTCGCCGACATGGCCGGCGAGCGCCCGATGGACCGCATCGTGTGCGGCGACGTCGGCTTCGGCAAGACCGAGGTCGCGATGCGCGCGGCATTCGTGGCTGCCTCGGCCGGTAAGCAGGTCGCGGTGCTCGCCCCCACGACGCTGCTGGTGCAGCAGCATCTCGCCAACTTCCGCGACCGCTTCGCGGAATGGCCGGTGCGCATCGAGGCGCTGTCGCGCTTCGGCACCTCGAAGGAGACTCAGGCCACGCTCGCCGCGCTCGAGCAGGGCAAGGTCGACGTCGTCATCGCCACTCACCGGCTGCTGCACGCGCACGCGCGCTTCCACGATCTGGGGCTTCTCATCATCGACGAGGAGCAGCGCTTCGGCGTGCGCGACAAGCAGCGCCTGCAGGCGCTGCGGGCCAACGTGCACGTGCTCACGCTGACCGCCACCCCCATTCCGCGCACGCTCAACATGGCGCTCGGGGGGCTGCGCGACCTGTCCCTCATCACCACGGCGCCGGCGGCGCGCCTCGCCATCAAGACCTTCCTCATCGAGTGGCACGCTCCGACCCTGCGCGAGGCTGCGCTGCGCGAGCTGCGCCGCGGCGGCCAGATCTACTTCGTGCACAATGAAGTGCGCTCGATCGCCAGGATCGCCGCCGAAGTGCAGACCCTGGTGCCCGAGGCAAGCGTGCGCATCGCCCACGGCCAGATGCGCGAGCGCGAGCTCGAGCAGCTGATGGTGGACTTCTACCACCGGCGCTTCAGCCTGCTCGTCTGCAGCACCATCATCGAGAGCGGCATCGACGTGCCGAGCGCCAACACCATCATGATCAACCGTGCCGATCACATGGGACTCGCGCAGCTGCACCAGCTGCGCGGGCGCGTCGGCCGCTCCCACCACCGCGCCTATGCCTACCTGATCGCGCCGCCCCGCCAGGCGCTGCCGCGCGATGCCGCCAAGCGGCTCGAGGCGATCGAGTCGATGGAGGAGCTCGGCGCGGGCTTCGTGCTCGCGACCCACGACCTCGAGATCCGCGGCGCCGGCGAGTTGCTCGGCGAGCAGCAGAGCGGCAACATGACCGAGATCGGCCTGTCGCTCTACCTCGACATGCTGGACCACGCGGTGCGGGCGCTGAAGTCCGGCCGCGAGCCCGCGCTCGATCAGCCGCTCGCCGCGGCCACCGAGGTGGAGCTGCGCCTGCCGGCGTTCCTCCCCGAGGCTTTCGTCGCCGACGTGCACGTGCGGCTCTCGCTCTACAAGCGCATCGCCGCGGCCGAGAGCGACGCGGAGCTCGATGAGCTGACCGCGGAGCTCCACGACCGCTTCGGCCCGCTGCCGCCCGCGGCCGTCAGCCTGATCCGCATAGCGAAGCTGAAGCTCGCCGCGCGATCTCTCGGCGTGCGGCGCCTCGACTTAGGTCCCCAGGGAGGATCGGTGCTGTTCGAAGAGCACACCGCCGTCGACCCCGCGACCCTGGTGCGCCTGATACAAAGGAGCGCGCGCGAGTACCGCCTCGACGGGCCGCAGAGGCTGCGCATCTCGCGGCCGATGCCCACCGACCAGGCGCGCTTCGAATACGCCGGCGAGCTGCTCGGCCGGCTCGCCACGGCGGCGCGCCCGCCGCCGCCCGGTTAGAATGCCGCGCATGGACCGCCGCACTACACCCCTGCGCACGCTCGTTCTCGGCTTCGCCGCAGCGCTGGCCGCCGCGCTCCCTGCCGCCTCCGAGGAGAGCGCCGGCACCGTCTACAATGTCGAGATCATCGTGTTCCGCTCCACCGCCGGGGGCATGCCCGAGAACTGGAGCGAGGAAGCCGGGGCACACATCGTCGTCGGCGACGAGTCGGCCAGCGGCTCGATGCAGGTCGGCCGCTTCGTCGGAATGCTGCCGCCCGCCGCCTGGCAGCTCAACGAGCTCGAGAGCCGCCTGCGCGCCAGCGGCTCCTTTGTGCCGGTGGCGCACGCCGCGTGGTCGCAGACCGCAAGCTCCTGGGGCACCCGGGCCGGCTTTCCGGTCGCGCGTCTCGGGATCGACGTGCCGGGGCTCACCGGCAACGTGTACCTGGAGCACGGGCAGTTCCTGCACCTCGGTCTGTCGCTCAGCTGGGCGATGGAGAGTCCGCCGGACGGCATGGGTGCCGCACCCGGCACGGCGTTCGCGCTCAATGAGAGCCG
>Ga0307472_100000265_pt1 | contig 17150 bp, 11 predicted proteins | sample atmos_gasesAM5C__2_FD_204582 | JGI IMG/M metagenome (GOLD analysis project Ga0307472, IMG submission 204582) | Hardwood forest soil microbial communities from Morgan-Monroe State Forest, Indiana, United States - atmos_gasesAM5C_05 | ecosystem: Environmental > Terrestrial > Soil > Temperate...
GGCGCGGTAGGTTTCCTGATTCTTCACGAGATCGTGGATGCACGCCATGCTCCACCTCCAAAGACAAAGGTCAGATGCAACTGCCCTGGGCGAAGAGCGCTCGCGTGCGGGAGTATACGACGAAAACGGGGAAGGAAAGCAAGTAATCAGGTATCTACCGAATGAATCTCAGGGAAAATAAAAGGGGGGCGCGATTGCACTCCCGGTGCCTTGCCGCAGGTCCACCAGCGCCGATGCTATTGCCTTGCTGACAGGCGAACTTCGTAGACCGTGGGCAGTGTCTCCGGCCCGGTTCGTACAAAACTTCGCACCAACTCTGTGCGCGAGAAATGGCCAAGGCTGAGCAGCCGAATGCACTCGTCAGTGGCGCAGCTTTCCCAGGAAGTCCGTTGACCCCAAGGAAAGCAGCTTGCCTCGATAACGGATACCGGAAGTTGCTCCTGGAATCCGGCTTCGATCTGTTCTCGCAGCCACCGCAGATAGCTCAATTTTTCCGCGATTGCTTTCTTGGGAGATTGTCGAATCACGACGCCGGGGAAATCCGGAATGTCGCTTCTCAAAGTGTGAATGTGGCCATGACCCTCAACCAGGATCTCGATGTCCAATTGCTCGAGTTGCTCCAGGCTGGTGAGCCACTTCCGGCTGTCGACATCCGGATTTGGAGTGGCGAAGTAACTTCCCATAAAAGCGTCGCCTGCGATGAGCACTTTTTCTTTGGGATCGTAAAACACAACGTGGTCGTCGCAATGTCCCGGAGTAGGTAAGACGCGCAGGGTTCCGGATTCGGCATCGATGGCTTCGCGCAGAATTTCGTAGGGCTGCTCCAGGTTCGGAGGTTGCCCGATGATCGTGGCGCGAACCCATGGAAGCCTCTTACATGGCGTCAGAAACTGAGCGGTCATCGCCGACACGTGAATCGGAGCATTCACAAGTTTCGATAGCGAGTTGAGGTTTCCGACGTGCTCCTCATGGGCATGGGTTGCCACGATTTTGGTGATACGAGTCTTTCGCCCGCGGAGGTGTCGCGCGAGGGAGCGTCGCATTTTCGGAGAACCGGGGTCGAAGGCAATCCCGTCGTACAGGACAGTGGTAAAGAGTTCCCCGAAGAGCACCGGAACTGTGTTCGGCAGAATTCCATTGAGAAACAAAATGGTCAACTTACCATCCAAAAGATCGAGCCGTTTGTGATACGTGCGTACAAAGACGCTGATCCTCTCAAAGGCAGCTCGGATGGCTGACCCCAGAATGAGCGGCAACCGAATGAAGAAACCCAATGTGTAGCAGGACCAGAATGCTCCCAGGCCGGCCCGATGTTGCACCACCTCCCGCTTTGTCACTTTGCAGGCGCCGCCGCGGCATTTACTGAGGGCATATCGGTTGGCCGCGACGAATCCATAAATCAACGCTGCGAGATTTCGGAAGGGGAAGCGCACTCCTAAAGCGCCAAAGAGCCAAGTGGGCGAAAATAACCGGGCAAGACAAGCAACCGCATCCCAACCAACGATGATCTCGCCGCTCGGCGTCAGAATATGCAGCTGACGCAGACACTCATCCGTTCTCAAGCGCGAGTCAGACGACGAGAGGGCTTCTTCACTGACTGGCAGGCAAATTGTTTTGCACTCGTGATCGAGGACACGCAGCCACGACACGCACGCTTGGCAGACTTCGCATTGCCCGTCGTAAAAAACTCGATACTTTGGGCTTTCCCGTTCCTCATCCGCGATCGCAGTGGTTTCGTGAACGGCTGCCTCGTCCAGGCTTGGCTTCGTAAGCATTTGGTACATCTTCCTCGGCGAATGGCAGATATCGAATCGTGCCTGGGATCTGCCGAATCAGGAGCGTGCGCGCAACAATTTTTCGGGAACCCCGGTTTTCGGCGGTGGCGAGACATTGTCGGCCAAAAAGATCAGGTACGAGCAGTTCCATAGAGCCGTCGGAACGGTGCCTCGAGCACGCGTGGTAAGCACGATGTTGTAATCGCCGGTGACGGCCAGGGTGTCGATGATTGAAGCCTGCGGCTGTGGTTCCAGCAGCGCGAGGTAGGAGAGAAACTTGTAAATATCGCGCTCCCCCTGGTAGCCCTGAGCAGCGAACGACAAGTCCGCATCCTCGTTGGCAAAGTGCCAAGCGAGAGAAGCGGCGAGGGCAACCGCGCGTTCGTAGGCGTCGGGCGTGAGCACGCCGGGGGCGGCGTTATCAAATACCAGGCGCACCTTGCGCTCGTCCTCACGGCTGAACTCGCGCACTTTGAGCGAACCCGACTTGGCGGTCGCTTTCCAGTCCACATGCCGGGCCGTATCTTCCGGCATGTATTCGCGAATGCGGTAAAGATCGTATCCTCGTCCGCGCACGAAGGCTTCCACTTCGCCGGTCATCATCGGAAGGATATCGAGGAACTGGTCGGTAGGCTCGACCCGTGGATACACCAGCACGGTGCGGGTCAGCGGGACACGCCGGGTCTTGGTGAGGAAGGCAAAGGGAAAGCGGGTGGCAAGGCCGAAGCTGTTTTCGGCGAAGCGCCCGCGCCGCTGGAAACGCAATTCGAGGTCGGCCGAGAGCTCGGTCTGGGGCGCGACATAGGGAAAGTAGGCGGAGCCGTCGAAGATGCCGGGAGTCGAACCGTCGTGCACAATGCGGCGGACGCGGCGATCAGGCAGCCGCACCCACTGCTGCTCGGGCGGACGCTTCGGAGGGAAGCCAAAGGTAGCCGGCTCCCACAGCCATTGGCTGACAGCTTTCTTGCGCTTCGAAGGCACGACATGAATCGAGAACGAGGGCAAACGGGTGCGCGGATTGCGCAGCAGGATGCGGCCGAGAACGGGCCGTCCGGCGAAGACGTGCTCGGGCAGGCGGACGTCGAGTTGCAGGTCGCGCAGGACCAGAGCGGATACGATGCCTGAGACCAGAATGGCCGCGAGCATGGCAGCGACCACGATGTAGAGCAGATTGTTGCCCGTGTTCAGCGCGGCAATCCCGATCAGCAATGTTCCGATGACGTAGATGATGCCCGCGCGCGTTACTTCGTAATCGACTGCATCGCGCAAGCTTTTGACCGCTACCCGGCGCGCCAGATGCGGGACGGTGGTCAATCCGACGAGGGTGGCGAGGATCAATGCAGCGGAAGCCAGGATGAGCGTTGCCCAGACGTTCCCCGACTCGCGGGAAACGGTGGAGAAGAGGGCAGCCGCGAAGGCCAGCGCGAGCCCCACCAGCGCGAGCAGGAATTTCAGCCAGAGGTCAGCATGCTCCAACTGGGCAAGCGCGACGAGACGCGCGAGTGGACCAGGCGCTTGGTTGTTATCAGAGCGACTCACAAGAGGGAAACCAGTTCGAGCCTAGCACTGCAACGGACAGCTAGCAATTGCAGGGACGGGCGGGGGCGAAGCTTTCGTAACCTCGGGAAAGAAGGCTCTGGGCTCTGGGCTTTCGGCTCTGGGCTCTCGGCTCTAGGCTCTGGGCTCTGGGCTCGAGGCTCTCGGCTCTGGGCTCTCGGCTCTAACGTGGAGGGACGGGTCTCGCCCGTCTGGCGGGCGGGGACGCCCGCCGCTCCATTGGGGCGTTTAACGCTTCGCGACGTGCGCTTTACGCCATCGCCACAGGACGAACACCACGATGACAGCCGCGATCACGAGCGCGATGTTGAAGCGCTCGATATATTCCGTCAGCACATCCCAGTGCTTGCCGAACTTGTAGCCTGCGAAGGAAATGACGGTGACCCACAGCAGCGCTCCCAAGAAGTTGAAGACCGCGAAGCGCTTCCAGGGCATGCGCAGAACGCCTGCGAGCGGGCCGGCGATCACGCGCAGGCCGAAGATGAAGCGCGCGAAAAGAATCGTAACGGCGCCGTAGCGGTCGAACAGTCGCTCGCCGCGCGCAATGGTTTCCGGTTTGATTCGAAATGCGCTGCGGTAACGATCAAAGAGGCGGCGACCTCCGCGGTAGCCGATCACGTAGCCCAGGTTGTCGCCCAACGTGGCCGCGCACACGCCGACCACGATGATGTAGGGGAGTTGCAGTTCCTCGCGGGAATACGCAAGCAGGCTGGCCAGCAGCAGGACGGTTTCGCCGGGTACGGGCATGCCGGCATTTTCGAGAAGCAACGCCACGCCGACGGCCCAGTAGCCATACTGCGCGATCAGGTTGCGCAGGAAATCGAGGATGGCTTGCTCCTTCTCGGGACTGCAGCTTTCATCTTAACGCGTGGTCGAGCTCACACTCGACACCGAAGTATCATTCGTGCGCGATCATGGCGGGCTGAGCTCTCGCTCAGGCAGCGGACGTCTGAGAAATTCGAGCAGGGTGGCGTTGAATTGTTCTGGCGTCTCTTCGTAGGGGAGATGTCCGACGCCTGGATAGACGACCACTTCGCAATGCTTGAAATGACGGCGGAGTTGTTCAGCCGATTGCGCATACACGGCGACGTCGGCGCTTCCCCAGATCAGCAGGGTGGGAATATCGGCGAGTTGCGGGATGGTTTGTTCCAGCTGGAGCAAATCTTCGGTCCAACTGCGGACGATGTTGACTCCGTATTCAAAGCTGCCGGGGATCGACAAGACCGGGGCTGCATAGCCCTCCAGCGTGCCTTCGCGAATGCGCTGGGGATCGCCATAGAGCCGCGCCAACAAGTACTTAAATGCCCAGCGCATGTAATTCATGCTGCGCAGAAAAAGCACGGATCCAAGCGGGCTGCCAATAAACGGCGCGAGCCGGCGGCCATGCGCGGACCAGGGATTCACGGGGGCAACCAGCACAAGTTTTCGAAGATGAAGCTCGGGATGCTGCCGGCAAAGGGAAGCGGTCATCATCGCAGTGGCACCGCCATGGGAGGTTCCGAGCAGGTCGAAGGTCGAAACTCCAATGGCTTGGAAAAATTTCAGAACGCGCTCCGCAACTGCGCAAAGGCGGCAGTCGAGATGTGCGGGCCGACCGGAAAAACCTGTCCCTAGTAAGTCCGGCGCGTACACCGTGAAGTGACGAGACAACACTGGGATGTTGAAGCGCCAGGAAAAAGAATAGCCCATCAGGCCATGAAGGAGAATGAGAGCGGGCCCGGAACCGGCCTGCAGGTAGCGCATGCGGGCGCCATCAATTTCGGCAAAGCGCTCTTCTACCTTGGGCTGGGATGGGGACGAAAGTTTCTCGGCGATTTTCGATGGCACGATGGTTTCTTTGGGTCTACAGACAACTTTTTAGCACGCGCGGGAGTCTATGTATGTGATATCGCCTCTGTCGCTTCTGAATAATGGGGAGCTTCGGCTCCCCGTTTTTTTTGGTAGCGCCGGCATCCTGCCGGCATGTTTGCTGCTTCAATAACGGCGGTCGGGACGCCCGCCGGGACAGCCGGCGAGACGCTGGCGCTACCCGAACCGCGCTACCCGGGCCGGCACTACCCGAAATTTATGCTGCCTTTGGCCTTTTTTTGCCCAGAAATTTGCGAAGAACACGGATTCCCTTGTCTACATGTTGTTCTTGCAAGAGGAACGGTGGGAGAAAACGCACTACCGTGTCTTGCGTGCTGTTGAACAGCACTCCTTGCGCGAGTCCTTGCTCGACGATGGGGCGCGAGGGAATGTCGAGGTCGATGCCCTGAATGAAGCCGCGCCCGCGTACTTCCTTCGCGGCGGCGTAACCGTCTACGAGTTGTTGAAGTTCATGTTGAAGATATGCTCCGACTTTATTGACATTGGCCAGCAGATTTTCTTCTTCGACAATGGCCAGATATTCCAGCGCGACGCGCGTGGCGAGCGGCCCGCCGCCGAAGGTGGTGCCATGCTGGCCGGCGGAAATCGCGCTTGCGAATTCTTCGCGCGCGAGAAATGCTCCGAGAGGAAGTCCGGCCGCAATTGGCTTGGCGATGGCGACGATGTCGGGCTTCACGCCAAATGTCTGGAAGGCAAAGAGGTGGCCGGTTCGGCCCAAGCCGCACTGGATTTCGTCGAAGATGAGGGCGGCCTTGCAGCGGTCGGCGAGAGCGCGGCATTCCTGGAGAAACTCGACCGAGCACTCCATGATTCCGCCCTCTCCGAAAATGGGCTCGAGCACGATGGCGCAGGTCTGGTCGTTGACGGCGGCGCGCAAGGCTTCGACATCGTTGCGCGGAACGAAGGTGACTTCTTCCAGCAGCGGCTCGAATCCCTTGCGGTATTTGTCCTGCCCTGTCAGCGACATCGCGCCGAAAGTTCGACCATGGTAGGAACCCTCGAGTCCGATGAGCCGGCTTTTCTCGAGGCCTCCGATGCGGTGGCTGGCGAGGCGAGCCAGCTTGATGGAGCCTTCGATCGCCTCGGTGCCGCTGTTCGAAAAGAAAACGCGGTCGAGACCGGAGAGCGTAGCGAGCTTTTCGGCGAGGCGGCCCTGGTACTCGTGGTAGTAGAGGTTCGAGATGTGGAGCAGGCGGGCAGACTGCTCGCGAATGGTCTTCACGATCCGGGGATGGGCATGACCCAGCGCATTCACGCCCAAGCCAGACACGAAATCGAGATATTTCTTGCCTTCTGTGTCATAGAGGAACACACCCTTGCCGCGTTCGAAGGCGACCGGATAACGGTTATAGGTCTGGAGAAGGTAGCGGCGCTCGAGGTCAGCAATCTGTTCGAAGTTTGTCATGGAAAACAGGATTTTACCCGAGTGGGCGGTGGACGTGGGAATTCCTGAGGCAGATGTGTCCGCTATTGTATAAATACCAAATTCAACATAGAGATACGGAATCGCAGAGAAACCTTCCAAAAGCTGTATTCGATTGTGCGCTAACCGCCTATAATGATGGAAGTCGTGTGGGATTAGTAGTTTAGCAGCTTGTGGAAGTTTTTCGGCATGGCAGCGAAGTTGCTATGGTCTTCGCGGGGAAGCAACGGCTCATTGTGGCCAGACGTGGTGGTGTCTCCCCACGGGTCCATGAACAAGGAATTCCAAATTCGTTTTACTGCAGGATTCCTCTTCCTGATCACGGTCGCGGCCTGTGTTTTTGCCTGGATCAATTTCCAAAAAGAACACGAATTCCAGATTCCTTATGACGGTGCCTGGTGGGTGGAACGTGGCGGGCACCTGGTTGCCGATCGCGTCGAGCACAACGGGCCTGCGGACAAGGCGGGCATCCGGCAAGGGGACCAGCTTGCCACCGTCAACGGCCGCGAAATAAAGAACACTCCGGCCCTGGAGCGGCAGCTGTATACGATAGGGGTCTGGTCGCGGGCGAATTATTCGGTGGTCCGGCATACGGTGCCGGTGGACTCGGTGGTCATTCTGGTTCCGGCGGACCGGCCGCTGAATGACTGGCTGCGGCTGATCGCACTGATCTACCTGGGGATCGGGATCTACGTGCTGCTGCGCCGCTGGACGGCGCCGAGCTCCACGCACTTCTACATTTTCTGCCTGGTCTCGTTCATCTTCTACTCGTTCCACTACACCGGGAAGTTGAATGCGTTTGACTGGAGCATCTACTGGTCGAACGTGGTCGCGTGGATGTTGCAGCCGGCGCTGTTCCTGCACTTTGTGCTGACCTTCCCGGAGAGGCGTTATTTCGTCAGGAAGCATCGCTGGGCCTTGCCGCTGGTGTATGTGCCCGGGGTGCTGCTGCTGGGAGTCCACATTCTGACCTTGCGGTTCGTGCAGGCGAATGAGTTACGACGGTGGAATCTTGACCGGCTGTGGTGGTCGTACCTGGCGCTGTACTTCGCCGCGGCAGCTACCGTGTTGTGGTACAGCTACGTGCGGGCGAGCACGCCGATCCTGCGCCAGCAATTGAAGTGGGTGACGCGCGGCACGATTGTGGCAATCGCTCCCTTCACGCTGCTTTACATCCTGCCGTACTTGTATGGCTCCGTGCCCTCGATCGGGATGCAGGTGTCGGTCCTGTCGCTCGGATTGCTGCCGCTGACGTTCGGGTATGCCATCTTCCGTTACCGCTTGATGGATGTGGACCTGATCTTCAAGCGAGGCATGGTGTACACGCTGGCTGCGGCGGCCGTGGTCATGCTGTATTTCGCGCTGGTTGCTGGCGTCGCCGAACTGGTGCACACCCGCATTCCCAGCAGCGGACCGTATGGACTGATTCTGGCGATGGTCGTCACCGCGCTGCTGTTTGATCCGCTGCGCAAGTGGATCCAGGACGGGGTGGATCAGTTCTTCTACCGAACCCGCTACGACTATCGCAAGACCTTGATTGAGTTTGGGCGCGAGTTGAGTTCGGAAACCGATCTGGACGAAATGCTCACCTCGGTGGTCGACCGGCTCTCGCGGACCTTGCTGGTGGATCGCATGGCGATCTTTCTGGCGACTGGTGATCAGGGCGATCACTTCGTCATCGCCAAATCTTTCGGGATGTCGCAGACCAGCGGGCTCGACCTGAGCTTCCTGAGCGCGCAGCGTCCGGAGATGGAAGCTGGGCACCTGTTCTTCGACAACACGCACCAGGTGCCGCGGGAGAATCCGAGCGCGCAGAACAGCATCGCGCGGCTGGATTTGAACTATTACATTCCGTGCCGCGCCCAGCGGAAAGCGATCGCCGTGCTCGGTCTCGGCAAGACCATGGAAGGCGACTTCCTGACCAGCGAAGATGTCGAGTTGCTGGAGACACTGGCAGGCTACATCGGAATCGCAATCCAGAATGCGCGCCTGTACGCTTCGCTCGAGCAGAAAGTTTCGGAGTACGAGCGGCTCAAGGACTTCAACGAGAATATCGTCGAGTCGATCAACGTGGGCGTGCTGGCGGTCGATCTGGCGGACCGGATCGAATCGTGGAACTCGCAGATGGAAGTGATGTATGCCCTGCCCCGCTGGCAGGCGCTGACCCGTCCGTTGAGCGAAGTCTTCCCGGCGGAGTTTGTGGAAGAATTCTATCGGGTGCGACAAAATCCCGGCATTCACAACCTGTACAAGTTCCGCTTGAGCACGCCGGCCGGTGAAGTGCGCACGATCAATGCGGCCATTGCTCCGTTGGTGACCAAGAAATTCAACGTCATCGGGCGGCTGATCATCATGGACGACATCACCGAGCGCACGGAACTGGAAGCGCAATTGTCGCAAGCGGACAAGCTTTCTTCCATTGGCTTGCTGGCGGCGGGAGTGGCGCACGAGGTAAATACGCCGCTGGCGGTGATTTCCTCCTACACGCAGATGCTGGCAAAGCAGTTGAAGTCGGATCCGCAGAAGGCCAACCTTCTGGAGAAGATCACGCGCCAGACGTTCCGCGCATCGGAGATCGTCAGCAATCTGCTGAATTTCTCGCGTACCAGCGGCACCGAGTTCACCAACGTCGATGTGAACCGGATCGTCACCGACACGCTGGCATTGCTCGAGCACCAGTTCCGCACATCGCACATCACAGTCGAGAGCGAACTGGCTCCCTACCTGCCGCCCATCCAGGGCAATACCGGACGCTTGCAGCAGGTGTTCCTCAATTTATTCCTGAACGCGAAGGATGCGATGCCCACGGGCGGAACTCTGCGCGTCGCCACCGCGAACGGCAACGGCGTGAGCGTCTGCGTAAGCGACAGCGGAAGCGGCATCGCGCCGGAACACATCGCGCGCATTTACGATCCGTTCTTCACCACCAAAACTACATCGGATGCAGGCCAGAAGCGTGGTACCGGGCTGGGCCTGTCGGTAACTTACGGCATTATCCAGGAGCATGCGGGCAAGATTCGCGTGGAAAGCCGCCCGGGCGAGGGCACGACGTTTTACCTGGATTTTCCGCTGACCAGGAAGGCCGTCAATGTCTGAAGCCGCCGTCATTGCGCGCAAATTTAACGATGCCGAGCCGGCTGCTACCTCGGGGACTGTGCTGATCATCGACGACGAAGCCGGGATCCGGGAGTCCCTGCAAACGTTGCTGGAGCTGGAGGGCTACGACGTCGAAACCGCCGCAACCGGACAGCAGGGCCTGAATCGGCTGGGCCAGCGGACCTTCGATCTGATTCTTCTGGATCTCGCGCTTCCCGACCGCAATGGGCTCGACATCCTCGCGGAGCTGCGGGCGCAGGACCCCGGCGTCTCGGTGATCATGATCACCGCTTACGGCACGGTCGAAAACGCGGTGCGGGCCATGCAATCGGGCGCGGCCAACTTCGTTCAGAAACCCTGGGACAATGAAAAGCTGCTGGCCGATGTGCGCGCCGCCGTGGCCCGGCATCGCGCGGAAGAAGAAAACGTCCAGCTGAAGCGGGCGCTGAAGCAGCGCTACAACTTCGAGCACATCATCGGCAAGAGCGAGCCAATGCTGAAGATTTTCGACCTGGTCGCACAGGTGGCGCCCAGCCGCTCGACCGTGCTGTTGCAGGGCGAGAGCGGCACGGGCAAGGAATTGATCGCCAAGGCGATCCACTTAAACTCGCAGAGGCGCGATCGGCCCTTTGTTCCCGTGAACACCGGCTCGATGCCGCCGGACTTGCTCGAATCGACCCTGTTCGGCCACGTCAAAGGCGCGTTCACGAGCGCGATCGCTTCCAAGAAAGGGCTGTTCGAAGTCGCCGACAAGGGCACGCTTTTCCTCGACGAAATCGGCACCATGAGCCTCGACACGCAGAGCAAAATCCTGCGTGTGCTCCAGGACCGCAAATTCATGCACCTGGGTGGAATCCATGAGCTGCAGGTGGATGTGCGGATTATTGCCGCAACCAACGTCGACTTGCGGCAAATGGTGCGCGAGGGCAAGTTCCGCGAAGATCTCTTCTACCGACTCAACGTGATCACGATCGACCTGCCGCCACTACGGCAGCGCAAGGAAGACATTCCGTTACTGGTGGAGCACTTCCTCCACAAATATTCGCAGGAGAACGAACGCGAAGCGCGCCACATCACGCCCGAAGCCCTCCGACCCCTGGTCGCCTACTCGTGGCCGGGGAATGTTCGGGAGCTCGAGAATGTAGTGGAACGCGCGGTAGTTTTGTCCTCCGGGATCGAGATCGGGAGCGAGCTTCTTCCTGATCACATGGTGGGTCGCGGCTCGACTATGCCCGTCATGGAACATCGGCCGGACGCGTCGTTGTTCGACATCTTGGAAGACTGCGAGCGACGCATCATCACTGACATGCTGGAGAAGTGCAACTGGAACCAGACCGAAGCGGCCGAACGGTTCCGGGTGCCGCTCTCGACGCTCAATCAGAAGATCAAGCGGTTGAATATCGAGATTAAGAAGAAGACGAGGGAGTAGGGTGGGTCTCAGGGCTCTAGGCTCTAGCAATCAGGCTCTAGCTTAGACTCTCGCTTCCCAAGACAATCTGCTCTCCTTTTTTTTACAATTTACCCAATTTACGTTGTTCCGTTCTGGTTCCAGCTTTCGATAATCCCAACCTCGAAGGAATTCCTGGCGAATCTTGCTGGAGCCTGGTGCTGGAGACTGGGAGGTTGCAGAAAAAGTCTGAAAAGCAGATTCCTCGCGGGCTGAAGCCCGCTCGGATGACAAAAACAAAAGGACTTATTCGGCGCGGCTGAAGCCGCGCCCTTTCAAAACAATGTCCAAACCTAATTTTCCCGCAGCCTGCTAGAGCCTAGAGCCCAGAGCCTGAAGGCTACGAAGCTCGAAGCTCATAGCTCGCGGCTCGTCGCTCCTGTATATTTCCGTTAAGGTCCGACGGAGCGAGGAATGGCAGCCGGAGATTTTCTAAGCGGCATCGAGTTCATCTCACCTACGGAATTCGCCAAGAAGAAGATCCAGTCCGTTCAGGACTACTCGATCCTTGCGGCCCAGTCGGTGCTCAACTTGTTCCGGGCGCCTCATTATTGGGCCGATACGGTCCAGCAGATGGATCTGATCGGTTTCGGATCGCTGCAGATTGTCCTGGCTTCTGTGTTCTTTACGGGGGCGGCGCTGGCGCTGAACAGCGCCACCACCCTGAGCCGGTTTGGCGCGACGACGGTCATTGGACAGTTGGTCTCGATTGGCATCGTCCGAGAACTGGGGCCGGTGCTGGCTGGGCTGGTCGTCGCGGGACGTAATTCGTCGGGCATGGCCAGCGAGTTGGGCTCCATGATTGTGACCGAGCAGATCGACGCCATGCGGGCGCTCGGCACCGATCCGATGAAGAAGCTGGTGACACCGCGGGTGGCTGCGACGGTGTTCATGCTTTTCTTCCTCACCATCCTGGGCGACTTCATGGGCCTGCTGGGCGGAAGCTTCGTGGCTGCCCTTCTGCTGGGCCTGGATGCGCACGAGTACTGGAGCAATGCCTGGCAGACCCTGGTGTTCTCCGACGTGTTCATGGGGCTGATGAAGCCGCTGGTGTTTGGGTTCATCGTCGCGACGATCGGCTGCTATTACGGGCTCTCGACCAAGGGTGGCACGCAGGGTGTGGGGCGTTCTACCACCGAAGCCGTGGTGGCTGCGATGATTCTGATTATCGTGGTCGACGTGTTTGTCACGCGGTTCCTGATGGTGATTCTGGGATCCTGAACGATGGCGACTCCTTCCCTGCCGCTCCAGATCTCCGCCGCAACCGCCGAGCATCCGTCCGGCGCGGCCATCGTATTCGATGATGTCTCCATTTCATTTGAAGACAAGGTGGTTCTCGACGGGATTTCCTTCCGACTGCCTCGCGGCGAGACTAAAGCAATCTTCGGAGTGGCTGGGTCGGGCAAGAGCACTATTCTCAAGATGGCAATCGGACTGGTGAAGCCCGACAGCGGGCACATTTACACCTTAGGCGAAGACGTGACGCAGATGTCCGAAGAAGCATTGTTCGAGCTTCGCCGCAAGGTGGGCATTGTGTTTCAAGAAAGCGCGCTGTTCGATTCCCTCACCGTGCGTGACAACGTCGCTTTCCGGCTGATGGAAGAGGGAGAGACCTCGCCCGAGGAAATCGAGCGACGCGTGCGGGAGGCATTACGTTTCGTCGAACTGGAGCATACCCTCAATATGTTCCCTTCGGAACTCTCGGGCGGCATGCGGCGGCGGGTGGCGATTGCGCGCGCCATCATCACACAACCGGAAACGCTACTGTACGACTCACCCACGGGCGGCCTTGACCCGGTCACCTCGACCACCATTATCGAATTGATTGTGAAGCAACGGGACGTCTACAAAACGAGTTCCCTGCTCGTAACCCATCGCTTGCAGGACGCTTTCACCATGGCGACACACTGCTTCGATGCGAAGAGCAATCACATGCAACCGGTGCCGCCGGGTGGCCGGGTGGAAGTTCCCCTGACGTTCCTGATTTTGCGGGACGGCAAAGTGATTTTTGACGGCGAGCTCCATGAACTCGTGAGCTCGCGGGACGAGTACATCCGGGAATACATTTCGTAGATGGGCTCGGAGCCGCGAATCCTCAACCAGTCGTTCCGCTTGTCGGCTGCGCTGGTGTCCCAGATTCCTCCGCCGTTCGGCGTCGGAATGACAAAACAATAAGAGAGCTTCCGATACCTCGGTCTTGTCATTCCGACGCCGAACCGGGCGGAGGAATCTAGTTCGGATCACCGTCCACGCACTCCAATCCACGGACGGATTCCAAGAACTGGTTAGCTGGCTTTCGCCATGCTCTCCGCGCGGGTTTTGCGCAAGTTCTCCACGTTCTTCGAGATGACTTTGTAGCGCTCCTGTCCTTTCGGGGAGTGGATGAGTTTTTCGAGGTTTGCGAGGAGAAGAGGGTTTTGGAGTTTTTCACGCAGTTCGGGCAAGAAAGGCTCGATCTTTGCGTAGATGAAAAACATTTCGCCACTGAAACTGGGCTCGAAGAAGAGATCTTCGTTGAGCACGCCGTGACTGACGAACGAGCTCGCCATACTCCAGTAGCCGAGCACCTGGCGAAGCCAGGCATTTTCCTGCGCGCCTATCGAGCGAATGACCTTGACGACGTCATCGGCGCTCTCGGGCCAGAAGGTGGTGGCCCACCAATGGCGAGCTTTGCGAATTTCGGCTTCGCGGCGAGCGTCGTAGAGCTTGAGGATGAGTTCGGCGTCGGCGTGAGTGGCTTGCGGCATGGGAAAAGCCTCCAAGAAGGTTGGATTGAACGGCTGCGGCATTAGATGACAGGATGCGATTGGAGGCGGCAAAAGGTTGGCGGGCGTTGTAGCGCCACCGTCCCCGCTGGCTATGGTGGATGAGCCGAGGTACGGGGCGCGCTCGACCAACTGAGGGCAGGACTTCGGGATGGCCGGCGGGACGCCGGCGCTACATTTCTTATCCTCCGGCTCCGGCGGCCTCGGCTGGGGCTGGGCGCTCGTAATCGCATTCTTTGTTTGGACACGCGATTACCGGGCCGGCTTTGAGATTCTTTTCGACCAGGAATTCACTTCCGCACGTCGGGCATTTCTCCGCAATCGGCTTGTTGGCGGACGTGAACTTGCACTTCGGATAGTTCGAGCAGCCGTAGAATGTGTTGCCCTTGCGCGCCTTCTTCTCGACCAGTTCGCCGTCCTTGCACAGCGGGCACTTCACGCCGATAAAGTTCTGCTTCACGTACTTGCAATCGGGATAGCCGGAACAGGCGGTAAACTCGCCATAGCGGCCGTGACGAATCATCAGATTGCGTCCGCATTTCGGGCAGGGTTCGTCCAGCGGGATGTCTGGCACGCGCTTGCCCTGGTCCAGCCGACGCGTGGTTTTGCAGTCGGGATAACCCGTGCAGGCCATGAACTGGCCGAACCGGCCGCGCTTGAGCACCATCACGCGACCGCAGTTTTCGCAGTATTCCTCCTGCGCCGTCTCCTGCACGTCGGCGGAGTCGAGATCGGGCAGGTTAATGGGATTTTCCTTGGTGAAGGTGCAGCTTTCGGGATTGTCCTTGTCGTAGGAACTGCAGGCGTAGAAGGACCCGTGCTTGCCCCACTTGATGACGAGCGGCGAGCCGCAGCGCTCACACTTCTCGTCGGTGGGCTTCTCCATACGCTTGATGTTTTCCATGTGCTTCTCAGCGTATTTGAGGTCCTTGGCGAAGCGCTTGTAGAACTCCGCCATGGCGTCGGTCCACTTCTCCTTGCCTTCTTCGATCTCGTCGAGTTCTTCTTCCAGGCGGGCGGTGTAGGCCACGTCGAAGATGTCGCGGAAGTTGTCGATGAGGAGATCGGTGACGACCAGCCCAATTTCTGTGGGCGCAAATTTGCCACCGAGCTTGGTGACGTATTGCCGCTCCTGGATCGTGCCCAGGATGGTGGCATAGGTAGAAGGACGGCCAATGCCGCGCTCTTCCAGTTCTTTCACCAGCGAGGCTTCGTTGTAGCGCGGCGGCGGCTCGGTGAAATGCTGCTCCGGCTTCAGTTCGCGCAAGCTCAGTTTCTGGCCGGGTTCAAGCGGCGGCAGCTTGTGCTTGAGTTCCTCGTCTTCTTCGTCCTTTGCGTCCTTGGATTCTTCGTACACTTTCAGGAAGCCATCAAACTTCAGGACCGATCCGGTTACGCGGAACCAGTAGCTGTCGTTGCCCTGCTTGGCGTCAATATCGACAGTGGTCTGATCGAAGACGGCAGGATTGATCTGCGAAGCGACGAAACGCTGCCAGATCAGCTTGTAGACCTTGAACTCGTCTTCCTTCAGGTACTGCTTGACGGAGTCGGGATGGCGAGCGGCGGAAGTGGGACGAATGGCTTCGTGCGCTTCCTGCGCGCCCTTTTTCGACTTGAACGTGTTCGGCTGTTCGGGCAGGTACTGCGGACCATATTCTTTTCCCACCAGCTCGCGCACTTCGCTGAGCGCCTCGTTGGAGACACGGGTTGAGTCGGTACGCATATAAGTTATGAGGCCGACCAAACCCTCTTCGCCCAGTTCCACGCCTTCATAAAGGCGCTGGGCGATCATCATGGTGCGCTTCACGCTGAAGCGCAGCTTGCGGGCGGAATCCTGCTGTAGCTTGCTCGTGGTGAAGGGCGGGGCGGCATTGCGGCGGCGCTCTTTGCGATCGACCGAGCGCACCAGCCAGTCGGCCTTCTCGACGAAAGCCCGAACCTTCTCGGCTTCCTCGCCGTTGGGGATTTCAATCTTCTCTTCCCCTTTGCCGACGAAACGCGCGTCGAAAGCGGGCGGCTTGGTGGCGGCAAGGTGGGCATCGATGGTCCAGTATTCTTTTTTCTCGAAGGCCTTGATTTCGCGCTCGCGCTCTACGATCAGGCGAAGGGCGACAGTCTGGACACGTCCGGCGGAGAGGCCGCGGCGGACCTTGTCCCAGAGCAGGGGCGAAACCTGGTAGCCGACCAGGCGATCGAGGACGCGGCGGGCCTGCTGCGCGTCGACTAAATTCTGATCAATCTGGCGAGGGTGTTCAAAAGCTTCGCGCACCGCGCGCTGGGTGATCTCGTTAAAGGTCACGCGCTGGATGCGGGGCGCTTCCCCACCCTTATCTTTATCTTTGGCTTTGGTCTTCTTGGCCTTCTTCTTTTTGGTGCCGTTGGTATCGAGTTCATCCGCCAGGTGGGCGGCGATGGCTTCGCCTTCACGGTCCGGGTCAGGCGCCAGGAAGATGTGGTCGGCCGACTCGGCCAGCTTCTTCAGCTTGATGAGAACTTTTTCTTTGCCCGGGATGACAATGTATTCGGTATCGAATTCGTTATCGATATCGACGCCCAAAGTGCTCTTGGGCAGATCCTTCACGTGGCCCAGAGAGGCCTCGACCGTGAACCCTTTGCCAAGATACTTCTGAATAGTTTTCGCCTTGGCGGGCGACTCAACGATGACTAAACCTTTAGACAATGTTTCCTCTTTTGCGTTTTTTCTGGTTTTGAAGCTAGCACGAATGGCAAGCTCTCAACAAGTTACGATGCAAAGCTCTCGGCTCATAGCCTTTAGCTTTTAGCTCAATCTGGTCGCGGCGGCGGGCCTCTTCACCTTTTCCGATAGCGCCGACAACATGCGCAACACCTCGCTCGTACTCTCCTGAAGCGCGAGGTATTGAGCACCTTCCAGCAGCCCAAGATCACGTGCCAGTAACAAGTGGCACGAGAGTTCGGAGCCGGCCCCCATCGCGATCTGGACGAATCTAGCCATCTCCCCATCCGACCGCCGTCCGCAACCCTCAGCTAGATTTGCTTCGATGGAAACGCTTGCCCGACGGATCTGGCTAGTGAGGCCGAATAGTTCTGATTTAGGAAAATGCGTCGTCCCACGATAAACGGCGAGAGTTAATCGATGCGCTTTCTCCCAAACTTTCAGGTCCCGATAGTTCCGCACACAATGCCTGCCTTCTTGCTGAATCAGCTTGAGCTAAGTGCTAATGGCTAAGAGCTCAAAA
>Ga0307472_100000266_pt1 | contig 17122 bp, 14 predicted proteins | sample atmos_gasesAM5C__2_FD_204582 | JGI IMG/M metagenome (GOLD analysis project Ga0307472, IMG submission 204582) | Hardwood forest soil microbial communities from Morgan-Monroe State Forest, Indiana, United States - atmos_gasesAM5C_05 | ecosystem: Environmental > Terrestrial > Soil > Temperate...
TCACGCCCGGGGGTGCGGGCCCTTACGATCTATTCGTTTCGTCGACTGGGGAAGATGGCGGCTATTACCGCCTCTATGTCGACGACAAGCTAATCCTCGATCACTGGAACGATTCGAGAGAACTTCTCGGCGGGGCGACCGTGACCCTTGACTCCAAGCATCACAAGGTTGTTCTTGAGCGCCATGGGCACTCGACATGGCTCGGCGGCTATGTGCGCATGGGAATCGTGCCCCAGGGCACGTACGTTACTCCGGAAGCTAAGGCACTGGCGACGAAGGCGGATTTAGTAGTTGTCGCGGCGGGCTTCGACCCCGCGTCCGAGAGTGAAGGAGCCGATCGCACGTTCCGGCTGCCGCCCGGGCAGGATGAGCTCATTCAGGAAATGCTCGCGGCGAATAAGAACACCGTGGTGGTGCTTACTTCGGGCGGTGGTGTCGACATGAACGCATGGATTGATCGCACGCCCGCGCTATTGCAGGTCTGGTATCCGGGACAAGAAGGGGGAAGAGCCGCCGCAGAAATTCTATTTGGCGACGCAAATCCCTCGGGCCGCCTGCCCGCAACGTTCGAACGCCGCTGGGAAGACAATCCAGTTCACGACAGCTACTATCCTGGGCCGGGCACCAATCGTGTTGTTTACAAAGAAGGCGTGTTCATTGGTTACCGCGGCTATGAGCACAACGGCACGAAGCCGCTCTTTCCCTTCGGCTATGGTCTTTCCTACACAACATTCAGTTACAGCAATATCCGCATCAAGCCTGTCAATGCTGGGCAGCCAGGCGAAGCAGCATCGGGGCCGCTCTATGAGGTAACGTTCGATGTCAGGAATTCTGGCGCTCGCGAGGGCGCTGATGTTGCCCAGGTTTACGTCGCCGATTCGCATTCGAAAGTGCCACGTCCAGCGAAGGAATTGAAAGGTTTCGTGCGAATCGACCTCAAACCCGGCGAAACGAAGACGTCGACCGTCGCCCTAGATCGGCGCGCCTTTTCATACTACGATATCGCAACAAAACAGTGGCATGCGGATCCGGGCGAGTTCAACGTTTTGGTGGGACGTTCAAGCCAGGACATCGAGCTTCGCGGCAGCCTGAAGTTGGGCGAATCAAGGGCAACCTCCGGAAGCGCCAAATAGCGCCAATGTTTCAGCGTCAACGCGTTCTAATGCATCGTTTCCGCAGCCGGAAATGCGTCGGTGAGCGAAAAAACCTGCATTGACCCTTTAAGCTGATCGAGTGAGGCGGATGTCTTCAATTTGATCGTTACGGCTTCCCTTGGCAGCAGGTCAAAATAGTTATCCGAAGTTCGTACGTCCAAATCGCCGAAAGACACATACACGCTCCTCGCGAGCGTGGGAGAACGAAGAGTTACAGCGTAGCCATCGCCGGCACTCTGCAACGACGCGTCGACGTGGCCTGCGGGCAGATCGATATTGTGCATCGTGTCGAAGAAAATGAGATTGCGCGAGATATTTTGCCCTGCAACCTCCAAATCGAATGCCAGGAATGTTTTCTTGGGATCCGCGTTTGCCAAAATTTCCTGCTTATCTAATGTGAAATAAACTGCGCTGGATTGAGCGGGCACTCGAACGTCCTGAGTCTTATCCAGCAAAACTGTTCCGGAAAAATCAAGCAGTCGTGCACGGACTTGCGCGGTCAGTGGCTCCAACCTGTCCGATACAACGTAAACATCCACCTTCTCGTCGTGCTCGTAAGGCGACACAATCACGTCGTCATAGAAGCGGCGCGCGTAATACTGCAGCGCTTTCCAGCGTCCGTAGTAGTCGATGCTCGCCCACGACGCCACAGGCCAGCAATCATTTAGCTGCCAGTAAAGAGATCCCATTGTGTTGGGCCGTTGTCTCCTCAAGTGTTCCGCGCCCACTTTGATAGCCTCAGCCTGCAGCACTTGGCTAAGGTACACAAACGACGCAAAATTCTTGGGCTCAGGATACCAGCGGAGCATATACGTCAAAATGCGCTCGTTGCCTCCGTGATTTTTCTGGTGGTCCTGCATCGTTGCGGAACGGATATCCAAATCCTCAGGCTTCGCAACGGAACGAATCGTCCGCATCTCGGGAAAGGATTGGAAGCCGTACTCGGACATGAATCGCGGAAACTGGTGCGTGTACTGTTCGATCGGAGCCAACTCGTGCCACACTTTCCAATAGTGCATGTCGCCGTTGGTCGGACTATCAGGCGGGTCTTCGAAATTGGCGCTAGGTGAGCTCGGCCAGTACGGTACGGGATCGGCGTACCAGTCGACGATACCCGGCAGGAGTCCATGGAATAGCACCACATAGTCCTGCCAGACCTGCTCCCGGTTGTTCGGCGACACGATTTCCTTGAAGGCCTGGCGGTCATCCCAGTGAACCCAGCCAGTTTCGATTTCATTGTTGCCGCACCACAGCACGACACTTGGATGATTTCGCAGCCGCGTCACTTGCTCGATCGCTTCTTGCCTTATATTGTTTTGAAAGTTCAGATCGCCGGGAACCATGTCGCCGCCGAACATGAATTCCTGCCAAACCATAATGCCGAGCTCGTCGCAAATATCGTAAAAATCATCCGATTCGTAATACCCGCCGCCCCACTCACGCACCATATTCATGTGGGCCTCGCGCGCCGATTCCAAAATCTGACGGTGGCTTTCCGGAGTCACGCGGTTCGGAAAACTATCGAATGGAATCATGTCGGCGCCCTTCGCGAAAACTGGAATGCCGTTCACGACGAACTCGAAGCTCTTGCCTGATTTTGTTACTTCCCGCCTCAGTTCGATGGCCCTCAATCCTGTTTTTAGAGTCGCCTCGGCCGCGACATCACGGCCCCGGCGAACCGCCACTGAAAAGCGGTAGAGATCCTGGGCTCCGTAGCCTGTCGGATACCAGAGTTTTGGGTTCGCAACGCGAATCGGAACAGAGACTTGATTAGTCCCCGGATCGAGTTGGACAGTTTGCTTAACGACTGGCGCGGGCGCGCCGTTGAGTTCGGCATAGTTGATCTCAACAGTAGCCGCGGTGGGGCGGCCAGCTTCAATTGTGACCTCCGCGGCGACCACTGCAGTATCTTTGCTGATCCTCAGTTGGTGAACGTGAAAATTCTCAATGCGTAGAGCGTCCCATGCCTCCAGGCGGACCGGTTGCCAGATTCCTTCGGTCACATAGCGCGGTCCCCAGTCCCAACCATATTGATATGGCGCCTTCCTTGTATAAGGCGCGGTGGCGATGTTCTCTTCGTTGCCGGTGTTGTGCGTTGAAATCGATGGCAACTGGTACGGGAGTGCTTTCACCTGAGGTATCATCGATGTAATCGGGGAATGAAAAACTACACGAAGATTATTCGCGCCGGGTTTCAGGACGTTTTTGACCGGCACGCGCCAGCGCCGGAACATGTTGTCAGCATGAAGGATTTGTCGATCATTCAGATAGACATCCGCAAACGTGTCCAGTCCCTCAAAAACCAGCTCGACATGTTCGCGCGACACAGTTGCAGCATTCACATCGATCGTGGTTCGGTACTCCCAATCGGCGAGGCCGATCCATTGCAATCGCGTGTCGTTGTCCTGATAGAAGGGATCGGGAATCAGGCCGTTGTTCAACAGGTCCGTCTGGACAACGCCGGGCACCTGCGCGGGGTGCCATTCTTTGACGTCCGCTCGGTCCGTGTTGGCGACGGCGCGGAACTCCCATTTCGCGTCGAGGCCGCGAGAAGAAGGCGACTGCCCGGCAGTTTGTAATGGAAGGCCGAGAAAGAAAAGAGCCAATGCCACTGAACACGAGGGCGTGAACACGATTCGGGGCAATTCATTCCCCTTTCAGTGGTTGGCAGTCGCAGGCAGAATATCGTTATGCTACAAGAGAATAGATAACGTCTTTAATCGATGCAAGCGATTTTGGCTCTGGACGAGTTTTGGATTCCACTCGAGGGTCCCTTGGAAGATCGATCGAAAAAGGAGCGACCGCTGAAAGTCGCGCTGCTGGGATATGGATTCGCCGGCAAGACTTTTCATGCCCCTCTGCTCTCTCACGTAACTGGCCTGCAACTCACCCATATCGTTTCAAGCGACAGTGCGAAAGTTAGGCAGGACCACGATGTCACCGTACTTGCGAAGCCTGACGATGCTTTCGCTCTTCCGGAGATCGATCTAATCGTCATTGCCACACCGAACTCAACGCATTTCGATCTAGCACACAAAGCAATTTCTGCCGGTAAACACGTGGTCGTCGACAAACCATTCACAGTTACGTCCGAAGAGGCCGTCGAACTCATCTCTCTAGCCAGGAAGCATCAGCGTCTGCTTTCGGTTTTTCAGAGCCGACGATGGGATGCGGATTTCCTCACTTTGCGCCAGATATTGAGGCAAGGCTCGCTTGGGGAAGTCATCCAATTCGAATCGCGCTACGATCGCTACCGGCCGGAACCGCGTCAGCGATGGCGCGAGCAAGGAGTGCCGGGAGCTGGAGTGTGGTTCGACTTGGGATCTCATCTGGTCGACCAAGCTTTGCAGCTTTTTGGATCGCCCGAAGCAATCTATGGGGATCTCGAGCTCCAGCGGCGAGGGGCTCAGGCCGTCGACTATTTTCACGTTGTCCTCCGTTATGGACGAAGTCGCGTGATTCTCACCGCCGGATGCCTTGTCGTTTCCGAGACGCCTCGATTCGCCGTCCACGGCACCGTCGGTGGATTCACAAAATTCGGCATGGACACACAGGAAGACTCTCTCAAGAGCGGCGATGTCCCGGGCAGCCCCGGATGGGGGCATGATCCTCGGTTGGGAACACTGGTCACAGCGCAAGACGGCAGACTTGAAACGCGGCAGGTGCCGAATATTCCGGGCAACTATCTTGCTTACTACGAAGGAATTCGCGACGCTATTACACTAGGCGCGCCCAACCCCGTGACTCCAGAAGACGGCTTAGCTGTCATTAAAGTGCTGGAAACCGGTATCAGAAGCGCGGCGGCGCGTGCCGAACTCCCGTACAACCAGGCCAGCAATCAATCTAGCGGAATCTGATATTATGCCTGCTCGAAATGGCAAACAGGTTCGCAAGAAAAGGCAGAACGTTCGATCCGCCCTGTTCGATCCGGAAACACGATGACGATTGATCAAGATCTTGAAACGATCGCCCTCCAGGAAAAACGCCTGCAATTCAAGTATTTCGATTCTGAATTGGCGTGGAGTTTGGGAAGCAGCCTCAAAGCTGCCGCTGAGAGACGTAACGTCGCAGTTGCGATCGACATTCAACTCAATGGACATCCGCTGTTTTTCTTCGCGATGCCTGGCACGACGCCGAACAACATAGACTGGATCCGCCGCAAGCGTAATGTCGTTACTCGTTTTCACCGAAGTTCCTACGCCATCGGTTTGACGTACGAGCGCGACCAGACCACTCTTCAGGCAAAGACGGGTGCCGATTTGCGAGATTTCGCGACGCAAGGTGGCGGATTCCCGATCTTTCTCGAGGGCACAGGTTGTGTTGGCTCGATCACCGTATCGGGGCTTCCTCAGCGTGAGGACCATATGTTGATTGTTTCTGTGCTCCAGGACTACTTCCATATCCCGCCGAAAGAACTTGCGCTCGATGACGTTCCGCAGCCCGCTTCGAAAGGTTCCTCTCAAAAAAGTTAGCGTCGCAATTAAGATAAATAGGAGCCGGGATTTCTTGAACAAAAAGACCGGCCTGATTCTCCATGAGGAAACGTGACTATTACGCTGGCGATGTCGGCGAAAGCAGGCGTGTCTCCAACGGTACAAGCGGTGATTCTCGACTATGGCGAAGTCTTGTGCTTTCTTCCTACGCCAGAGGCCATTGCACGTATGGCTCGAGTCTTCCGCATCGATCCCCAGTCTTTCCTGCCGATTTACACTGAAAGCCGCGGTCCCTACGACCGGGGGGATCTTCTCCCCGAAGAATACTGGCACGCATTCGCCTCGCAGGCCGGAGTAACACTCAGCGGGGATATGATTGAGGAACTTCGCCGGTGGGACGTCGAGATGTGGAGCAGAACGAATGGTCCGATGATCCTCTGGCTCGAGAATCTGCGTTCAGCCGGACTGAAAACGGCAATTCTGTCGAACATGCCGGTCGACATGGTGACGCACGTAAGGCGAAATTTCCCTTGGATGAAGCACTTCGATCATCAGATCTTTTCCGCGGACGTCCGGCGGATCAAGCCAGAGCCCGCTATCTACAAATACTCATTGGATGCGCTCAAAGTGCCGGCTTCAGAGGTCTTGTTCGTCGACGATCGGGACATAAATCTCGAACAAGCTCGCGCCGCCGGAATGCGCGGGATTAGATTCCGGTCAGTCAACCAACTCCGCGACGACCTTCATGCGCTCGGCTTCAACGTGTTGCCGGCTAGAATTGGAGATGCGGATTAAAAAAGGCGCAACTGCAGTTCGCAATGCGGTAGCTACAAGCTGGGCGCCGGTGACTGTGGTGTCCAAGATTCTAGGGCACAGCAGCGTTTCAACAACTCTAAACATTTACGCACACGTCTTGGCTGAACACATGGAGCAGTTTGAGCGTCAGCGAGCCCGAATTCTGGGCGCTGTCGGGCGCCTGACGCGGGTGCGGTTGCAGAAGCGCCGCAAGGCGCGTACTATCTATGACGCGGGGTGGAGCAGCCTGGTAGCTCGTCGGGCTCATAACCCGGAGGTCGTTGGTTCAAATCCAACCCCCGCAACCAGCAATCTTACTGATTAACGAGGGCTTCTGATTCGGAGAGAATCGGGAGCCCTTTTTGATTTGCAGTTAAGCTGACAGAATTCACAGCTGTTTGTATCGCTTCCCCTGCCAGTTGAGCGGCTTCAACGTTCTGTTCCCATTCAGAATGCGTGTACACGTCAAGCGTGAGTGACCCGGCAGAAGCATGCCCAAGTCGCTCTTGAATCACTTTGAGAGGCACACGCAAGTTGGATAGGAGAGAAGCGTTGAAGTGCCGAAAGGCATGGAGCCCTTTTCGCTCGATTCCAAGCGTATCGAGCAACGGATAGAGTTTCCGTTTAACCAGCATATTCGCATCCCAAGGCTTCCCACTCTTGGTAGTGAACAAGAACGTGTGACCTTTCAACCGCTGTCGTTCAGATTGTTCTCGAAGCAAAAGGCTAAGGTGGGAAGATAAAGCGACGGTTCGGATTGCGTTGCTTGTCTTGGGTACTCCTATTCGCCCATGCCACACCGATTGACGAACGGTGATTCCGTCAGCCACGATATCGGTGAGCTTTGGAGCGGACAGCTCACCCGACCTAAGCCCACCTTCAGCCGCGAGCCAATAAAACGCCTTCAATTCCGTTTCGGAACCCGCCAAAACGCTGGCGACTTCCTGAAGTAAATAGTATCGCGGCTTCTTTTTTGATATTCGGGGCAGTTTTGGTTTTGGAAGCAGGTTATCCACATACTTCTGAGCAAGAGCCGCTTCCCAAATCAATCGGACGGTCGCCCAGAGGTTGCGGATGGTCTTGGCTTCCAGTCCTTCGGCTTCCATCGCGGCAATGACGCGCTGCAAAGTTCCTGCGTCAATTTGCCGGATATCCTTCTTACCGAAGGCGGCTTTGAGGCGTTTCAGTTGTCCACGAACTGTGCATTGGGTAGACGGTTTCGACAGGCACAGATAATCTCGTTCCCAGATTTCTGAAAAAGCTTCGAATGTTGCGCTTCTCCTTTCTCTAGTAGCCGTGGAGATGGACGAATTCACCCGGTCAACGTAAGGTTGGAGAAGCCGGCTTGCTTCTCGTTTTGTCATCTCTCTTCCTGTATCCGGGTCGTGTACGCTCCCGAGGACTACGTACTTGCGGTTACGTTTTTCTACACCGCTAGAATCGAGCAAGTACTCCGAATACTGCCCGACCCATAGCGTTCTTGTTTTATTTTTGAACACCGAGCCCCGCTGAAATCTTCGACGTGCCACGAATTCTCCGTTCCGTGCCGTCGAATCGATCGCCGATGAGATGCTACCACTATCGGGAATGCGGTCTGAGGAAATGCTCTGTGCAGTTGGCGAACCCTCTACAACTTCGAACTTCGCGAACCCTTCATGCTCCATTGCCTCGCTTTCTTCGCGTGGTAATTCTAGGCGGGCGAAACCGCGAATTCATTTCGCTGCTGCCGCGTCTATCGGTTGCGGCATCTGGTCACCTTTGGTGCCAGAACTCTTATCCCCCACGTGACATTTCCGTCCGCGCGTGGTCGGACGCGTTGCAAATCATGGGGCTGGGGCGCTACGGTTCACGGCTAACGTCTATTCGCATCCTCCTCTCGCGCCCGTTTGGATGCGCCCCAATGATTGCCGTGGATGCGATTGCAGGTGATTCCGACGAGTCCGCCATCAGCTGCGCTAGAACTTATCCGCGCAATCATCGGGTCGTGATTGAAAAGCGACTGCTCCGCCAAACGCATGGGCGACGCAGCAAGCACAGAATGTGGGTGCACAAATGCCCCGTTAAATTTTTAGGAATTTACTTCGTCGCGGCATGCAATCGGAGCAGGAAAATTTCCCCGGTTCCGATTGCAATAATTTTGATAAACGGATGCGAGGTCGTCCAGAAATTTTCAGCTGTTGTGCCGCGAAACGAACAACACCATTTTCAGGCGAGTATCGCGTCTCGCGAAGCGCCGCGTCGCCGAAAGCCTGTTCCGCGCAGCGCCACATTCGGGGTTAGACGCACCACACGCCACTGCGATCTCCCCATCTCCGCTGACGGTGATTTCAACCTGAAGCAATTTCCAGCGCAGCGCGGGGATATTCGGGAGCTGCTCGATACCCGCCCGAATCTGATGGACACCGTCAGCCAGATGTGAAGTGAAAGCTCATTTCCCCCGACGCTTTGCGGTTTGGGGAGCCGCCCCAGCGCGAACGCGACGGAGCTGCCGTTCAATCGCTTCTGTCGTTTCTTCAACTTTCAGATGGACTGCTTCCTCAGCTAATTTAATAAGTTCGGCACGTTGTATTCCGTTGAGTTGGGGGCAGTCCTTTTTCAGGATTTCATCCATTCTCACCCGTGCTCGGCGCAGCGACTCGTTCCAAGTGCTAACCTTCTTCATGCCATCTAACCGCTGCTCGTATCCCTCCAAATAGAGCAACTGGGTACACAGTTGGGAAAGCGAAGCCGCGACTAGTCTCCCCGTTTGTGCATAGCGCGGAGGCAGAAGCCTTTCTGGACGATTTAGGAGCGCCTTCAGTTCACCCCCAACCGTGACCACGTTGTCCAGCCACTTCCTGTAGCTTTTGTAGTCCGTTGAAGCTGCGATTCTCTTTACAGAGAGCAGCCATGAACGTGCCACATGCGCGTCGATTACTCGTTGGTGAAGGCGCTGCAGCGTCCGAATACTGGGTAATGGTTTTTCGGGATATTGGTGTTTGAACCCAATGCCAACTCGCGTGTTGAATTTTTCGAATGGAACCCTTCTATCCAATTCCATTTCGAGGTTATAGCTCTGCCCGAAGGGCACGGTGTCGCGCAGGATTTGAATGATTTGCGCTTTGGTCGGTTCCTCTTCGGACTCAGCATCAGTAGTTGCATTCAGTCGATTCGTTTCCACAGCAGTCTCCCGTCGGATGCAACGTAGCCGTGACAATTAGACCAGCTTGGAGGCGGAGCCGCAACGTGGATCGGACACGTTTGTATCGACCGGACATTTTCTTCTGTCCATGGATTCGGTGACCGAGAGTGTCCTGTCAGTTCCGCGGTGTTGTTCCCTATAGTGTGCTCATCGCAGGCGGAAAAAGCTAATTCCGTCGCGAAGCACGAAGGATTCAAAAATCGACTAACGAGGAAACGATGAAAGACACAGGAATTAAGAATCTCGGCTCCGAAAACAGCAGCCAGCAGCACAACCACAATGAAGACCAGCAATATGCTCAAAACGAAGACCGCGATCGAACGGGTGTAGCAGCACAGCCCGATCTTTTCGATCTTACTCGGCTGCGCCTATCGCAGGATTTTGCCGCAGAGATAGGCGTCAAGAAGGCATTGCTGACCGTCCCAGTTCACAGGCCGGATCGGCAGTGGTTCGTTCGTGTCCATCCTGATCCAGAATTCCGCTTGGAAGCCGCGGTTCTCGAAATGAAAGACGACCGCGAAACCTATCTGGTTGACCCTGTGCTGTTGCCAGAGCCGCCCGGCGAGGTCATCCCGAAAGTTTTGTTCACTGCCATCAATCGGCAGGGCGTTGTCTTCCTTTGGCCGGTGCACCTTCCGAACACGGATGGTCGGCACGACGAATGGAACAGATCGGCGCTGGAGGCGGCCGAGATGGCGATTGGTTGCTGGATCCGTGTCGCGTCCAACATTTCCTTGGGGGCTTATGAGGTCTTCGAAGCCTCTGCCGACCTACCCGATCCCAAGTGGCCGGATGTGAGCTTCAAGAAGCTTCTGGAAATTGCCTTCCGTGATCGCCTGATCCGCTCGCTGGACCATGCGGTGATCAAGAAATTGCAGGGGGCACTCTAATGCGCTTCGGCTCGGTTGATTTTAAGGAGGTTTGGTTCGGGGACTTTGAGTTTGCCGCTTCGGCGGGCGACCGCCCGCAGCCCGTGTGCCTCGTAGCACACGAGCTCAGTACCGGCCGATCGGTTCGGCTGTTCCAGGAACAGTTCCGTCATCTCAAAGAGCCGCCGTACTCTATCGCATCGGACTCGCTCTTCGTCGCCTATTACGCCAGCGCCGAGCTCGGGTGTCATTTGGCGCTGGGTTGGGCGCTGCCTGCAAATGTCATTGATCTCTACGTCGAATTCCGTGGCCTCACGAATGGGTCCGAAACCCCCGCCGGGGCGGGCTTGCTTGGCGCTCTTATTTATTTTGGCCATGACGTGATGGAAGGGATCGAGAAAGAGAAAATGCGGCAGCTAGCATTACGGGGCGGCGAATACACCGATACGGAGAGGCAAGCGCTGCTCGCCTACTGCGAGAGCGATGTGATGGCACTCCGAAAGCTGATCAATCAGATGTTGCCAGCCCTCAACATTCATCACGCGCTCTTGCGCGGCCGCTTTATGAAGGCGGTCGCGCACATGGAGCACACCGGCGTACCGATTGATGCTGAGAGCTTCGTTCTGCTCAAGGAAAACTGGGACCATATACAAGATCAGCTGATTCGCCGTGTCGACGCTGATTACGGAGTATTCGAGGGCCGTACCTTTAAGTCCGACCAGTTTGCCCGTTGGCTCTTGGAAAACAATATCCCTTGGCCCCAGCTTCAATCGGGAAGGCTCGCGTTGGATGATGACACGTTCCGTGAGATGGAACACGTGCACCCCAAGATCCGGCCACTTCGGCAACTGCGCGTTTCCTTATCGCAGATGCGGCTGGCAGATCTTGCCGTGGGACCCGACAGGCGCAACCGGACTCTCCTTTCGCCGTTTCGCGCCCGCACGGGTCGCAACCAACCCAGTAATACTGCCTTTATTTTCGGCCCGGCAGTCTGGTTGCGCTGCCTTATCCAACCCATGTTCATGATGGGAATCGGCTACGCCGATTGGTGTCAGCGAGAGTTTGGAATCGCTGCGGCCTTGTCGGGGGACGAAGCAATGCAAGCTGCATATTTATCGGGCGACCCATACTTAGCTTTCGCGAAGCAAGCAGGAGCTGCGCCCCCCGACGCTACCAAAGCCAGCCACTCCCAAATCCGCGAGCAGTTTAAAGCTTGTGCGTTGGCTGTCCAGTACGGAATGGAAGCTGAATCGTTGGCTCGAAGAATCGGGCAGCCAGTATGGCAGGCGCGTCAGTTACTGCGTCTTCATCACGAAACTTACGAAAAATTCTGGAAATGGTCGGATGCTGCGGTCGATTACGCAATGCTCAACGGACGCCTGCACACGGTATTTGGGTGGGTTATCCGCGTCGGGGCACAGACAAATCCCCGGATGCTGCGAAATTTTCCGATGCAGGCCAACGGCTCCGAAATGCTCCGTCTGGCCTGTTGCTTAGCCACCGAGCGTGGGATTCGGGTGTGCGCGCCCATCCACGATGCACTACTCATTGAGTCACCTCTGGAGCGACTCGAGTTGGAAGTCGCTCGAACGCAAGAGGCGATGGCAGAAGCAAGTCGAGCCGTACTTGACGGATTCGAGTTGCGCACCGAGGCAAAATTGTTTCGCTATCCTGAACGCTTTGCAGACGAGCGTGGTGCTGCGATGTGGAATACCGTCTGGCAGATCATCGAAGAGATCAGAGGGCGGGCAGCCTGTGCATAGGCGCACAGGTCAGATGTGCGCCAGTGCAACAAAACATGTGCGCTGGCGCACACCCGTCCAATCTTATGTCTTATGGGTTTGTCTCTATAAATAATGGATAGCGACATCGATATCAAAAATCTGCGATGGCCTAAGGCGCAAGCTGTTCCAGCACTGAGCGTAAGCAAGAAACTGCCTCGCCACAAACCAGGTCAACATTTCTTGAAGGGTCCAATTCCATGGAATTGGGTCAGCAAGGCAGCACAACTGCCAGGTAAAGCGCTCCACGTGAGTGTCTGCCTTTGGTATCTGGCAGGTTTGAAAAGTAGCCGCACAGTCCCACTGTCAATGGAACGACTACTCGAACTGGGAGTTAACAGGTTTGCCGCATACAGAGGGCTGAAGGTACTGGAAGAAGCGGGGCTTGCACGTGTCATTCGGCAACGTGGTCGGTTGTCTACGGTAGAACTGTTGGATTGCATGGGCGACGTCCCTCAGTCGGTCGCAGGAATTTGAATGCTGGAACACGAGCGGATTAGAGGTTACAGCACAGAGCTTCGGCGCTACAGCCAGAAGGAAAAGGAGATGTACAACCATATGGAACTTGATAAGTTTGCCGCTGACCAAATATTGCCAAACGTCAGGAAGGAGCTCGAAGAATACGGAGATATACGCGATGGTTGCCTTTGCTTCACAGGCTTTAGTCCTGCCGGAAGACCTTCATTCGCTGGTGTAGATAATGTTTCGGCACCCTCTGACTACGATAATGTGAGCGTGCTTGCGCGTTCCGTCAAAGCCACAAAGGTGCTGTCAGTTTCAGATGCTTGGGCGCCTGCGTGTCCTGACCGTCAGAGAGCCATTGTAATTTATTTGATTCTGCCGGATGGCTCGGTTGAATGGACAATGTCCCAATCGTACACGAGAAACGGGAAGCGATTTACGTGGGACGAACCTGAAAAGATGGATGGCGGATTTCAGAATTTTCTTCCCGCTTGGGGTTCGCTCGGAAAAACGAAATAAGCCGTGGTGGTCGAGCCGAAGTGCCAACGATGGCTCGCACTGGTCCGGTCTGTATATTCGCCTGCGGCTCAGGGCTTCGGAATTTCTTGCGCGCCGATAATTTCTCAGAAATTCTCGCGCAGTTTCACGTGCGCTCCCTTATTCCACTGCCAGAGCCTGCTCCACGGAATCCAGAAACAGTCGCCCACTTGGGAATCCCGCAACCCTTTCCGAATTGACGGCCGCGAGCAGAGAACTTAGTCGAGCATCGGCCATCTTCCAGTTCGGCCGCAGGTCTACACTGCCGGTCACTCCACATGCAGCCGCCAACGCATCATCAGAAATGCTAACAACCAGATGCTCTATGTCCGCTGACCCGATCCACTGCTCGGAATGAGAAGTGCACAATCCCAACTCACCCTGTTCGAACTTGGTCCATCTCAGAGAGGACCGGCGCGGGCCCACCTCCATGGAGCCCGGCCGGAGCAGCATGCCGAGAGCATTCTCCCGATGCACCTGCAGGTAAGCCTCTTTGACAGGCCCGCGCACTTCTACTGCAACCCGCATTTCAATCTCACTCCGTCCTGGTCCATTAGATGTTTTGGTCATCGGAAGGAATACAGGTGATTCAACCCGTGATCCCACGTAGAGAATCGGTCACCGTCATCGACCGTACGACACTCGAAGCTTGCTTCGACTAACGATCCTGAACGTCATCGAATCGGCCCGTTAAATTGCTCGAAGAACTTCGTGAGCATTGGCACCGCTTACGCCGAAAACCAAGAGTCTGGCTCTTTCCGGGCAACCACGACCATGCGCCGATCACCCGATCGATACGAAAACCGTTTGGCATGCGTTGTCGGAGTTCGTGATAGTACCTAATTGTCCGCTAACCCCGTTTTCTGCGCTGTAACCCGAGCGGTCCCGTTACGCATTGGTGGAATGACGGCTATGCCGCTGCCTTCCCTAGTACGCTGTGTGCGTACTCATCGACGCTGGTAAGCCTGATTCCAAACGTATCGACGACCGATGCCATGCTCACCGCATCGCCGTGCAGGTGCCCGAGCATCAATGCAGCAAAGCTCTTCTGTAGCGAATCTGTGGCTCCCTCAAATTGCTCAAGCAGTATCTGCTCGGAAATATGTTCCAGCCGGAACGATGTGCCGCCGATTTTCTCGAAACGGCGTACTACTTCCAGCGGAGTCAGCGCTTCCGGTCCACCAAATTCAATCGTTCTCCGCTCCGCCGCCGGATGCCGCAGTGCAATCGCACAGATCTCCGCCACGTCGCGGATTGAAACCCAACTGATGGGCCTTGTTCCCGGTCCGTAAATACGAGCTTCCGCGTTCGCATAGTCGAACCCCAGAACCGGACTCAGCCACACTTCCATGAAATAGCTTGCCTGTATGACGGTGAAATTCAGGCCCCTGATGGAATTCTCAACCTGCTCCTTAGCACTGGCAAGAGGACCCGATATGGCGGCTGTCGTGCTGAACGAGACATACAGGAACCGGTTCACATTGGCATCCTTCGCTGCACTTGACAGGTTCATTTGACCGGCTGCGTCCACAGACTCGATCGAGTCCCCGGGCTGCCGGCTCAAGGTTGACGTTGCGGTTGAGATTATTCCGTCTACACCACGGCAAGCGGCGGCGATCGAATCAGCATCCTTCAGGTCACCGAAACATAGTTCGGTGCCGCATAAACGTAATGCTTCAATTTTGTTTCTCGAACTCGTCGCCCGAACGAGCGCACGTACCGGCTCGCCCCGCTTCCTCAGCCTTTTGCAAACCTCGCTTCCGACTAGGCCGGTAGCACCGACAACCAGGAGCATATTCTTCCTCCCGACGGCCAATCGCCGCCATTGCTTTTGCTTCCTCAATTTCCTTCTGTGGCGAGAAGTGCGCCCAGAAAAAAGTTACGCAAAAGGCTGCGTAGGCGCCTTCGAATGCTTTTTTCAAGCTCTCCGGCTCGTCTATGTCGGCGGCCGCAACTTCAGCACCCAGTCTTGCGAAATCCTTTGCCCTGGCGCCATTCACATTTCTAGTGGGCACGCGCGCAGCGAAACCACCGTTCGAGTCGTTAAGGATGGCTCGGACCAAACCACCGCCCTGGGCACCGGTTGCTCCTACCACTGCGATAACTTTTCTATCGCTCATTGTGACCTTCTTCCTTCCTCTCGGCGCGTACGCCGAGCGTATGTCCTATAGTGTTTTGACAACTCGGTCAGTGAATCGCGCCAAAGACGTGGAGTCGTATCTATATCTCTGGCATCAGGTCGAATTTTGGGCAATTTTCGTCCCTATCTGGTGCTGATCTCGTATGATCTCCGCTGCACGTTCTCCGACGATCACACAGGGAGCCATGGTATTTCCGGTGGTCACGCGTGGCATGATCGATCCATCCGCGATGCGAAGGTTGTCGACGCCGTAGACTCTGAGATAGGCGTCGACAACAGACATGGCTTGCCGCCCCATCTGGGCGGTGGATGTTTGATGCCAAAAGCTAAACGCCGTGTCGCGGATGTAGTTTTCCAGTTCTGGACGTTCCAAGTTGCCTGGAATGACTTCTCGTTTGACAAAAGGACGAAGAGCGCTGGAGTTGCCTATCTCGCGACATAGTTCTGCACATGCCAAGGCGGCCTTCCGATCATCTGGGTCGCAGAGATAATTCGCTTCAATCTGAACAGGATCGGCGGGATCGGAACCGGTAAGCCGAACACGACCGCGACTCTTGGGCTGAACGACATTACCGATGAGGGCCCAACCACTCGCAGGAAGGCCAAATTTTGCTGCGTCTCCAGCGCTTAGTACAGCCTGTATAATCTGGAAGTCAGGGCTGCCTAAACCAGCCTCACTCTTCCAGTACATGACCGCATCCGCCACGAGACTGGGAGGTAGTGCTTCCGAACACTCCCACAGACAGCAGAAAGCAGGATGGTCTTGAAACCCGTGCCCGACTCCCGGGAGATGTTGGACCACGGGGATTCTAAAGCGCCGCAGTTCGGCCTGGTCGCCGATGCCAGACTGCATGAGGACCTTCGGCGTGTGCATCGCGCCGAGCGAGAGAATCACCTCGCGTCCTGCGCGAATGCGACGGGTGCCTCCTCCATAAGAAATCTCCACGCCTGTGGTTCGGTTGCCCTCCAAAGTTAGCCGAGTAACCAACGCGTGAGGCAGCACCGTGAGGTTTGGCTGGTCCATGTGCGGGGAGACATACGCACGGAAAACGGATTGACGTTTTCCATCGCGAATGCGCAGGTCGGGAAGAGATGCGCCACCAGCGGCCTCCATGATGCGGCCGTTTTGATTTTCAAAGATCGGAATCCCAAGCGAGCGTATTCCCTCAAACAAGGCTCGAGCCGCCAGGTTCTGATCGTGCAAGGGCTGAACAAATACCGGTCCGCCAGTTCCGCGATATCTTGGATCGGGCGCCCCCCGCCAGTCCTCGATGCGGCGATAAATATCAAGAACCGATTCATAGCCCCACGCCGGGTCTCCCGTTTCTGACGCAAAGAAGTCCCAGTCGCTCTTGTGACCGCGAGCCCAAATCATCGCGTTGATGCTCGATCCGCCGCCCAAAACCTTTCCCATGCCTAGGGGAATGGCACGGCCGTTGAGGTGTGGGTTCGGCTCAGCTTTGAACTGCCAGTACCTTTCGCTTCCTATATTCGTGACCCATTGGCGCGCATCCGTGACACTTGGTACCTCATCGTCGCCACCTGCCTCGATCAGCAGCACGCTGACATCGGCATTTTCAGCCAGACGGCCCGCAACTACAGAACCTGACGAGCCCGATCCGCAGACAACGAAGTCATACTGAGATCTCAGCTCGGAGCGGAGTTTCTTCTGATTGACGCGAACGCCCTTAGTGAATTCCGGATTATGTCCGATATTCGAGCTGGACTCGTCCCTGTGTTCAATTTCCACTTGCTCTCGTGTATTCATCG
>Ga0307472_100000267_pt1 | contig 17077 bp, 19 predicted proteins | sample atmos_gasesAM5C__2_FD_204582 | JGI IMG/M metagenome (GOLD analysis project Ga0307472, IMG submission 204582) | Hardwood forest soil microbial communities from Morgan-Monroe State Forest, Indiana, United States - atmos_gasesAM5C_05 | ecosystem: Environmental > Terrestrial > Soil > Temperate...
ACGCCTTGCTGTAGGAACGGCACGATCACGAGGCCGCTGCCAAAGGTGAGGGCTCCGGCCTTGAGGAAAAAGAGCAGGATCTTCCCGAGCGTGGAGGCGGTGGCAGCCGAAGCGACCGGATGCGCAAGGAGCGGTGCCGCAGCGAGCAGCGGCGTTGTCGGGGAGGATTTACGTTCCCAGAATCTGCCGTAGTAGAAGATGCCGACCGTTCCTGCGCCGATGAAGAGCAACGCAACCTCGGCTTTGAGGATGACCGTGACGCCGAAGCACACCACCGCCAGCGCCCATTGCATCCAGTCCTCCATTCCAAGCTTCGCCAGACGGTAGCAGGAGTGGAGGATCAGCGCGATAACTGCGGGGCTGACGCCGTAGAAGATGGCGGTCACGGGCTTGAGGCCGCCAAAGTAGACGTACAGAGCGCCGAGCGCTACGACGATCATGAAGTTGGGAAGGATGAAGGCCCAGCCGCCAGCCCAGGCGCCGCGGAAGCCAGCGCGCAGGTAGGACACGTAAATGCCGACCTGGATCGCGAGCGGGCCGGGGAGCGACTGGCAGATGGCAATCGCCTCGCGCATCTGCTCCTTGGTCAGCCAGCCGCGCTCGGTGACGAGTTCGCGCTCCATCTGCCCAACGAGGGCTACGGGACCCCCGAAACCGAGAAGGCCCAGGCGCAGGAAGTACTGCACGAGCTCCTTGATGGGGTAGGTCGTCACCGAGCGGTCGCTCATGCTGCTCAGGACCCGTGCTTTACGTTCGCAAGGCCGAGAGCGCCGCGCAGGCTCCTCGCGAGCTTCAGCGCGTCATCATGCGCCCAGAAATGCATGAAGAAGAGATGCGGCGAGTCATCGATCATATGGCTGTGGAGGGCCGTCACTTCAATCCCGTGCTGGCGGAGCTCCCTCAGGATCGGAGTCACTTCGCTCCCAAGAAGTACGAAGTCGCCTGTGATAGCCGCCTGACCGTCGCCGAGCGGCTCGAAGTTAATTGCAATCGCGGTGCCCATCGAGGGGGGAAGCGCCATGCCCGCCTCCGAGATGCCTTCCGCACGCGGGACGCTGAACTGATAGACCCCTGCGTTTAGCGTCCCTTTGTAACCCAGCATCTTGTCGAGGGCTGCGGTATCGATCTCGAGCGGTGCAGGCGTCGAGGCCGCAGGCGGCGCGGTCAGGGGGGTCTTGCTCAGGGCGAGGGCCGCGTGCAACGTTTCGGCGAGCCCCACCGGATCGCCGTGACCGCCGACATGCATGTAGAAGACCGGGACCGAAGTACGCAGCAAGTGATTATGGATGGCGGTGATCTCGATGTTCCCCTCGATGAGCTTGAGCATCACGGGGCTTATCTCCGTATCGAGAAGCACGAGGTCGCCCATGAACATCGCACCACCACTGGTCGGCCGGAAGGCGACCCAGGAGCCGAGCGCGAGGGCGGGTTTGATGGCAACGCCATCAACCGTGATCGCAAGGTCCGAGCGCGGGAGGCCGTACTTGTGTACGCCTCCGGGGAGGTCCGTTCCTTTTTTCCCGATCGCCTGATCGACTTTCGACCAGTCGATTTCGCCGGCTGCTGCCGTACTGCCCATGACGACAGCGAGGAGCGCCGCGATCGAGGCCAGAGCCGTTCTCATTACGAATCCTCCATGCTGGTGTGCGTGAGTTCATGCAGCGCCGCGGCGAGACGGTCGAGGTCCGCCGTCCCTGTGTAGAGGTAGCAGGACGCCCGCACGGCCGCGTCTACGCCGAATCGCCTGAGCAATGGCAGAGCCGCCAGGTCGCCCGCGCGGACTGCAATGCCACGGGAATCCAGATGGCTCAGAACAGCTGCCGGGGAGCGGCCTTGCAGGACGAATGAGAGGACCGGAATTCTCCGCTCAGCGGACCGCGGCCCGAGCAGACGAAGCCCCGGGACATCGGCGAGTTGCTTGAGCGCATAACGCGTGAGCTGCGCCTCATGCTGTTCGATCGCGCCCCGCTCCTGGCTGCCCAGGTACTTCACCGCGGCAGCAAGACCAATCGCGCCCGCGACATTGGGCGTGCCAGCGCCGAATTTGCGTGCCGCGTGCTCGAGCTCTTGCGAGCTAAAGTCGATCGCGTGCGCCATGTTCGAGCCGGCTTGATAAGGGGACATCTCATCCAGCAGCTCACGCCGCGCCCAGAGGACGCCGACCCCCATGGGTCCGAGCATCTTGTGGCTCGAGAACGCGAGGAAGTCGCAGCCCAGAGCCCTGACATCGAGGGGAACGTGGGGAGCGGATTGTGCGGCGTCGATGAGCACGCGGGCCCCGACGCTTTGTGCGCATGCACAGATCTCCGCGGCTGGATTGATGAAGCCCGCGACGTTGGAGACGTGACTGAACGCTACAATCTTCGTGTGCGCCGAGAGCTGGCGCTCCAGATCATCGAGGCGTATCCGACCCTCGTCGTCTACGTCGACGTATCGAAGTGTCGCTCCGGTCTCCTCGGCAACCAGCCGCCAAGGCAGGAGGTTCGAGGCGTGCTCGGCGACCGTGAGGAGAATCTCGTCGCCCGATCGAAGCCTTGGGCGCCCCCAGGCGCTCGCCACGAGGTTAATCCCCTCCGTGGTGCCTCTGACCCAAACAATCTCCTCCGGATCAGGGGCGTTGATGAACGCGGCGAGCGCGCTGCGCGCGCCCTCGTAGCGCTCATGCGCCCGGCGCGCAAGCGTATGGAGCGCGGAACCAGGATTGGCGTTGTCGTGAAGATAATAGTCAAGCAGCGCCTCCAGGACGGGAGCAGGTCGCTGCGTGGTCGCAGCGCTGTCGAGGTAGGTGAGCGCGTGGCCGTTCACCGTCTGCTCAAGCACGGGGAAGTCGCCGCGCCAGGTGGCGCCGCCTGCAAAGGACGATGCCGGGGCTCCGGCCGCAACGCGAGCCAGCGCCGCGCCGACCGTGACCCACGCAGCCAGGGCCCCTTGACCAAGCTCTCGACGCGTGACGACGCACCGATCGCGAGGCGGCAACGCGGCGGCGCTCACGGGCGCATCTCTTTCGCAATCGCCTGCGGGTGCCAACCGTGACGTTGCCCGGCAAGCGAGCGGCACCAGGTGTAGAGCGCGTCATAGAGAGGGAGCGCCGCTTTGAGCAGTTCCTGGTCGTCTGTGATGTTGGCGCCAAGGCCGAGTGAAATCGCGAGCAGTCCCGGCGCTTGCGGGGATCGCTCGAGGGTATCCGTGTCGGCCGCGCGTACAATCTCTGCGAGTCGCACGAGTGCTGCGTGTGTGAGTTGGTACTTCCCCAGAAACGCATCGAAGCTGCACAGGGGACCGGCGTGTGTGAGCTCGACCCCCGGCACGTCGAAAGGCACTGCGCCCTCGCTCGCGGCCACGCGCAGCACCTTCTCTGCCGGTACGTAACGGATCTCAGCCTCCCGATCGATGAACCGTAGGATCAGCCAGGGGCACGCCAGACGGTCGATCTTGGGACGCTCGCGCGTAACCCATTTCACGGGTTCCTCCAGGTGATTCCTTAGTTAATGTTATAACTATAAGGTAGTATCTTCTACAATGAAATCGAAAGCCCCAGCGTGGCTGCTACTAGTCACCAATCTCCCCGGGCACAATCCGACCTTGCGGATGCGGATCTGGCGCGCACTCAAGGCGGCGGGAGCGGGACCGCTGCGAGATGGCGCGTACTTGCTGCCCAATGGGGAACGCGCGCGGCAAGTGCTCGAGGATCAGGGAGCCGAGATCAAGGCTGCCGGCGGGCTCGTTCAAATCCTTTCGTTCGACGCCGAGTCCGCTGCGCAGAATGCGGAGTTCATCAAGCTCTTTGATCGCACCGAGGAGTATGCGGAGGCCATCGAGCGCCTGGCCTCGCTAAGGCAGGAGCTTGCGAAGGATGCCGAGCCCGAGGCGCGGCAGCAGCTCGCCGCTATTGCGCGGGAGGTGGCCGCGATTGCTGCGCGCGATTTCTTTCCCGGGGAATCCCGCCAGCAAATGCAGGAGGCGCTGGCCGATGCCGAGGTCGGGCTGAACGCCCGCTTTGCGCCCGATGAGCCTCACGCGGCGCAGCGGAAGATCCGCGCGCGCGAGCGCAAGGACTATCGGGGCCGAACCTGGGCGACTCGCGAGCGCTTATGGATCGACCGAGTGGCATCCGCCTGGCTCATCCGACGCTTCATCGATCCCAAGGCGAAATTTACCTGGCTCAAGCACGTGAAGGACTGCCCGAAGCGCGCGGTCGGTTTCGACTTTGATGGCGCGGAATTCACCCACGTCGGCTCCAAGGTCACCTTCGAAGTGCTGGTGAGCAGCTTTCATCTGGAACAGGATCCAGGACTCATCCGGCTAGGGGCGCTCGTCCACCATCTGGACGTCGGCGGCATCCCGATTGCTGAGGCCCCCGGCTTTGCGACCATCATGGCGGGCGCCCGCTCGTTGCAGCCGGATGATGACGCCCTCCTCAGGGCCATGACGCCGGTGCTGGACAGTCTCTATGCGAGCTACGCCGCGGTGCAATCCAGGGGCTGATCCGAGGGCTTCTGGGACAGTCTTGGTTTGCAAAGGACGTCGAGGCGGTGAACCAATACGCGGCCCCGATCCACGCGGCCACCATCCAGGGCACATCCTGCGAGCGCCGGTGTCCGAGGACGATGAGGATCAGGCCAAAAGTGGCCACCGCCTCCGCCAACCACAGCCCTCCACCGGTCCGAACGTGGGCTGACGATTGCTGCAGTCGGCAGGCCGAACATCGCGTGAGCGAGGACGGCCCCGAGGCAACATCCGACCACCTGTTTCACGCTGAACGAGTGAGACTGCCGGGTTGAAATGAGCCTCGCTCAGCCAGCAGCGCAATCAGAGTGGCGAGCGCGGCCACGGTCGCACCTCGGCACCGAGACGCTGGAGCAGGCTCAAGCCGTTCCTTCCGGGGTCCTTGCCTTGCCGAGCGCATCGAGGTGCTCCTTGAGCTTCATGCGATCGAACGAGGCGAGCGGGAGGCTCGTGAAGATCTTGATTCGGTTATCGAGCATCCTGAAAGTGTCCCTGAAGGCCACCCACTTGTCGGTGTCAGAACCCTCGACCGCCGCAGGATCGGGCACGCCCCAATGCGCGGTCATGGGCTGCCCCGGCCAATACGGGCACACCTCCCCCGCCGCGTTGTCACAGACCGTGAACACGAAATCCAACGGCGGCGCGCCTGGCGCCGCGAACTCGTCCCAGCTCTTGCAGCGCAGGCCTTCCGTCGGCAGGTTCATCTTCTTGAGGAGCTCGAGCGCGATCGGGTGCACCGCGCCTTTCGGATGGCTCCCCGCGCTAAAGCCGCGAAACTTCCCGCGCCCCCACGAATTGATCAGGGCCTCGGCGAGGATGCTGCGCGCGGAGTTTCCGGTGCACAGGAACAGTACGGTGTAGGGTCTATCAGCCATGGCGGGGGGTCCCTCATGTTCCCTCGATGAGCGTCTTCGCCATGCAGGTAGCGGACGCCGGACATAGCAGGCGGAACTCCTCACTCCCCTGGATCGCCTGCGGGGCCTTCCCGCGATCGATAACGCCGTAACCCTGGTGCTTGAAGAAGCGCTCTGCTGTCTGCGTGAGAAGCACGAGCTCCCGGACCCCGGCGGCGTCCGCGATCCGCTCCAACTCTCGCACGATCGTGCGGCCGAGCCCTGAGCCGCGAAGCTCCTCGCTCACCACGACCGAGCGCAACAGGGCAGCCGAACCGAAAGTCTCCAGTGCGCCGGCGCCAACGATCCGAGTTCCCTCACAAGCGACGACGAATTTTGGATTCGAGATAAGAAGATCGCTGATCGGAAGCCCGTTGCTCTCGAGGAGCGTGCGGACACTCGGCATGTCCTTGTCAGACGCTGCGCGAAGGTCGAACAAAGCGGGCGCCCCGATCTACGCGGCGGTCGAGGAGCAGCAGGGCGTGGCGGCCGGCTTCGGCCTGATCTCATCCGTTCCGTACTCGGCGCTCTCGCCGGTGGTCAGAAACGTCTCCCACTGAACGCCCTGCGGATCCTCGATCCAGCTCTTCTCACTCTGCGCGTAACAGCATGTCGTCTCGCCCTGCTCGATTACCCTTCCCTCGGCGCGCCGCAGACGCTCGTAGATCTCGGCGAGTTCGCCCCGATCCTCGGCCTGGATCCCCAAGTGCTGGACGCCAAAGCTCCCATCACGCTGGCTGATCGCGAAGTTGACCCGCGGGTCCTCCAGCATCCATTTCGCGTAGTCGGACTTGCGCACCGTCGGGTCCGCCGCGAAGAGCCGGGAATAGAATCGGATCGATGCGTCAAGATCCTGGACCGATACGTGGACATGTAGGCGTCTCATGCGCGTTTCCTTTGCGCCGGGGTGGCCCTCGGCTGGCAGGTGGCATCGCACGCCTCTTCCGCCAGACTGCAGCAGTTCTCCGTGAGGAATCCGACGAGGGCATTCATGCGCTGGAAGTTCGGGCCGTAGAAGAGATTGCGACCTTCGCGCCGGCTCACGACCAGGCCGGTCTGCGTGAGGCCCTTAAGGTGAAATGAGAGTGTCGGCGCGGGTAGATCGAGCCGCGCGGCGAGCTCGGAAGGGGTGTACCCCTCGGGTCCCCGTTTCACGAGCAATCGGTAGACGGCGAGGCGCGCTTCTGAGGCAAGCGCACTCAAGGCTCCGATGGCGTCTTTTGCTTTCACGCTTTCAATTATATCGAATCATCGCAAGACCGCAAAGTGAGAGCAGCGGGACGCCTCGCGCCGCCTGAGCTCAAGCGGCGGCGATGGGTCAGCGACCGCGGCTCGCAGACGCCAGTACCGGTCTGGATCTAGACCAGGCGCGGCAAGACAAAGGCGAAGGTCACCCCTGCCAGGAAAAAGATCCACGCGACGGCGTAGAGAACTACATTTGCCCGGCGGAGTCGTTGACACGTTTGCGCGGCTGGCGGGTCGGGAGGACATGGAAGGCTCCGCGAATACCAAGTGACCCCGCCACTTGTCACGAGCAGGACGAAGGCAGCGCCGAACACCTGCAGCTTGTGCTCGCTGAGCCATACGAGCTGCGGGAATGCGGTGACGAGACCCGCGAGTGCAGCCCCGGCGCCTACGGCGGCGAAGATGGCAGGTAGCACACAACAGACCAGGGTGCCGGCACTACCTAGCAGAGTCGCCGTGGACAGGAGCACGTTTCGCGTCAGAGCCGACGTGGGGGCGCTCATGGCTTCGCCTGCCCCACTTGGCTGCGAATAGTCGCAATCGGCGTGTCGTTCCGCTCGATCGTGGTGACCGTGTAGCCCGCGTTCGTCAACGCCTTTCGGAGCTCCGCGTCCGGGATGTCCTGACCATCCTTCAGAGCCACGGCCACCAGCCGTTGCTCGAGGCTCACCACAACATCAGCGGTCTGCGGAAATTTCCGCAGCTTCTTTTCTATGCCCTGAGCGCAAAAAGCGCATACCAGGCCATTGACGTGCATCTCTATCGTCGCTGCACGGACCGCGATGGGTGAAAGCGATAGGAGGGCTATCAGCAAGAATCGGTATCTGTTCATCGCGTGATTCCTTTCAGAAGTTGTACATCGCCATGGCCTGGACCTTCCCGCCGTTGGTGACTCCCGCTTCGATCCAGGTGCCTCCTCTAAAGAAGCGAAGCAGGAACGCCGACTCAACACCGTGCTGAATACCACCGGTGTACTCGCGTGCCTGCACAACGAACCAGGTAGCGATCTGGTTGTACTCGTGCTCGTAGGGCGCAATGCCGAGCTGGAGCGTGTCCACTCGAACGCTGAACGCACTAGACCGCTGGAGATCAGTCTTAAGGGACGCGTAGACCCGGCGGGTTTCGTAGTCCGCCTGCCCTCCGGCGTTCACGACGCCCTGCGTGCCGGCGAAGGTGTTGCCGGTGGCTCCACCGGCGCCTCCCCACGCGTAGACGTTGGCTTGTGCCGATTCCAGGTTCCAGCGCTGAACGAGATAGTTGAGGCGAGCGTACGTGATACGCACCGTCTCTGGGCTGATCGCGCTGTCGAACTCGACGTGGCCTCCGCCAACGGAATAGTTGAATTCCGGTGCGTAAAAAACCTGTGCCTCCGTCATGGTGCCAGCACCGTACTCGAGCATCACGGTGGTGCCGTCGGCGAATGCAATGGGCTTGGCGAGCGCGAATCCCGGTGCTGCCAGCACCAGCATGCCCGCGAGAACGCAGGATCTTCGGGTCACGGTGACCTCCGCAAATCGTTGACGAGCTCAGCCCGTCCCGGAGGACGGCGCTACTTCTCAATCGAGAGTTGCGTCAGACGATTGGAGGTCGAAAGAGACGCGCCCGCTGGCGCTCAACCGGCGCCGGCTTATCGGCGTCAGGTACAGGAAGACGGGGGAGAGTCGATACCGCCGCCGAAACGGCAGTCGGCATCATGGCCGTAAGCGCAAGTGCACAGGCGGCCGCGCAGAAACCTGAGCCTTGAGAGCAGCAGCCGTCGCATCCGCTCCGGTCCAGCACCCGATGATCTGCACAGGGCATGCCGCCGGACGCGTGGCTGTTGGGTGTGCTGAGCGCCGCCGAATAAGCCAGCGCCGGCCCATTCCAGCTAATGGCCAAAAGAAGGATCGCAACTATCAGACGGCGGCTCATGAAACTAGTGTACAACTGCTTCGGCTGCTGAGGTAGTCATGCGGATCAACTGTGATCGACCTCAAACGAGGGGCCGTTGTTCCCAGCCTCGCCGGGCGTCGTTGCGCGGATCTGGGACAGCACCGTCCGTCGCCAGCAAAGCCCAATCCGGTTTTGGCTCTATTTCGAGCTCGATGTTCTGCTCGCGGGACTGTTTGTCTACCTGGTCGCAATGGGAAAGGTGCAGTGAGTGAGCTTCGCTCGAGCTACCGACGCCTCCCGAGCAGGCGCAGGATCTCGAGGTACAGCCAGACGAGCGTGACGACCAGACCAAATGCCGAATACCACTCCATGTACTTCGGGCTCCGCTGCGCGATGCCTTTCGCGATGAAGTCGAAGTCCATGACGAGATTTAGGGAGGCGATAACAACTACGAAGAGGCTGAATGCGATTCCCCAGGCGCCGCTGTCGTGGATCATGGCAACGGGATGGCCGAAATACATGAGCACCAAGTCGATCAGGTAAAGAATTGCGATCCCGCCGGTGGCGGCGGTCACGCCTGCTATGAAGTGGTCGGTGACCTTAATCAGTTCGAAGCGATAAGCGACGAGCATGACCGCCAGAACGCCAAATGTAAGCCCCACCGCCTGGATGGCGATGCCGGGGTGACGCGCCTCATAGAGGGCGGAGAGCCCACCGACGGCCAGTCCCTCGAGCAGGGCATAAGCTGGAGCCGTGTACGCCGCGATCTTCTTGTTGAATATGGTGACGATTGCAACGAGGAAGCCGGCTAATGAGCCGAGCCACACGAGGGGCAGGACATCCTCAATGCGCTGCGACTGAAAGTACGTGTTCCAGGCCCATCCTGCGCCCGCCAGAACGAGGGCCAGCAGCATCGCGGTCTTGTTGATGGTCCCCGAAAGGGTCATCGGGTTATCGGAGACCGCTAGGCCGTCGAAGGTCGACGCCGAAAGCGCTGGATTTCCGGACTTCATCAGGTTGCCTCCAGCCGAGTCCTTTCTCGCCGGAGGATCGGGCGGAGGTGGTGGCCGCTTCGCTAGTTCGCGAGTCAGGTTCGCGTAGTTCTTTGGCCAGAGATTGCGGTCAATTCTGGATAGGGCGTCTTCTAACTCGGGGCGCCCGTACTTCGAGTAGTCGATGTTGCCATCCACGCCATCCATACTTCTCACCCCCTGAAACCGGCGCCAGCATACTCGCACGTCAACCAGTTACGACAAGTTTACCTGACAGCGCGGTGTGATCGCTTCTGTCATTTTCGGGTCGCCGGTCGCATCGGGGCACAGTAATCGTAGTCGGACACAAGGAGTAGTTTCCCGGCCGCGTCTGCCATGAAGTGCGCATACCTCCGTTCTCCTGAGCGTCCGCTTCGACTGTTATGAATGACTCCTATGGAGCCATTAGCGGTATATCCTTTGAGGCCTTCGCCGCATCCAAACAACAAGCAAGGTGGCTCGTGAAACTATCGCTGACGCTGTTCTTCACGCTTCTGGGCGCTGCCGCGGTGGATCAAGTACAGCCTGCCGAATCACCGGCACCGAAGGCGGTGCTCGTAACTGGTGCGAGCACTGGGATCGGACGCAAGATTACTGAGAAACTCACGGCCGACGGCTATTTCGTCTATGCCGGCGCCCGCAAGCCGGAGGACCTAAAGGCGCTCGGCGCGATGAAGAATGTGCAGGCCGTGCGACTCGACGTAACCCACCCGGAGGATATCGCCGCAGCTCTAGAAACGATCACCAAGGCCGGACGCGGCCTGTATGGGTTGGTCAACAATGCGGGGATCGCGACCGTTGGCTCGATCGCCGACATGAAGTTTGAAGAGTACGAGCTTGTCATGGACGTGAACGCCGCCGGATCGGTGAGGATGATCAGAGCATTCGAGCCGCTGGTCATCGAGCAGAAGGGGCGGATCGTTAACATCGGATCCATATCCGGCATTCTCGGGGTACCGAATCTCGCCGCCTATGAGATGAGCAAACATGCCGTCGAGGCGCTGACTGACTCACTCGCAGGTCAGCTGAGCGAGGTCGGAGTACGGGTCAGCGTCGTCGAGCCGGGCAACTACAATTCAGACATCGGCAAGAGCGCATTGGCCCGAATGGGCGCGGATTCGGCGGCGGCTCGGGCGACGGGATTTGCGGCGCGCGCCGATCGGTCCAGGTACAAGGACCCTGACGAGGTAGCCGCAGCGGTCGAGCAGGCGCTGTTTGAGCAGGAGCCGAAACGCCGCTACCTGGTGGTGCCGAATCAGGAAGAAGCCGAGATCACCATCCGCAAGCAAATTGAGCAGTTGGTGCAGCTCAACGAGGGCCAGCCTTACACCTATGACCGGATGGCTCTCGTCAAGATGCTGGACGACGCACTCGCCAAAGCGCGACCCCAAACCCATTAACAGCGGACACGAGACAGGGTGGCCGCCCGCGCAGTCTATAGACGGCGGACCCTGTGGAACCTTGACGCCCCACCCCTGCCGGTATTACCTTATGACTACCTAGACGTGGACGTTGATTCACCCATGGCCGCTACCAGCCTGAAACTTCCTGAAGACCTCAAACGCCGCATCGAGCGATTGGCAAATGCGGCAAATAAGACGCCCCATGCGTTCATGGTCGAAGCGCTGGCTCGCGAAGCCGAGCGGTCGGAACTGAGAGCGCGCTTCGCCGACGAGGCAGCCCGTTCGGAAGAGGAAGCGCTTTCGAGCGGAAAGGCCTTTGAGCTCGCAGCTGCCTTTGATTACTTGGCCGCGCGAGCGTCCGGCGCCAAAGCGCGGCGCCCCAAGGCCCGTGCATGGCGACGGTCGAAATAACCCAAAGAGCGCTTGCCGACCTCGAACGGCTCTTTGACTTTATCGCCGCCGAGAATCCCAAAAAGGCGCGTGAACAGATTCTGAGCGTGCGAAAGGCTTTTGAGCTCCTGGCCGATCATCCTCTACTCGGCCGGCCCGCCGAAAAGGGTCGACGCGAACTCATCCTCTCGCGCGGCCGTTACGGGTATATCGCGAAGTATCGTTGGCTTCCGGCGGAGGACATCGTCCTTATTCTTGCTGTTCGACACCAGCTTGAAGCGGGATATGCTGGCGAGTAACGGGATGCAATGCGGCCCGTTCGATTGACTACGCGGTAGTTGGTGCGCTCGCCGCGTCTCGTCACGGTGCCGGGCGTGCGAGTCTCGACGCCGCTCTCGTTGTCTCGTCGAGCGTCATGGAGGCGACACAAATCAATCAAGCCCTGAAGCCGGCGGGGCTTGCCACCGAGCTCCGGCGCGGAGATCCCGACGACGCGGTCCCCCGGCGCTCCTCGGTGCTCTTGACAGTGAGCGTATAGTCAGTGGCAGGTGCGCCGTCCTTCGTCAATGCCGGCACCGCCGGAGGCAGCCCATGGCTAAGGTGTGTCGACATGTGCAACACATACGCGACGTGACCCCGAGCGCGCTCGGCTGTGAAGAGTGTTTGAAGATCGGCTCACCGTGGGTGCATCTGCGCCTCTGCCGTACCTGCGGCCATGTCGGCTGCTGCGACGATTCGCCGAATAGGCACGCAACCAAGCATTTTCATGCGAGTGGTCATCCCATCATCGAGGGCTACGACCCGCCGGAAGGCTGGGGCTGGTGTTACGTGGATGAGGAAATGCTGGATCTTACCGATCGCATGACGCCGCACAACGGACCGATTCCCCGCTATGTGTAACGGCGAGCCTGTTGCGCCGCCAGGCTCACCAGGCTGGGTGGCGGACTCTGGGACAATTTTGGGACAGCGGGACAGTGACCGATACCCTGCTCCACGTCTCGTAGACAGCAGGTTGCGAGCGCCCCGTCAGCAAGTATCTCCAACCGGGCTAGCGCCGCGCTGCTTGCGGCACACCAGCAGTACCTCATCAACACCGTCGGTCGCGATCATTCCGGACTCCAATCTGAGTCTCTTCTGGAGCAGCAATCCGAATTGCATGATGGCCCAGTTGTACCACCACATTGCTCGCTTCGGATCATTCAACAACCACCACATGCCGAGGTCAACCAACCGAGACGAGCGCGGCTGCATTCCGAAGACCGCGCTACGCTCCACCAGCAGGTGATGCCGCGCCAGCTTTGACAGCAGTTCCGTAGGATCGTAGCGGCGCTTATGGCCCACGAAGTCATCGAACGAGGTCCACTGTGCGGGGTGCAGCGGTGTCGAGATCAAAACGGTTCCGCCTGGTTTCGTGGTGCGCGACACCTCCGACAAAGCGCCGTCATCGTCGTCGACGTGCTCGATGATGTCGAATCCGCACACCAGATCAAACGAGTTGTCGGCGAAGGGCAGGCAAGTCACCCTGCCGGCTACAACTTTTGCGCCGCGGGCGCGCAGTTTGGCAAGCGCGGGCGCGCTGATATCCAGGAACTGGGTGCCCTCTATCGGCAATCGTGGTCTTAGACCCGGCGCCAATTCGAGCCGCCGGACCGCCGTCGGTAGCAGTGATTGCACGAGCGGCCAGGTGTTGAAGCGCTGTGGCTCGATCAGGCGAGCGCCCGACCACAGCATGTCGTAAAAGCTCCGATTCCTATCGAGGAGCTCCAGCTCGGTGCCCGCACGGGAAGTGTTGGGTCGTGCGATCGCGCCGCTAACTCGTGCCGTCTTTCCGCGGAACATCATGAAATCTTTTTAACCCACCTTTCTCCTTCAGCATACGGATATTCTTCATGCAGGGCGCGGCGTGCTTAAGCCTGAGTCCACGCTTGCCCGCATCTGGGGCAGTGAGCGTCCAAATTCGCCCGGGTCGCAGACGGCAGCGCTCAGTGGGTGTGTCGATGATGGATGTCAGGGTAATGCGGGTGCAAGTGCGTTAGCGGCTCATGCCTGTGTTCGTGGGTGTGAGGTTCGCGGCCGTCCCAGGCGAACGCATGGGTATGTTGATGATGCGAATCGTGCCGGTGGCTATGCGCATGGATGAGCTGCTCATGAGTGTGCGTGTGCTCGTGTCGTTCAGTGAGATGCAGCCAGACCCCAGCGGCCATCAGTGCCGCGGCGACCCAGAAGGCTGCGGACGCCCCGGCGTGAAAGGCAACAATTGCCAAGGCGGCGCCGATGAACGGTGCAGTTGAGAAGTAAGCGCCCGTGCGCGCGGCACCGAGGCCGCGCAACGCAAGAACGAAAAGCACCAGGCTGACGCCGTAACCGACAAAGCCGACGGTAGCCGCCGCGGCGATCAGCGTGGGGGCGGGGCGGCCCGCCCCTAACGAGAGAGCCAGTCCGGTGTTGGTGATTCCGGCCACCAAACCCCTGGTCCCGGCAATGAAAAGCGGTTCGATGGCCGAGACCTTGCGGGTCAGGTTGTTGTCGATCGCCCAACACAGGCACGCACCGGCCACCGCGAGCGCCCCCGAAATGCTTGTTCGACCCGCGTCGCCGGAGGGCAACACCAGCACCACCCCGCCCGCCACGATGAGCGCCATGCCAAGCACGATGCGTCGGTCCGCGTTCTCCCGAAAGACCACCCAGGCCAGTAGAGCGGTCAGCACCGCTTCGAGATTGAGGAGCAAGGAGGCATCCGCTGCCGATGTGCGGGTGAGTCCGTACATAAGGAGTGTCGGACCGAGCACCCCACCAGCTGCGATGCCGCCCGAGAGCCACGGCAATTCGAGGCGGGACAGGCTCGCCGACTTGAACCCGCGATCGCGGACGAGCCGGAGCACCCAAAGGCCAATTCCGCTTCCCAGATAGAGAAGCCCGGCGAGCAGCATCGGTGGCACGTCACCGACTAATGCCTTCGCAAACGGCGTACTGGCGCCAAACAGCACTGCTGCGCCGAGTGCAGCGAGGATGGCAGTTCGGGGATTCACGACGAGAAACCACCAGGAGGCCGGCCGTGCTGTCGAGACTACGCCACATCCGTCGATCGGTCACTTTAGCAACTGCTGTAGCTTGCCCAGCGGCAGCTCGCACTCGCCCTCGAGCTGGTGAGTGGTAGCGGATAGTAGGTTTGGTACGATGCGCTCAGCGCGCGCTTGAGGTACACCTCAAGCACTCACCCCGCGCGCGAGAGCGGAAATCGAAAGCGGTCAAGATCGAGAGTGCGGTTCCCCATCTCAAAAGCCCGCGCCTCTGGAATCCTCCTGGTACTCGGTCCGATCGTACTCGCCCCGATCGTGGTCGGTGCAGCGACCGCTGACAATCCACCGGCTCCGATGGACACCATCATCGTTCAGGGACTGAGGCTGACCGTCGAGTCGCGCATTGACCGCAAGATCTATTCGGTGCCCGAGGATGCACAAAGCACACTCGGGACACTGAGCGACATACTGAGCGTCATCCCGTCGGTCGACGTCGACCCGGATGGGGTGGTTTCGTTGCGGGGGGACAGTAACGTCCTCATCCTCATCGATGGGAAGCCGGCCACTCAACTCCAGGGATCGAAGGCGGGCGATAACCTGCAATCGATTTCCGCGAGGGAAATCGAGCGGATCGAGGTTCTCACGACACCTCCCGCTCAGTTCAAGGCGCAGGGCGCTGCCGGTGTAATCAACATCATCACGCGTAAGAATCGCGGTAAAAAGGCGGCGTTCGGCTCCCTGCAGGGAAGCCTGGGCGATGGCGGGCGCTGGCTGGTCGGTGGCAGCGGAACCTACGGTGGCGAAAAATTCACGGCATCCATGAATGCCGGCTTCCGGGCGGATTACCGTCAGCGAACGATTCAATCGGAGGTGATCGGGCCCGACCCGACGACGGGGCAGGTGCTCGACAGCGAGGATCATGCCAGCCAGCTCATTCGCCGCAACATCCCGACGGTCAGCCTGTCGGGCGAGTACGGCCCGAATGAGCGTCAGTCGTTCACTGCTTCAGCGGGCTGGATGAAGCGCGGGGGTCTGCGCACCTACAGTCAGTTTGACAGTAGCGCGCTCGAGTCCGGCGCGGTGACGAGCTCCACCGAACGGCTTACGCGCGGGCACGACCCGGAAGACGACTACAACGCGACTCTGGGCTTCAGTCAGAAGCTCAGCACGCCCGGGGAGACCCTGGACTTCTCGCTCCACCGCTCGATCTCTCATCAGCACGAGCACTACGACTACGTAAATGACTCGTTCGTGCCGCCGGCGCCGGCCTTTTACGACAACCTCGACTTTGGCGAGGACAACAGCGCCACGGAGGCCGATGTCGACTACGCGCTGCCCTTGTCAAAGACACAGTCGTTGAAGGTCGGGTATGCCTTCGAGCTGGACCACTACGAATTCGTCACTGCCGGAGCCGACGTCGATCCTGCGAGCGGGGTTCAGACGCTCAATCCGGCGCTCACCAGCAACTTCAAGTTCCACCAACAAATCCAGGCGGCCTATCTGAGCTACCAGGCGAGTGCCGGTGCCTGGACCTGGCTCGGCGGCATGCGAACCGAATGGACGACGACCGAGACATCGCAAATCAACCCGGCCGTTTCGACGGACGTCCGTTACGCCGATATCTATCCGAGCCTGCACGTCGATCGGAGTCTCTCCGACCAATCGACGCTCTCTTTTGGCGCGAGCCGCCGTGTGACCCGGCCGGATCCGGACATCCTGAATCCCTACGTCTTTGAGGAATACCCGCCAAACTTCACCGCCGGAAATCCCAACCTGAGGCCACAGTTCACTGACTCATATGAATTGGGCTATGGGTACCAGGGACACGACGCGAGCTACGGGCTCACCAGCTACTATCGCCGCAACCAGAACGGCTTGACCGACGTGACGCAGTATCTTGGCCAGGGCTTTTCGGTGACCACGAAGACTAACCTGCCGAGAAGCGATTCTGCGGGTCTCGAATTCTCAGCGACCGGACATCTCCACGCGAAGCTCTTGTACAGCGTGAGCGGCAATGCCTTCTACACGCAGATCGATGCCTCAGCGTTGGGATTCGCCGGGCTCAAATCGACGACGGGCGTCAACGTCAAAGCGAAGCTCGACTACCGACCGACTCCCTATGACGCCGCGCAGATCACATTCACGCGCACCGACAAGCGCCTGACCCCCCAGGGCAGCGTCACGGCGATCAACGTCGTCAATCTGGGTTACAAGCATGCCCTGAACCCTGCGCTTGCCGCGGTTGCGACCGTCTCGGATCTCTTCAACGGGCAGCGCTACGAGCGTATTGCATCGACGCCGACGCTAACCGACATCTATGAGCGCACTCTCGCGGGCCGGGTGTTCTTTGCAGGCCTCGTCTATACGATCGGGGTCGCGAAGAAAGACAAGGAGAGCTTCGAATACGAGTCGGGAGCCGAGCGGTGAGCAGGGCGCCATCACGAACCCAACGCCGCAGTGGCGCCCGTCCCGCGATCGTACTGAGCGCGCTCAGCGTCACGGCTGACCCATTTGCCGGCTCTGACGCGCGGGACGACAATCCAGTAAGGTCGGCGCAGCGAAGGGCAAGGGAGAGCAGCGGTGACTGACTCGTCGAAACCATTTTGCCCCTCTCGACGCGGTCTGTTGGCCGGTTTTTCGATGGCAGCCGCCGCTGAAGAGGCGCTGACAATGCTGGGAGACATCGTGGGTATTTTCGGCGGCTTGCTTTCCCGATT
>Ga0307472_100000268_pt1 | contig 16955 bp, 13 predicted proteins | sample atmos_gasesAM5C__2_FD_204582 | JGI IMG/M metagenome (GOLD analysis project Ga0307472, IMG submission 204582) | Hardwood forest soil microbial communities from Morgan-Monroe State Forest, Indiana, United States - atmos_gasesAM5C_05 | ecosystem: Environmental > Terrestrial > Soil > Temperate...
ACCGTTTTAGGATCGATGCACTTGAGAGCTTCTTCGGCGTCGGATTCTTCGAGGAAAAAATAAACGCGCGCAGGTCCATTCCAGAGGCGCGCAAACGAATCGTCATCTTCGAACACATGCGGCGCGTCGGGAAAGAACGAGCCGAACCAGAGATCCGCTCTCCGGCCGTTCAACATGTGCACGGGGATGCCAGTGTAAAAATTCAGCGTGGAGCCAAATTCGTAATCGTGGTAGATGACGATTGTTTCATCCGGCTTGTACCTCTGCTTGATCTCGAGCGCCAGAGTCTTCGACGAGATCACGGGCGAGAAGATCACGTAGCCCTGATAGACGGCGAAGAGCACCGCCACCATCATTCCCGCGAGCGCGAGATTTGCTTTCAAAGCCTGCCCGCGCCGCCGCAAGATCCAGTTGAGCACGGTGCCGGCGAGGAGCGACGCGCTGAGAATCCACAGCGGCGAGCGAAACATCCCGAAAGATTCGACGGTCAAATCTTGCATGTGGCCAAGAGAAAGTTTGTACTCGCCGGGATGTTGCGTGAGCACGTCGCCGAGATCTGTGCCCGGCGGAAATGGCTTGGTCTGCCAGAGAATCGCCATCGTACCGATGAAGACAACGGCGCCGATGACCAACATTATGGTTGAGGCGATCCTGCCGGCGCGCCGCTCGCGGTTCGAGGCGAGCGAATTCGATTCGCGTTCGAGCCAGCCGGCAATCAAAAGCGCCAACGCCGGCACGGCGGGAAGAGAATAGTATTCCTGCCGGCTCGAGAAGCTGAAAAACGCGACGATCAAGACAGCCCAGGTTCCAAGCAGAAGATTGGCACGCTGGCGATGGTCGAGGCCCGCGCGCCAGACGCGTACGCGCCCCGGAATTTCTTTCAGGGCAGGAAGCAGAAACGCGCACCAGGGAACGATCCAGAGCAGGAGGAGTCCGTAGAAAATCAGGACCGGAACTTTTCCGTAGTCGTAGGGCACGCGCTTGTTCAAATAGCGCATGAACTGCTCGTTCCAGAAGTAGAACCAGAGAAAACCCTTTTGTGGACCGGTAGGCTCCGCAGGATTGCGGATGGCGGCCAGGATATGCCACGGCGCGGCCACCGCGAGGAAGACGACGGCGCTCGAGAACAATCGCAGCTTGGCAAGTTTTCGCAGCTCGCCTGTGATGAGCAGGAACACGAAAATAATCATCACCGGGAAAGCGAGGCCGATGAGGCTTTTCGTCAGGACATTCAGCGCGACGCTGACCGCGAGGCCCCAGCAAACCCACCGCGACGGGATTTCCTGCTCGTACGCGATCCAGAACAAATAAATGCTGGTCGTAAGCCACACGACCACCCAAACATCGGGAATCATGAAGCGCGTGAAAACATAAATCCCTGGCGCCGTGCCCATGATCAGAGCGGCGTACAGGCCGCCTTCGTTTCCAAAAGCGCGACGGCCAAACAGGAACGCGCACCACATCATCCCCAGGACGCCGAGCGCGAGGGGCAAACGCACCTGCCACTCGCCCACGTCGAACAATTTGAAGCTGGCGGCGACGGCCCAGTACATCAGCGGCGCTTTTTCGAGGTAGCGGATGCCGTTGACGTGCAGCGTCACCCAATCGTTGTTGAGCAGCATTTCCCGCGAGGCTTCGGCGTGGACGGAATCGGCATCGTCAAGCAGGCCCGGGCGAGACAGGCCGGGGACATAGATCAACAGCCAGGTAAGAAAAATAATTGCAATGATTGAAGCGTGGGAAAGAATCCCCGAGGAGGCAGGCGTTCGCCAGATTGGTGGCGCAGAAATATTATTCATACGGTAGCCGAACTAAAGATTGTACCTGAGCGGGTGTTTGCGACCTAGCCTGCCAGACGTGGGCGCTGGCAGGAAAAATTAGTGGGAGACACCGCAGCGGGCGTCAACTTGCGTTTGGAGGGAGTCGTCGAGCAGCGCTCCAACGCGCGACTTAGCGGAACAGACCTGATCGGCGTTCAAACCAAGGGCGCCACGCAGGTCCGCACCATCGAGATTGGTGTCTTGCATGTCCGCATTGGTCAAGACGGTGCCCAAAAATTGCGCGCCGTGAAGGTCGGCGCCGCGCAGAACGGCGTCAATGAAGATGGCGCTTCCGAGCTGAGCAAAGGCCAGGCGGGCGCCAGGGAGTTTCGCCGACCACAAGTAAGCCTGCTGCATGTCCGCGTGTTCCAGGTTGGCGCCGTCGAGATGCGAGTCGCGGAAATCCGCTTTTTCGAGACTGGCTCGAATGAGCGTGGCCGAAGCAAGGCGCGCGGAGTACAGGCTCGCGCCATCGAGGCGCGCGTCAATCAGGGTCGCGTTTTCGACCGAGGAGTAAGAGAGGTTGACGCCGCGCAGGTCTACGCGCGTGAGATTCGCGCCGTCAAGTTCCGCGCGATCCAGGTTTGCATGAGTCATTTGCGCGCGGTCTAGTATCGCTGCGCGCAGATTCGCCTGGCCCAGGTCGGCTCCGCGGAAATCCGCCTCGGACAAAAAAGCCCCGCGGAAATCGGTGCGCCAGAGGTGCGCATTGACCAGGAAGACCCCGTAGGCCTGGGCGTAGCGAAAATTCGTCTTGTTCAGATGCGCGCCCTTGACCAACGCAAGTTGATCATCCGCTCCCGTCCAATTCGCGGGCTTCGAGGAAATGGCAGCCTCTGTGAGATCAGCGTAGGGGTCATAGCCGGCGCTCCAGAAAACGCTAGGAGCCCAGCGGCGAATGTCGGCGGCAGAGAATTGCGGCGCGCGGCCCTGATCATGCGGGACGCCGGCAATGACACCGATCGAAAGGAACGCGAGCACAACACCCAGCGCAAACGTCGCCGAGGCCGGGCTCTGAATGCGGAGGCCGCGCAGAATGCGGCGTGCGCGGCTCTCGGTGAGCGTCCACACCAACTGAGGGCGCCCGATTCTGGTGGTGGAGTAGATCGCAACGGCCGTTGAGACGAGCAGGAAAAGCGCATGAAGGGCTGTCCCATGCATTTCCTGCATGGTTAGGTAGCGCCCCCAGAAGAAAATCAGCGTCAGAGGAACAACCCAGTACGCAAGGAACATCGATATTGATTTTTCGATGAGGCGCGTTGATGGCGCGTCCTCGTTCATCCAGCGGAAGTGGGCGCGCAGAAGCCCCTTGATGATCCCGGGGCCCTTTTCGCCGAGCACGCGGCCGTCTGGAAACACGGCGGGCAGCTCGAGCACGGCGTCCCACAAGCGCTGCAAGTGAAATTGGAATATGAGATACACGGTCAGCAGCAGCGCGGGCATGATCAAGTAGAATTCCGCGGTGGGCAGGGCGGCCGACGCGGCCGGAGAATGCAAAAATGGAAGTACCGAGGAATCGGAAATGAGCTGGACGTCTTTCGTTTTCCAGATCATCAGCCACGACAACACGTTGACGAGCATCATCGCACCGAATAGCCAGAGCGCGGTGCGCGACGCGCGGGCAAAATCCTCCAGCGCCGGAAATTCCTGGATTTGCTGCGGCAGCGAAGCGGCGCGCAGATTGGCTCCCGCCAACTGGCGGGGGACAAGCCCCATCGCGCTTTCGAGATCAGCGCCTTCCAGGTTTGCAGCTTCGAGGTTGGCGCCAACCAGGCAGGCCTCCTCGAGATTCGTGCGCATCAGGCAGGCGTCGCGCAAATCCGCCAGAAGAAGATCTGCGCCCTTCAAATTCGCGTCGTGAAATTCGGCAAAGCGCAGATTGACGCCGACGAGCTCTGCTCCCTCGAGGTTGGCGCCCGCAAGGCTTGCTTTCTCCCCGACCACGCCCTGCGACTCGATCCATTCTTTATGGCTGGCGAGTTTTTCCTCGAGTGCCCAGTCGGTGGATTCGGCGCGAGTGTGCTCCGCAACGAGTCCCGCCGCGACTTCCACCTCCGCCTGCGGCACAGCTTGCGATGCCGCGTCGGCCGACGCTGTTGCAGGGGCCGGCGCGGAAGTGGTCTCCTGAGCTGCTTGCTCGGATTTTGCAGTTGCAGCTTTCATATCTGGCGACTTTGACTCAACCGCTTGAGACGGCGCCGCAGCCGACTGGATGGCGGCTTCCGCCGAAGGCTCCGCTGGAGATTCGCCTGGCACCGGCGTTTCGGCTGGAGTCTCCGTAGCCGCAGCCTCCACAGCGAGAGATTCCTCGGGCGGCGGCTCGGCAGTTTGCACACTGGTACCGCCCGCTTCCTCGCGACGAGATCCAAGCCGGAACCGAAATGCCATGCGATGACCCCTGGTGCCCACAAACCGTGGAGAGAGAGCTCTCCGGGCGACCCCTCGAGCGAGGAGCGCAATGACCCCAAGCATTTCGGGGAAGCGCCACCATTCCGCTCTACCCTCAATCTTAGTCTGGTTCTTAATACCCCTGCGTATATGGTATCGCGAAGGTTTCCGAAAACCTGCCTGTACGATGGGACAAGCGCCGTACAGCTGGCCGGGCGCTTCAGGGAGCTCGAAGAGTGGTGGTTGCGGACAAATTGTCTCGCGAGAAGAGAAACAAGGGGCTGCGCGCCCGGCGTTTCCGCAGTATGCTTGCGGGAGACTGCGAAATTCTCCGGCGAGAATGCTCGCCATCGGGAGGGCGTGGTGAAGCGCCGAGCAAAGACAGTGCATAAAGCCCGTGGGAAAGCCGGCAAGAAAAATGCGCGCACGTCTGTGAACGTCGCGGGTCCGGCAGCAAAGAAGACGCGTGTGGAGTCCGACAGCATGGGGAAAATTAAGGTCCCCAACGATCGTTATTATGGCGCGCAGACGGCTCGATCCCTGATCCATTTCAATATCGGCCGGGAGACCATGCCTCCGGAGTTGATTCGAGCATTCGGAATACTGAAGAAGGCCGCGGCGCTGGTGAATCAGGTACTCGGAAAGCTTCCGCCGGAGAAGGCGCGCCTGATTGTGCGCGCGGCCGACGAAGTGATCGCCGGAAAGCTTGACGAACATTTTCCGCTGCGCGTCTGGCAGACCGGCAGCGGGACGCAAACGAACATGAACGCAAATGAAGTGATCTCCAACCGCGCGATCGAATTGGCGGGAGGCGTGCTCGGAAGCAAGACGCCGATTCATCCGAACGACGACGTGAACATGTCACAGTCGTCGAACGATACGTTTCCCACGGCGATGCATATCGCCGCGGCCTCGCGCCTGGGCGAAGCGCTAATTCCATCGGTCGAGCGGCTACGCGATTCGTTGGATGCCAAGGCGCGCGAGTTTGCCGAGGTGGTCAAGATCGGACGCACGCACCTGATGGATGCGACGCCGTTGACAGTAGGGCAGGAAATATCGGGCTGGGTGAGCTTGCTCGACCGGGACATCGAGCGATTGAAACTCGTGCTGCCGGGTCTTTACGACCTGGCCATCGGAGGTACGGCCGTAGGGACAGGTTTGAACGCGCCCCCGGAATTCGGCGAACGCGCCGCGGAGAAAATATCCGATTTGACCGGGCTGCCTTTCCGATCGCATCCCAATAAATTTGCAGCGCTGTCCGCCCACGATGAAATTGTCTTTGCCAGCGGTGCGTTGAAGACTTTAGTCGCGTCGCTGATGAAAATCGCGAACGACATTCGCTGGCTGGCTTCCGGCCCGCGCGCCGGCCTCGGCGAGTTGGTGTTGCCGGAGAATGAGCCGGGGTCTTCGATCATGCCCGGAAAGGTGAACCCGACACAGTCGGAAGCGATGACCATGGTCGCGGTGCAAGTGTTTGGCAACGACGCCGCGATCAGTTTTGCTGGCTCGCAGGGCAATTTCGAGCTGAACGTGTATAAGCCGGTGATCATCCACAATTTCTTGAATTCGGTGCGGCTGCTGACCGATGCATGCCGCTCGTTCACGGACCACTGCGTGGCCGGAATGCAGCTCGATGTGAACCGCATCAAGGAGAATGTTGAGAATTCTCTGATGCTGGTGACGGCGCTAAGCCCAAAAATCGGATACGACAAGGCCGCGGAGATCGCGCACAAGGCGCACCACGAGAATTTGAGCCTGCGTGAAGCGGCGCTCAAACTCGGCTATTTGTCCGAGAAGGAATTTGATGAAATTGTCCGTCCCGAAAAAATGACACACCCGTGAGCGCGCGGCGAAATCGTCCCGCGACGTTGCGATTTAGTCTGACAACAATGCCATGATTCCCGCCTGAGCCTGCATCGCGCTCGAACGCTCAAAAGTTTCTTCGAGTCTTCGGGTCCGCGAGAGCGGTGAATCACATGCCGTGGGAGTAGCAAGGCGCGTGTGCTTGTGAAGCGGGCGGCACGCTCAACTCTGTTACAATCAGTGGATTTACTTGGAGTGTTTTTCGCGCATGAAGCAAAAATCGCTGCCCGGCTGGCTGCAGAATCTGGTCACCATGATGGGTGGCGGAGGCCTGTTCGTTGTGGCCTTCTTCGATTCTTCTGTTCTCTCCTTTCCATTCATCACCGACGCGCTGGTGATGCATCTTTCATTCGCAAATCCGGCGCGCATGCCCTATTACGCAGCGATGGCTGCGGCAGGCTCGCTTGCCGGATGCATCTGGCTCTACCTGCTCGCGAAGAAAGGTGGCGAGGCGTATTTTCACCGGCATGCCAAAGGCCGCGCCGAACAGGTAAAAGAATGGGTGGATGAGCACGCGTTCCTGAGCGTCTTTGTTCCGGCGATTTTGCCTCCGCCGCTGCCGTTCAAGATTTTCGTGCTTGCAGAAGGCGTCTTTCAAGTACCCCTGCGGACATTTATTCTCGCCATACTTCTGGGCCGCGGACTGCGATATTTGACGGAAGGAATTCTTGCTGTGCGCTACGGCGATGCAACACTGGATTTTCTGAAGGTGCATAGCGCCGCTGTCGCGCTATCTGTTGTCGCCGTTCTTCTGGTTATGTTTCTTGCCAGCCGGTGGGCCTCCCGCAGTTCGCATGAGGGCAGCTGAGGCTTCCTCATTGGCTCCGCGAAGACGCGAACAAGAATTCCTCACGCTTGATCCGAAGGCTTTCGTTAAAATCCACGCGCACGATAATATTTGCGGGACTCGCATCATCGCGCGAGAATTGAAGGTCGCGGAGCTCGAAGCGGCTGCCATTTTCCAGTGGGTACACGCTCGCGAAGGGGAATCTGGCGTAATTGAGAAATGTCCTGGCGGCCGCGGTCTGCTCGCCTGCCTGGAGCGCGGGCGAATCTTGGGGCTTGAACAGCGACTGGCTGCGATCGGGATCAAATTGTGCTCCCGGCGCGAGCGAGAAAATCAGCTCTTCAATCGTACTGTCCGTAAAAACAACGCCGCGCCAGCTGAACGGTGAGCCCGGTTGCGGAAACGCCCCGGCAATGACCGGTGCTCGGCCGTGAAATTCGCGGGAATAAAGCAGGTCCACTGCATGGCGGTGCAGGATTCCGCGCGCTCCTAGATAAGCGAGGAGAAGCAACATGGTGATCGAAGCTCCGCGGCGCAGCCCTTCGGTTTTCCCGCGCTCACCAATCTCCTCGCTTACCATGCGGAACAACGCAGGCATAAGAAGTCCAGCGACGAGAAGAAAGAGTATCAAGAGGTCGAAGTTGGTGGTGAGATTCCAAGCGAGCGAGCTCGTGCGGAACGGCCAGAGGAGCTGCACTCCCTCGCCACTCGATAAGTCGAACAGGAGATGCCAAGATGCCCCCAGACAGGCAAAAGTGAACGCAGCGATGAATGGCAATGGCACTGCAAGCTTCCTCGCGGGTAACTTATGATTCATCCAGCAAAAAACACCAGCGATCAGGGATACAAGCACCAGGGAACCGGGCAAGGAATGCAAAATAGCTCGATGGAAACGCAAAAAAGCGGCCGGTCCGGCGAAATAGCTGAAGTAATCCAAATCTGCGGCCACACCGGAAACGATCAGGATCGCGGTGCCAAATCTTGGCAGGCGCTTTTGCGTGGCGCGCGCCAGTGCCACCGAAGTTAGTGCATGCGTGACGGGTTCCACAGTCGCGTCCCTCGCAACGGGGAACTACTGGCTCTTGCCCGGCGGCACCACCAGCGAGAGCGCATCGGGCACAATCCGAAATGTCACCGGCAAATTTCCAATGGGCTCGCCGTCCACCTGCGCATACACCATGCCTTCACTGTTTGCCTCGCAGGTCGCCTCAGTTGCCTTCCAGGCATCAATTCCGTCCATGCCCCTCAGCTTGCCCAGCCACAATGCAGGCAGGCAGGCAATGTAACGGAAGCGGCTGCGCGCCGTATTGGTCAAGATCTCAAACGAATCTTCGAACAAGCTCGCGCCCGTCGTGATCTTGAATGGGCCGCCGTAGTTCACGGTTCGTCCCACAACGACAAGTGTCGCGCGGCGCTCTTGCCCTGCCGAGCGAATTCGGAATTCCGGAAAATCGTAACGGATGAGCTGCCGCACGCCTTCAGCCCAGTATGCAAGCACACCCGCGCGAGTCTTTAGTCCTTCATCCACCGCATGCGCCATCGCTCCATCAGGGCCTGCTCCTGCGACGCTGAGAAAATATCTCCCCTCGCGCGGGAGGTCCGCGGAACCGCGGCCGTGCGCGGGAATGGCAATTCCCAGCGCGATTCGCCGTACCACGCCATCGGGAATCAACCGCGAGGCGTGAGGAATGTCCCACGGAATCCCCAATTCCTTCGCAAGAATATTCGCAGTCCCAGCGGGGAGCAGGGCCATGGGGACCTGGCTTCCTGCAAGACCGTTGACGATTTCATTTATGGTGCCATCGCCGCCGCATGCGATCACCATTCCGCGGCGCTGCTGGACGGCCTGTTGCGCGATTCCTATGGCGGAATTGCGGCCAACAGTCGGCGTGAGCTCGGTCGAAATTCCGGCGTCCTTGAGCAAGCGAACTGCTTGCTCGATCTCAGCGAAGCGGCGATGCCGCCGCCGCCCGCTGGTAGGGTTATAGATGAGTAGCGCGTCTTTGACTCCATCCGGCATGCGGTCTGTCCCATCCTGCTAAAACGAACGCGCATTGTATAATACCCCGCGGTTTTGACCGCCGGCATGCCGCTGGTGTTTCCAGGCCTTACAGAGGTCCTAATGTCCAAGAGCCGCGACGCAGCAAAAGAAGTCGAGCGCTTGCGCGATGAAATTCGGCGTCACGAATATCTGTATTACGTCGAGGACGATCCCGAGATCTCCGACGCTGCCTTTGACCGTTTGCTCAATCAATTGAAGAATCTAGAAGCCGAGCATCCGGAGTTGGTAACGCCGGATTCGCCGACACAGCGCGTTGGTGGAGCGCCCCGCGAAGGTTTCCAGACTGTTCGCCACAAGACACCGATGGTCAGCCTCGACAATGCATTCTCGTTCGAAGACTTGGAAGCTTTTGACAAGCGCGTCCGCGAGATGATCGGGCGTGAAAAAATCGACTACGTCTGCGAGCATAAATTCGACGGCTTGAGCATGTCGCTGCTCTATGAGAAGGGAATTCTCGTGCGCGGGGTCACACGCGGCGACGGGACCACAGGCGAAGACGTCACACCGAATGCGAAGACCATCCGCTCGATCCCGCTGAGCATCGATCCAGCCTCTGTGAAGAAAGCCGTGCTGTCGGCATCATTCGAAGTCCGCGGTGAAGCAATGATGACGCGCAAGGCATTCGAAGAATTGAACGAGCAGCAGGAAGAATTGGGCGGCAAGCGCTTCGCCAATCCCCGGAGCTCAGCGGCTGGCGCGGTGCGCGTGCTGGACCCGAGCATCACAGCGTCGCGCCGCCTCGATTTCTTCGCTTACTACCTACTTTTGGACGGCCGCGTGCCGAGAAAACGCCATTCCGAGGTCCTCGAGGCGCTCGCCGTGTTGCATTTCAAAGTGAGCAAGGACTGGAAGTTGTGCCACGGCATCGAGGAGACGGAGAAATACATCAACGGTTGGGAATCGAAGCGCGAAAAATTGCCTTATGAAATTGACGGCATTGTCATCAAAGTGAATGAAGTCGCGCTGCAAAACGAGCTTGGCTTTACTGCCAAAGCTCCGCGCTGGGCGATTGCATACAAGTATCCCGCGCATCAGGAAACCACCGTCGTGAACGAAATCAAGGTTCAGGTGGGCCGCACCGGCGTTCTCACTCCCGTTGCATATCTCGAGCCCGTGCAAGTTGGCGGCGTCACCGTCAGCCGTTCAACACTTCACAACCTGGATGAAATCGAGCGCCTCGGCCTCCACGCCGGCGGCACAGTGCTCATCGAACGCGCCGGCGAAGTGATTCCGCACGTGGTGAAAGTTGTAAAGCACGGAAAAGAAGAGAAGCCGTTCCGCATGCCTGAGAAATGTCCCGAGTGTGGCACGCGCATTCACCACGTTGACGGCGAAGTCGCCTATCGCTGCGTGAATGTTTCCTGCCCCGCGCGGCGCAGAGAATCACTGCTGCACTTCGCCGGGCGCCACGCGATGAATATTGATGGCCTGGGCGACAAACTGGTGGACCAATTGGTGGAGAAGGGGCTGGTGAAGGATGCTGCCGATCTCTACAGGCTCCGCCTGGAAGATCTCGCGGGTCTCGAGCGCATGGCTGAGAAGTCCGCGCAAAACTTGCTCGACGAGATCGCCGCGAGCAAGAAGAATAGTCTCGCGCGACTGATTTACGCACTCGGCATCCGCTTCGTCGGCGGACGCACGGCTCAACTATTGACGGACCATTTCGGCTCGATGGACGTGCTGGCTAAAGCGACCGAGTATGAATTGAAAGATGTCACCGAAGTCGGGCCGAAAGTTGCCGAAGGCATCCTTGAATTTTTCTCCGAGCCCGCGAACCGCAAGCTGATTGAACGCTTGCGCGCCGCTGCCGTCAACATGAAGAGCGAGCGCCAGGCCCCGAAGAGCGCGAAATTCGCGGGCAAGACATTTGTATTCACAGGGACGCTCTCGCACCGTAGCCGCGAGGATGCTGAAGCCCTGGTTGCCTCTCACGGGGGCAAGGCCGGCGGCTCAGTCAGCAAGAAAACCAGCTACGTCGTGGTCGGCGCGGACCCCGGTTCGAAATACAACAAGGCGAAATCACTAGGCGTGCCGATCCTTGACGAAGCGCAGTTCGAAAAGCTGGTTGGAACAAAATAGCTGTCGGGCTCCAAGCTCTTAATACTTTCCGGCTGAATAAGCGAAAGCTAATTGCGAGCAATTTCGCTTTCATCACGAAATTTCGGCTTCTCATTACTCGCAAGGACACGCGCTCAATTGTCGCGGCGGTGCGCGCAGCGTATAATGAAATTGGCGGGTGGGTCGGATGATCGCCGGTTCGTTTCTCGAAAGGGAAGCGGACGGGAGGAAAGTCCGGACTCCAGTTGTGGTGAGCTCGCGAGAGCCGGCCACAGCAGGGCAACGCGCCTGGTAACACCAGGGGGCCGCGCCGCGTGTTTCGCGAAGGCGGAATGCGAGGTGGCGGCTACGGAAAGTGCCACAGAAAATGAAACCGCCGGTGATGCTTGTGCCTCTGCGGCAGGCCCGAGGCAAAACCAAGGGCCGGCCTCTTTCGGTCAGGCGCATTTGGCAAGGGTGAAAAGGTGGGGTAAGAGCCCACCGCCCGGGTGGCAACATCCGGGGCACGGAAAACCCCGCGTGGAGCAAGGCCAAATAGGAGGGGAGGGCTGGCCCGGCCCGCATGTGCTGTCCTCGAAAGAGCATGGCGCTCTGACCCTCGGGTAGGCTGCTGGAGTCCCGGAGCGATCCGGGACCTAGAGGAATGATCATCGCGCTCGGGTCGGTTTAGTCCCGGCTGCATCTGCCGGGAGCGCCAATCGCGTGACAACGGAAGTTGCCGTGCGAGACTCGGCGGACAGAATCCGGCTTACAGGCTCATCCGCCAACTTCTCTTAAACTTCTGTACGTGAAGGTCCAGCGCTGCCAATCGCTAATGAATTCCTAAGAGACATCACCGTGGCCTCCTTTCGCGCTCACGAAAGGCGAGTGATTCCGGGAAATCCGTCGAAGCTGGAATCAAAGCTCAGGATTCTATCGATTTCTTGGTGTCCCATGACGGCCAAATGAAGGGCATCGCGCGCCGACAGCTGGCGATAGCTCAGCACGATTTCCTTCGCTCGTTCTGCCGAGGCCTGATCAATAGGAAACACCTGGTCGACCACGCCAAGCAAAGCGTCAAACGCAGGTTGGATGGCATCGCGCCGGTTAATGGCGACGTAGCGGTGCAAGATCTCCTGAAGCACCTCGGCATCCGTAACGAGGCGTTGCCGGTCAGTCACCAGTCGCTCCAACAATCGTTGGGCGTCAGCTTTGTGGGGATGCGGCGCGCCGACGAGGTACATCGGGATGTTGGAATCCACAAGAATCACGAATGCGGCCCTGCGCCGTATCCGATCTCGATCTCGGCCAGCATGGCGTCGATATCGCTAGAGGGGTAGTCATGCCGCGCCGCTGCGCGGATAACGTCTAGTTTCCTGCCCATGTCGCCCAGTGGTTCGCGGCGGCGTGCCAGATTTAGGGCCTGCCGGACCCATTCGGCAATCGACATGTGGCGTGATCGCGCCATCCGCTGAATCTCCCGGTATTCGGGATCCTGAATGATTACCTGAAGCCTTTTAGCCATGCAGTGAGTATGTATGACTCATACACATGAGTCAACTTCAAAGTGAGGCACAACGGCGATTTACCAGCGAACTCACTTTGTCTGAGGACTTCAAGCTGAGGGTTTGTCGGGAACCGGCTGGCTGGCGTAGAAATCCTCGCGGAACCGGGCGGCGTAAGAGTCGAGCAGCTCGGCGATCCGCTCGGCCTTCGATGAACGCAGTACGAATCCCGCGTGGTGATGTTTCGGGACGCGTAAAACGATTTCCGGATCGATGTACGCCGATGTATCGGGAGTTTCCTGCCTGGCCAGCGAAACAATCACGCCGGCATACTCGTGCCGTGGTTTCGGCAACTCATAGGGCTGGTTGCCCGCGCCGATTTCCAGGTGGGCCCACTCGCGCCAAAGATTGATTCCGGTGGCCGACTCAATCACGTCTGCGATGTAGGCGCCGCCCACACGCGCGGCGATCTCGATAAAATAAAATTTGCCGTCCGACTGTGCGCGAAGAAATTCCGCGTGAGTGACCCCCCGGGCCAGCCCAAGCGCTTCGATCAACTCCCGGTTGATCTTGAGTAGCGCTTTCGCTTCGGCCGAGGCGCGCGGCACAGTGCGTGTGGTGAAGATGCCGCCGTGATGAGATACATCCAGCGGCGGCTTGCCATAAGCGTGTGGCTCAGCGAACAGTACTTTCCGGTCCGAAACGATGCTGTCCACGTGGAAGACGTCGCCGGGGACAAATTCCTCGAGCAAGTAGAACGACTGCTGGTCCCCCAGTTGATCCAGCCAGGGCCAGAGGTCATCGGCTTTCTCAATTTTCTTCATCCCGATGCCCGAAGCTTGAGAGCGCGGTTTCAGAAGCCACGGCGGCTTCACGCGCGCCATAAATTCTCTAAGGCTGTCGTAATTCAGGACGTGCACGAATTCCGGGACAGGGATGCCGGATTCCCTCGCGCGCCCTCGCATGGCCAGCTTGTCGCGGAAATAGCGCATGGTAGTCAAGCCCATGCCGGGGAGGCGCAGGTGTTCGCGCAGCGCGGCAACATTTTCCATATCGAATTCATCGAGCGCGACAATGCGGTCGATCGGGTGCGTCCGCGCCATAAAGCTCACGGCGCGAATCAAATCGGCCGTGGGCAGGTCCTCGCGAATGTAAAACATCTCATCAATAGACTCGCGTGGCCAATCCGCATTCCGGAGCTTTTCAAGAGTGAGGAGCAACACGCAGCAGCCGTTCTCCTTGCAGGTGCGCAGGAACTCCTGCCCTTTTTCGTAAGAACTGATGCAGAGAATCGTCAGTGGAGGAGCTTTTGTCACTACGCACCCTCCGAAACCTGTCTGCGTGAATCCGGTGTTCGTCAAGGAGCAAGAAAGCGCGGATTATACTGCGGTCTCGCCGGCAGGGAAGAGGAATTGCAGGAAAGGCCCAACGCGCTGTGCCCACGCCGCCTCGTTGTGCTGGCCGCCCTTTATTTCCTCGTAATGCAGATCGCGGCCTTCCCGCCAGCCTCTTTGCACCAGAACATCGCGCATTTTCCGCGCGTCCGCGGTCGTGTGAATCCCCTCTTGAGTTCCGGTATCGAGCCATATGTGCGGGCGGGATTTCATACGCCGGCGCGCGGCAAAATTGAGAATCCAGCGTTGATTCCACCACACTGAGGGAGAGAGCGCAGCAAGCCTGCCGAACACTTCCGGATAGCTCAAACCCAGATACATCGCGAGCAAGCCGCCAAGCGACGAGCCGCCGACGCCAGTGTGGGCTGGCCCCACGAGCATGCGGTACTTCGATTCAATGAACGGCATAATCTCCCTGACCAGCATTTTTCCGTAGAGGTTAGCGCCGCCTCCACCGAGTTTCTTGGCGCGCGAAGGCGTGTATTCGCGAATCCGCTGCTTTCCGGTATTGTAAATTCCGACGATCACAAGCGGCTGGATCTTGCCCGCGGCAATCAGCCGGTCGGCCGTCTCTCCCACTCGCCACGCGACGCCCGCAAACGAAGTTGCTGGATCGAAAAGATTCTGGCCGTCCTGAAGATAGAGCACGGGGAACCGGCGCTGGGGATTCCAATCGTAAGCGCCTGGAACATAGACAATCACATCGCGCTCGGCCGGCAAAAAACGCGACCGATACTTTTCATATTTGTGAAGCGAGCCCGGGCCCGCCGCTCGTAGTTCTCCAATTGTGTCTGAACCAGGCGTCAATCGAGGCTTGTCCGTTGAATCGAGCCAGTCGAAAATTCTGCAGTTCGATCAGCCGTCATCTGCATCTCAGCGAACCGCATGGTCAAGTAGAATAGCAGAGACAAAATTCATCGCGAAACTGTTTCGAGTCTCCATGGCGCCCAAAACCCGTATAATACCGCACGCTTTACGCCGCATCCGGCGACCACGGCCCGGCCGCGCACACAGGAGAAAAATGCAAAGGGAATATCACCGCTGGTATTCGCACCGCCTCGGACTGGAGATGGGCGTGGTGGTCTATGGCCATTGGGGGCCGCCGCTCGTCGGCTTTCCCACCAGCGCCGGCGACGAATGGGAGCTCGAAAACCAGGGTTTGATTGGCAGCCTCGCCGACCTGATTGATGGCGGCCGCGTGAAATTCTTCAGCGTCAATTCCGCGAATTTCGCGGGCTTCTACAATAAAGGCGCGCATCCGTTTCATCGCAGCTGGATGCAATCGCAGTTTGACGCGTACATGCGCTACGAGGTGGTGCCTTTCATCTACGACAACTGCAAGTCGCCGGGCATCGCCATCTCGACGATGGGCGCGTCCTTCGGCGCCTACCATGCCGCCAACACTCTGTTCAAACATCCCGACGTGTTCCGCCGCTGCTTCGCGCTTTCCGGCATGTACGACATCAAGGGCTTCATGGACGGGATGTACGACGACAACACCTACTTCAATAATCCCGTGGATTACCTCGCGAATATTTCCGATCCCCATGTTTTGGGTCAGCTCGCGCAGTGCGATATCCACATCGCCACAGGAAACGGTCCCTGGGAAAATAGCGGGCCTTCCTACCGTCTCTCCGCGATTCTAGCCAGCCGGGGAATTGCGCATCATCTGGACGACTGGGGTCCGGAGGGTGGCCACGATTGGCCATACTGGAAAAACGAAATGCGGCAGTACATCACGCGGCTTTTTTGATCGAGCTAAGCTGATTGCGCCCCATCGAGTCCGAACCGCTCTAGAATGTAGCGCCCCTTCGCAATCACTTGCTCTTTGTCAATCCACACGTCGCAGCGTCGCGCCAGCAGATCCACGTGTGTCTGCGAATTCCACGGCGCATGTGTCTGGTTACCGTAGGGATCGCCAAAAGCGATGTGGACTCCCGGAAGCTTCTCATCCTGCAGCAGCACGCCGATCATGTCCGAAAGCCCGAGATTCGTGCCGAATGCCAGCTCGCCGATCCGGTCGCTGTTCTCATCCGTGTGGCAATAGCTCCAAAATTCTTTCTCGAGATCCTTGCGCGCGCAGGTGGCCTTCACCATTTTTGCATCGCGAATCTCAACCACCAGCGGTGTGCGCTGCAGATCCCCATACTTCCCGCAGAAGTGATCGCCCGCTGTGCCGTCGCACACAAATGTGCCGTCAACACGCGCCGGCGTGGTGAAAACTTCGCCGGCCGGAAGATTCGACCAGTAGCGTCGGCTGATCAGCCCGCTGGTCTTCACCCATTCTAGCGATGCGTCGAAAGTGGCCACGAGTGACGTGCCGGCTTCCGTCCGCACTGTCAGCGAACGGGCTAAAGGCATGCGGTTGCGCAGGCGCTCGCTCAGCCGGTCCACCAACCGGTAGTCCGCGCGCATGCCCTGCTGCATGATTTCCGGTGTCACGCCCACCATGTGCGCGTAGCGGATCTGCCGCCGTTCAACCACCGCGACAATGTCCTTGCGCGCGCCCAGCTCACCCTCGAGCGGCTGCATGCACAGAATCCCGGCATCGGCAGTTTCGAGGCCCGCGAGAATTTCCGGCGGCGCCGACCTGGCAGGACGCGTCGTGTAGTCTTCAATTCGGAGAGCATTGGCAATCGCCTTGCGATCTTCGATCGCTTGCTTCAGGCTCGCTGCAACTTCTTCGCTCGGTTCATCGAAGATCAGCGCCACTTTTTCGCCGGGAAGAATTGCCAGGCAGGTCTCGATCGCGTTGCGCGCTCCGGGAAGGAGCGCTGGATTTAGTGTGTCGGTGTTCATAAGTTCAACTGTTTAGTTTACCCTGACCTCCTCGCGTGTGTCATCGCCCGCCAACAGCAAATGTTCGCGCACATGAATGCAATCCTCTGTCTCGCAAGATTCAGGATCATTATGGCCTTCCTCAAGCCCGCGGGCTCACGCGGAATGCTGGCACTTGCCCGCCCCCGGAAGTCACGTTCGCAAGCCCCGTGGCGCTAAGCCGGCACAGATAACCTGCCAGCCTCCCGCGGAAAAGATAAGGCGCGAAATCAACCAGCATGTCGCGCATGGTGATGCTTCCATTCGAATCCGCGTGTGGAA
>Ga0307472_100000269_pt1 | contig 16944 bp, 18 predicted proteins | sample atmos_gasesAM5C__2_FD_204582 | JGI IMG/M metagenome (GOLD analysis project Ga0307472, IMG submission 204582) | Hardwood forest soil microbial communities from Morgan-Monroe State Forest, Indiana, United States - atmos_gasesAM5C_05 | ecosystem: Environmental > Terrestrial > Soil > Temperate...
GAACGAGCTCGAAGGTGAGGAGCTTCGCATGCACCTCCGGCTGGAGGGCATTGTGCCCCACATGCCGATCCGCACGATCGCCGTGAAGACCCGGATTGCCGAGGCCCTGGTGGGACGCGGCCTGGGACCGGTCTTCCTGCGCTGAGTGCCGTGCGAGGTGGGGCGGGGGAGGTAGACGCGGTCGAGGACGCCGACGGCGCGGCGTCCCCGACCATGTGACGGACCGTCGGCTAGCGGGCGGCGGCGCGCCGGCCACCGCCGCGGACGCTGCTCTTGCGCAGCTTTTCCTCGAGGGCGGCGGCCACGAACTCCATCACCGAGATGCCGTTGTGCACGCAGAACAGCTTGATCTCGCGATGGAGGCCTTTCGGGATGCGGGTTGCAAGCTGGATGAGGACGTCATCTTCTTTCGCCATCGAAGCCTCCCCCACGCCCCCGGGGGCGGGTGAAAGAGCTATTTAGCTTATTGGAGGTGATGATGGCAACGGGGGGGGCGACGGCTTGTCGGAGAGCGGGTCGGACGATTTCTCTTAATGTTTTCTACCAATGCGCCTGTCGCCGAGAGGCGCCGAGCACTCACGTCTAGGCGGGAGTCAGTCCTCCCGGCGGGGAGGGAGGCCATCGTGCCGCAACGCGTGAAGGTTCCGCTCCACGATCTCGAGCTGACGGCCGAGTTCGACGATGTGAAGCTGCGCGCGGACGCGGGCGAACAGCTCGGTGCGGTTGATCGGCTTGGTGAGGAATTCGCTGACGCCGCGGTGCATGCCCTCGAGACGCGTGTCGAGGTCGTCACGGGCGGTGAGGAGGATGACCGGGATGCGGGATCCGGCATCGCGCAGCGCGGTGCAGACCTCGAAGCCGTCCATGCCGGGCATCATGACGTCGAGCAGGATCAGGTCGACGCCCCCCGCGGCGACGATGCGTAGGCATTCCTCGCCAGAGTCGGCCTGTTGCGTGCGGTACCCCTCGCGCTCGAGCAGGCGGGCGGCAACGTCGCGCGAACCGGGGTCGTCGTCGACCACGAGGATGCGGGGTGACTCGGCGGGGAGCGTCATTCCGACACCTCTTGTTCGTCGTCCGCGTCCTCGCCTCGGCGGCGCCGCAGCTTCGCGACCAGGGTCGTGCGCTTGAGGCCAAGCAGACGGGCGGCCGCCTGCTTGTTGCCCTTGGTGCGACGGAGGGCCTCCTCGATGAGGCGGTTCTCGAACTCTTCCACCGCGGTGTTGAGATCGAGACCCTCCTCGCCCAGGGTGGGGCGCGGAATCTTCTTTTCCGAGATGAAGGAGCGCATGCTGGGCGGCAGGTGCTCGACGCCGATCATGCCGTCCTCGGAGAGGATGACGAGACGCTCGAGAAGATTTTCGAGCTCGCGCACGTTGCCCGGCCAGTCGTATTCCCAGAGGTGCACCATTGCTTCCTCGGCGATCCGTGCGGGGCGACCGGAGCGCTTCCGATTGTGCTTGTCGAGGAAGTGGCCGGTGAGGAGCGGAATGTCCGAGCGGCGCTCGCGAAGCGGCGGCATGACGATCGGTATGACCTGGAGGCGGTAGAACAGGTCCTCCCGGAAGTTGCCCTCCTCGACCTCGGCGGCAAGATCCTTGTTCGACGCCGCGATGACGCGCACGTCGACCTTGAGGACGCGATCGGCGCCGACGGGACGGATCTCACGGTCCTGGAGGACCCGGAGGAGCTTCACCTGCAGGGTGGGGCTCATCTCCCCGACCTCGTCGAGGAAGATCGTGCCGCCGTTCGCGAGCTGGAACATGCCGGCCCGCTGGCCGATGGCGCCGGTGAAGGCGCCACGCTCGTGACCGAACATCTCCGACTCGAGGAGTTCGGCGGGGATGGCGCCGCAGTTGACGGGGATGAAGGGCCGATCCACCCGCAGACTGAGCGCGTGGATCGCGCGGGCGACGAGCTCCTTGCCCGTGCCGCTCTCTCCCGTGATCAGGATGGTGGCGTCGGTGACCGCCACCTTGCGGACGAGCTGGGTGATCTTCTGGATCAGCTGGTGTTCGCCGATCAGATGAGAATAGCCCTCGGTCGCTCCGTTCGTGCCGCTCACGTGCTCCTCAACTCGGGATGCTGAAAACGTAACAGCCCCCCGACGGGGTCTCAATCAGAATGGCGAACCACTTCTCTGCCGTGCTATGCGCACTGCCATGCAGGGAGCCGATCGAGAGCTATATCGGCCGAGAACGCCGAATGGTTGAGCGGGGCCGCCGGAGTGGCCGGCGGGCCGACGGACGGGGGCCCCGCCACCTCCGTCCGGTCCGCCTGGTCCCGGGGTTCCTGCCGCCGGCCGAGGGGTCGCTGTTGATCGAGGTGGGGGCGACGCGGGTGATCTGCACGGCGACGGTGCAGGAGAGCGTCCCGCCCTTTCTCCGTGGACAGGGCCGTGGCTGGGTGACGGCGGAGTACGCCATGCTGCCCCGCAGCTCGGTCGAACGGATCGAACGGGAGCGGCGTGGCCCCGGCGGCCGCACGCACGAGATCCAGCGATTGATCGGCCGGAGCCTCCGGGCCGTGGTCGACATGGACGCGCTCGGCGAGCGCTCGGTGCTCATCGACTGCGACGTCCTCCAGGCCGACGGGGGCACCCGCACCGCGTCGATCACGGGCGGCTACGTGGCCCTCGTGCTGGCACTCGAGCGGCTGCACGCCGCGGGTCAGCTTTCCCGACTGCCGATCACGGGGAGCGTCGCCGCGGTCAGCGCGGGCATCGTCGACGGTCGCGTGCTCCTCGATCTCGACTACGAGGAGGACCGGCGCGCCGAGGTGGATCTGAATCTCGTCATGACCGGCAAGGGCCGGCTGGTCGAGATCCAGGGCACCGCGGAGGGGAAGCCCTTCACCCTGGGACAGCTCGACCGCATGCTCGCCGCCGCGGGGGAAGGCGTGCGGACGCTCACCGCGCTCCAGGCGGACGTTCTCCGCCAGGCGCGCGCCGCCGCGGCCGGATGATTCCGCGTCGTCTGGTGCTCGCGACGGCGAACCCCGGGAAGACGGCCGAGCTCGCCGAGCTGCTGCGCGAGTGGGGGACGATCGACGTGCTCGACCTCGCGTGCTTCCCGGGACTCTCGTGTCCCGAGGAGCGGGGGACCACCTATGCCGAGAATGCCGTGGCCAAGGCGTCGGCGGTGGCGGCGGCTACCGGTCTCCCGGCTCTCGCCGACGACTCGGGCCTCGAGGTCGACGCGCTCGACGGCGCGCCGGGTGTCTACTCGGCGCGCTATGCCGGGCCCGGAGAGCGCGTCGCGAAGCTGCTGGCCCAGGTGGCGCATGTGCCGGCGCACCGGCGGTCGGCCCGCTTCCGCTGCGTGGTGGCGATCGCATGGCCGGGGGCAGGCGTCGAGACGGCCGAAGGAGAGTGTCAAGGTCGGTTGGCCATCGCGCCCAGCGGCAGCGGCGGTTTCGGCTACGATCCCGTGTTCGTCTCCGACGATCTCGGGAGGACATTCGGCGACGCGACGGCTGCCGAGAAGCAGCGCGTGAGCCACCGGGCGCGCGCCGTGCGCGCACTCGGGGAACGCCTTCGACGTCCGTAAGCGAGCGAAGTTGCGTCGAATCGGGTCTCCATGTTAGGGACGAGCGTGAGTGGACGGGGCGTAGCGCAGCCTGGCAGCGCACCTGCCTTGGGAGCAGGTGGTCGGCCGTTCAAATCGGCTCGCCCCGACCAAAGCCAAGCCAATCCAAGACGTTCGCGCCAGTAGCTCAGCTGGACAGAGCAACGGCCTTCTAAGCCGTGGGTCAGGGGTTCGAATCCCTTCTGGCGCGCACCCGTAAGAGGAGAGGACGGCAGACGGTGGTGATGGTGAGTGTAGCTCAATTGGCAGAGCACCGGGTTGTGGCCCCGGGGGTCGAGGGTTCAAATCCCTTCACTCACCCCTTGCCTCGGCGGGAGTCTGGTCGGTAGTAGAGTTCGCCAACTCGATCACCCGCCCCGATGGGCCGCTAGCTCAGCTGGTAGAGCAGCTGACTCTTAATCAGCGGGTCCGCGGTTCAAATCCGCGGCGGCCCACTCCAAAGCACCACCGTCGGGTCTTGGCCGATTCCGGGGCCGCCGAGCACGTCCGGTGGGCGGTGAGGGCGCGGCATCGGCGCCCCACGCGGCTGCTGGGAGAAGGCGGTGGGCAGGCACGGAGCGAGGTGCGAGTTTTTCGGAAGCTCCCCGCGCCGGCGGTGTATAGAGAGCCGCCATGGGCTGGTTCAAGCGCGCGGTCGGCTCGGATGGTCTCTACGAGCTCCTGGTCATCGTCTGGATCGGGGCGAGCCCGGCGGTCATCGCCCGCAGGGTCGAGGGATTCCAGGACCCGACATCGTGGGCCGCCTTCATCGTGGGCGTCGTCGGGGTGCTCGTGGGTTGGCTCATCGTCGCGCCCCAGCAGCAATCGAAGCAACAGGGTCCTCGCAGCGCCTGACGTTGCGCCTGCAGCGGCGTTTGCTGTGCTGCGGATCACGCATCGAAGTTCGCAGGTTCGGATCCTCTCTACGCGCCGTTCAATTTCGTCTACGCGAGGAGTGCGCGACACCCGCGGCGTCGCGTTCGGGAATTGACCGTGGGCCGGAAACCTGTTTAGCTCTCATCGAAAGGAGGATTTCCTGATGGCGCGCCAGCTTGCTGCGTTCCTCTTGTTGTTCGTGATGCTCGTGCTCACGACGCCCGCGCGCTCACAGACCGCGATGCGCAAGGCGGGTCGCGGCCTCGCCGGGATGACCACCTCCGTTCTCGAGGTGCCGGGCAACATGGTGGCCGAGAGTCACGCTCAGGGACCGGGTGTCGGTATCCCCCTCGGCTTCGTGAAGGGCCTCGGCATGATCGTCGTGCGCACGTTGGTCGGGGTGTACGAGTTCGTGACGGCGCCCTTGCCCGCTCCCGCGAACTACCGACCCATCATCCGTCCCGAGTTCCCGTGGGACTATTTCAGTGGTGCCCCGAGCGCCAGCACGGCACCGCCTCCTCCCCCAGCGCAACCGAAGTCGAAGCGAACGCGCACCCCCTAGGGATGTAATATGCGTACGGGAGCCTCGACACCCCCTTAGCCGAGCGGTAAAAGCGTTCGCTGGGGAGCCCGCCGTACGCCTGGCGGGAGTACGGGGACAGTGCTGGATCGAGGGTTGGAGGGGAGGAGCGTCCTCATCGTCGAAGACGACTTCGACGTGCGCGACGCTCTCAGCCAGCTGCTCGAGTTCGAGGGCTACCTGGTGGCGGGAGCCGCCAATGGGCAGGAGGCTATCGACCATCTGCGCAGCACCCCGCCGCCGGCGGCGATCCTGCTCGATCTGATGATGCCGATCATGGACGGCTATCAGTTTCGCTCCGAGCTGATGCGAGATCCCTCGCTCGCGTCGATCCCCGTGATCGTCATCTCCGCGGACTCGAGCGTTGCCGAGAAGGCGGCGCGCATGGGCGCCACGGCGTACCTCCGCAAGCCGATCGAGGTCGACGCGCTGCTTCACACGCTCGAGCGCTGCTGCGTTGCCTGACGCCCCGGACGATCCGGGATCGGCGTTCCACGCGCGTAGGTGAGCGCGCTTGTCTCGGTCTCTCCCCGTTGTTATTGGTGTCACACCAACGCAACCGAGGGGACGCGAGAGTGGCGGAACTGGCAGACGCACGAGACTTAGGATCTCGCGGGCAACCGTGGGGGTTCGAGTCCCCCCTCTCGCACGTGGCGACGTGCGTGCCCGCCCCGTGACCGAATGCACGACGCGCGGGTCATGCTCGAAGACCTCACCCCGGTCCGCAAGCGGCTGCAGATCGAGATCCCGGTAGAAGTCGTCGACGCCGAGCTCGATCGCGCGTTCCGGCAGCTGGGGCATGGAGCGCGCCTTCCGGGCTTCCGTCCGGGAAAGGCGCCACGCCACGTCCTCGAGCGGATGTACGGAGCGCACGTTCGCCGCGAGGTGCTGGAGCGGATGGTCGCGGACTCGTTCCATCACGCCGTGAAGGATCACCACCTCGCGGTCGTCGGCTCTCCGGAGATCGACGCCGAGACCCTGAGCCCGGGAACACCGCTCCGCTATTCGGCCCTCGTGGACGTGCGTCCGACCATCGTCCTCGGTGATCTCGGGGGCATCGAGGTCGTCCGTCCCTCGACGAGCGTGGACGAGGAAGAGGTCGAGCGCGTGCTCGGGGCGCTGCGCGAGTCCGTGGCGCAGCTCCGCCCCGTCGAGGATCGCGACCTGGTCGAGGCTGGCGACGTGGTGACCGTCGATGTCACGAGCCGCCTCGACGGGGGAGAGCCGGTTCACCGCGACGCGGTGCTGCTGGAAGCCGGTGGCGGCAGCTTCCCCCTGGCACTGGAGAACCAGCTCGTGGGGCAGCATCGGGGCGCCCGGCTCTCGCTGGCGGTCCCGTATCCGTCCGACCACGCCAACCCTCGGCTGGGGGGGAAGACGGTCCAGTTCGAAGTCGAGCTCAAGGCCCTGCACGTCAAGGAGCTTCCGCCGCTCGACGACGACTTCGCCCGCGATCATGGACGGTGCTCGTCACTCGCCGACCTGCGCTCCAAGGTCCGCGGCGATCTGGAGCGTGAGGCCGCTACGCGGGCGGACGAGGCGGTGGGGGAGGCGGTGCTCGAACAGCTGATCACCCGCCACAGCTTCGAGGTGCCGTCGTCGCTCGTCGAGCGTCGGACGGACGCGCTGCTCACGAGCCTCGACGTGCGCCTACCGGAGGTCGATCAGCAGCAGGCGCTCGATCAGCTGCGCTTGAAGATCCGTCCGCGCGCCGAGGGGCAGGTGCGCGCCGAGTTGCTGCTGGATGCGCTCGCCGCGCGCGACGGCATCTCCGTGTCCGAAGCCGACATCACGACGGAGCTCGAGGCCATGGTGGCCCGCGAGCGACAGCGCGGTGATCGGCGTGAGCCCCCCGGCGACCGCTCGGAGCTCCGTGCCGCATTGCGCGCGAAGCTGGTTCGCGATCGTGCCCTCTCCCGGGTGATTGCCAACGCAAAGGTCATGCCAGCGCCTGCGGCAGAAAGCGTTGCCCGTGAAAAGTAAACCCGGTACAATCCACGCTGGTCCTGAGGGGCCCGCCGAAGGCATGCACGCCAACCTCATCCCCATCGTCATCGAGCAGACCGGTCGCGGGGAACGAGCTTACGACATCTATTCCCGGCTCCTCCGGGACCGGATCATCATCCTCGGCAGCCCCATCGGAGACGACCTCTCCAACCTCGTGGTGGCGCAGCTCCTCTTCCTGGAATCCGAAGACCCGGAGAAGGACATATACATGTACATCAACTCTCCGGGCGGATCCGTGACTGCGGGTCTCGCGATCTATGACACGATGCAGTACATCAAGCCCGAGGTCTCCACGCTATGCGTCGGACAGGCGGCCAGCATGGCGGCGTGGCTCCTCTCCGCGGGCACCAAGGGGAAGCGCTTTGCTTTGCCCCACGCGCGGATCATGATCCACCAGCCGCTGGGCGGGGTGCAGGGTCAGGCGACCGACATCGACATCCAGGCCCGGGAGATCATCCGGCTACGCGAACAGATGAACAACATCCTCGTCAAGCACACCGGCCAGAGCCTCAAGAAGATCGAGAAGGATACCGACCGCGACCTCTTCCTCACGGGGAAGCAGGCGGTCGAGTATGGTCTCGTCGACGAGGTCATCGTGACTCGGCCGGGTAAGCCGAAGCTGTAGGGGGGCCAATGGCCAAACACGGTGACGATCGGAGCGGAAACCTCGTCTGCTCCTTCTGCGGAAAGAGCCAGGACGAAGTCCGCAAGCTGATCGCCGGGCCGACCGTCTACATCTGCGACGAGTGCATCGACCTCTGCAACGACATCATCGCCGAGGAGTGTGATCAGGAGGAGAGTCTCTCCTCTACTTCCGCGGTTCCGAAGCCCTCGGAGATCAAGAAGGTCCTCGATCAGTACGTGATCGGCCAGGAGCGCGCGAAGAAGATCCTCGCGGTCGCGGTTCACAACCACTACAAGCGCATCGACTCCCAGCTCGTGACGGGAGACGTCGAGCTCCAGAAATCGAACATCCTCCTGGTCGGGCCCACCGGGTGCGGCAAGACCCTCCTGGCGCAGACGCTGGCCCGCTTCCTCCAGGTGCCGTTCGCCATCGCCGATGCCACCAGCCTCACCGAGGCGGGGTACGTCGGCGAGGACGTCGAGAACATCATCCTGTCGCTGCTCCAGAACGCCGACTATGACGTCGAGAAGTGCCAGCGGGGCATCGTCTACATCGACGAGATCGACAAGATCGCCCGTAAGGGTGACAACCCCTCGATTACACGGGATGTTTCGGGCGAGGGCGTGCAGCAGGCCCTGCTCAAGATCATCGAGGGGACAACCGCGAGCGTGCCGCCCAAGGGCGGGCGGAAGCACCCCCAGCAGGAGTTCCTCCAGGTCGATACCACTAATATCCTCTTCGTCTGCGGGGGAGCCTTCGTCGGGCTCGACGACATCATCCGCCGCCGGATCGGGGTCAAGGGAATGGGGTTTGGCGCCGATATAAGGCGCAAGGACGAGCGAAGCATGAGCGATCTGCTGCACGAGGTGCAGACCGAGGATCTGCTCAAGTTCGGTCTGATCCCCGAGTTCGTGGGGCGACTGCCGGTGATTGCGACGCTCGAAGAGCTGGACGAAGCTGCCCTGGTGCGCATCCTGAAGGAGCCGAAGAACGCGCTCACCCGTCAGTATCAGAAGCTCTTCGAGATGGAGGGGGTACACCTCCGTTTCACGGACGGGGCGCTGTCGGCGATTGCCCGCGAGGCGCTCAAGCGCAAGTCGGGCGCCCGGGGGCTACGCGCCATCATGGAGAACATAATGCTCGACGTGATGTACGACATTCCCTCTCAGCCGAACATCAAGGAGGTTCTCATTTCGGAGGAAGTGGTCACCAACAAGGAGCAACCCATCATCCTCTTCCAGAAGGCGGCGGAGACCGCCTAAGGGCACGGGGCGCTCATGCTCTTCCGAAACGACAAGCGGGATCCCCGCGACCAGCCGCCGACGACGGCAGGACTCCGTGTTCCTCTCCTGCCGCTGCGCGACATCATCGTCTTCCCTCACATGGTGGTGCCGCTGTTCGTCGGCCGTCAGAAATCGATCCGTGCGCTCGAAGAGGCGATGAACAAGCAGAAGTTCATCCTCCTCGCGGCGCAGAAGGACGCCAAGACGAACGACCCGGCCGAGGACGACATCTACCGGGTAGGGACGTTCGGGACCGTCGTCCAGCTACTCCGCCTGCCCGACGGGACCGTGAAGGTCCTCGTCGAGGGGAAGAAGCGCGCGCGGGTGACCCGCTACCTCGCGAACGCCGAGTACTTCCTGGTGGAGGCCGAGGCGATCGAGGAGACGTGCGGGAAGTCGACGGAGGTGGAGGCGCTCATCCGCAGCGTCAACGCCACCTTCGAGAACTACGTCAAGCTCAACAAGAAGATCCCGCCCGAGATGATCATGTCGGTGGCCTCGATCGACGAGCCGGCGCGGCTCGCCGACACGATCGTGGCCCATCTCGGCATCAAGCTCGAGGACAAGCAGGCGCTCCTCGAGATGATCAACCCGGCCGAACGCCTCGAGAAGGTGCTCGGCTACATGCGGTCGGAAATCGAGATCCTCGAGGTCGAGAAGCGCATCCGTACTCGGGTCAAGAAGCAGATGGAGAAGACCCAGAAAGAGTACTACCTCAACGAGCAGATGCGCGCGATCCAGAAGGAGCTCGGCGAGAAGGACGAGTTCAAGAACGAGATCCAGGAGCTCGAGGAGAAGATCAAGCAGAAGAAGATGTCGGCGGAGGCCCGCGAGAAGGCCGAGAAGGAGCTGAAGAAGCTCAAGATGATGTCGCCGATGTCGGCCGAGGCCACCGTCGTCCGCAACTACATCGACTGGCTGATCTCGCTCCCCTGGCACGAGTACACCGAAGACAAACTCGACATCAAAGAGGCGGAGAAGGTCCTCGAGACCGATCACTACGGCCTCGAGAAGGTGAAGCAGCGCATCCTCGAATATCTCGCCGTGCAGACGCTGGTCGGCCACATGAAGGGTCCCATCCTCTGCCTCGTGGGACCGCCGGGAGTCGGCAAGACGTCGCTCGGGAAGTCGATCGCGCGGTCGACCGGCCGGAAGTTCGTGCGGGTGTCGCTCGGCGGCGTGCGGGACGAGGCCGAGATCCGGGGCCATCGCCGGACCTACATCGGCGCCCTGCCCGGGAAGATCATCCAGTCGATGAAGAAGGCCGGATCCGGAAACCCGGTCTTCCTGCTCGACGAGGTGGACAAGATGTCCACCGACTTCCGTGGTGATCCCTCGTCGGCTCTGCTCGAGGTGCTCGATCCGGAGCAGAACGGGACCTTCAACGACCACTACCTCGACGTCGACTACGATCTCTCGAAGGTGATGTTCGTCACCACCGCGAACAGCCTGGAGCGCATCCCGCGGCCCCTGCAGGATCGGATGGAGATCATCCGCATCGCCGGGTACACCGAGCTCGAGAAACTGAACATCGCCAAGCGCTACCTGGTGCCGAAGCAGCGCGAGGCGAACGGCTTGCAGCCCGAGAACATCGTCTTCTCCGACTCCGCGCTGATGGCGATCATTCGCCACTACACCAAGGAGGCGGGGGTCCGGAATCTCGAGCGCGAGGTTGCCTCCGTCTGCCGGAAGGTCGCGGTCGAGGTGGTGAAGAAGGATCGCACCGCGAGGATCCGGGTGTCCGCGAAGAGCCTCGCGGCCTATCTCGGTCCGCCGCGCTACCGTTTCGGGAAGGCGGATGTCGAGCACAAGATCGGCGTGACGACCGGGCTCGCCTGGACCGACCTGGGGGGCGAGTTGCTGGCGACCGAGGTGCAGGTGATGCCGGGCAAGGGCAAGCTCCTCATCACGGGGCGGCTCGGCGAGGTCATGCAGGAGTCGGCCCAGGCGGCCATGAGCTACGTCCGCTCACGTGCCGAGGAGCTCGGCCTCGAGCGCGACTTCTACCAGAAGATCGACGTCCACATCCACATTCCGGAAGGTGCGATCCCCAAGGATGGACCGTCGGCGGGCATCACCATGGCGACCGCGCTCGTCTCCGCGCTGACGCGTATCCCCGTTCGACACGATCTCGCGATGACCGGCGAGGTCACCCTGCGTGGACACGTGCTCCCGATCGGAGGCCTCAAGGAAAAGGTGCTCGCGGCCCACCGCGGCGGGATCAAGAAGGTGCTGATCCCGGTGGAGAACGAGAAGGACATCCGCGACATCCCGTCGATCATCCTGAAGTCGATCCAGATCGAGCTGGTCGAGCACATGGATCAGGTCCTGCGGAAGGCCCTTCTGCTCGAGGATCCGGACAGCTGGAAGAAGCCGGAGGGGGCTGCAGCCGAAGCGACGCAGCAGGCGGCCTTTCCGGCACCGGTTCCCCCCGACGCACCCGACGTCATCACGCATTGACAGCCCGCAGGTCGGTTGGTAAAGGGCCGACGCCCGCGCCGGGAAAAGGGGAGGGCCCATGACCAAGGCCGACCTGATCGAGTCTGTGGCCAGCAAGCTGGACCTGCCCAAGGGCCAGGCAGAGCGGGTCATCAACACGATCTTCGACGACATCGTTGCAGCACTGCGGAACGGCGACAAGGTGAACATCTCGGGTTTCGGGACGTTCGCGGTCTCGGCGCGCAAGGCGCGGACCGGACGGAACCCGAAGACCGGGGAGAGCATCCAGATCGCCGCCTCCAAATCGGCCAAGTTCAAGGCCGGCAAGACCCTGAAAGACTCCCTCAACTAGGGATCGGCGCGCGGGCGCCCTCATCCACCGCGGGCGGTTAGCTCAGCGGGAGAGCATCGGCCTTACAAGCCGAGGGCCACTGGTTCGATCCCAGTACCGCCCATCGCTCCCCTTCCCCCGGTTCGGACAGGCCCTCGGGAGTCGTACTCGACCGGCGGTTCGCCCGGTTGAACTCCTGCCCGTGATCGTCGTACGTCGTGCCGAGGAGTTCGAATGGGCATCAAGATCGAGACCCCCGCGGGCGAGGACGCGCTCCAGCAGTTCGTGCTCTTCCACGATCGCGTGTACGCCGACCGGAGCGCGCACTGGCCCGCACCGCTCGAGCTCTATCTCTCCATTCTGGGTGGCGGGTCGCCGTTCGCCGACGGGCGCGAGATCCGCCCCTTCTGGGCACTCGACGGTGGCGAGATCGTCGCCCGCGCCGCGGCGGTCATCGATCGTCGCTACCAGCGCCACTGGGGCGAGGCGCTCGGCCACGTGACCATGTTCGAGGCCCTGCCCGCCACCGAGGCCGCGGTGACCGAGTTGATGGATGCCGCGGCGCAGTGGCTCGCTAGCCGGGGAGCCGTCGCGGCGCGCGCCGGATTCGGTCTCTTCGACCTCCCGTTTGCAATGGACAGCTACGAGGCGCTGCCGCCGAGCGTCCTCCGCCAGAACCCGTCCCACTATCACCTCCTCCTGAAGCAGGCCCGTTTCGAGGTGGAGCAGGGGTGGGTCGACTACAAGGCGCGGGTGACGCCAGCCCTGACCGAGCGCTGGCAGCGGGCCGTCGACGGGGCCCGGCGCGCTGGCTATGCCGTCACGCCGCTGCGCGAGGTCTCGCGATCACGACGCCTGCGCGACTTCACCGCGACGTGGGCCGAGACGTTCAAGGCGCACTGGGGCTTCACCGCCTTCTCGGAGGAGGAGCTCGGGTTGCTGTTCGCGGGCTTCGAGCCGACCGGCTTTCTCGAAACGTCCGTTCTCGCGTACCGGGGCGATGAGCCGGTCGGGATGTGCCTCGTCGTGCCGGACGAGCCGGGCCACGCGGTGCTGGCCCCCGGCCGCCGCGTCGAGGAGAGCGAGCGGCTCAACCTGCTCGCGATCGGCGTCCGCGAGGCCGCGCGCGGGCAGGGGGTCAACTACGCGATCGCGGCGCATGGCTTCCTCGAGCTCGTGCGTCGCGGGGCGACGTGGGTGAGCTACACGCTGGTGCTCGATCACAACTGGCCATCGCGGCGGACGGGCGAGGGTCTCGGGGGGTCGCTGTGTGCGAACTACCTGACGTACCGTCGCAACTTCCGTCGCTGACCGTCGCCGCCGACGAGACGGATGTTCCGTTGCAAGACGACGCCTGCTGCGCTAGGAGCACCGTGTCCGACAATCACGAGAGCTGGGGAACCACGGGGTCGTAGTTCAGTTGGTTAGAACGCCGGCCTGTCACGCCGGAGGTCGCGAGTTCGAGTCTCGTCGGCCCCGCCATTCGCGGTGGGACCCCTGGCAAGGGTTGCCCGAGGGTCCCGTCGCCATCTCTGAGATGCCATGTCGCTAACACGAAGCACGAAGAGCCTGAGCCGCGAGGACGCGCACGCGGCCCGTCGCTGGTACCTGGCAGATGCGGAAGGCCAGGTCCTGGGGCGGCTGGCGTCGCGCGTCGCCTCGGTGCTGCGCGGCAAGTCGAGCCCACAGTTCGCTCCGCACATCGACGCCGGCGATTTCGTGGTGGTCGTGAACGCCGCGAAGGTGCGCTTGACCGGCGCAAAGCTCCGCAAGAAGGAGCTCATCCGCCACACCACCTATCCGGGTGGCGTGCGCCGGGAGCGCGCCGAGGAGGTGCTGGCGAAGCATCCCACCCGGCTTCTCCGCGCCGCCGTCGAGGGCATGCTGCCCAAGAATCGGCTGGGGCGTCGTCTCGCCACCAAGCTCAAGATCTACGCCGGCCCCGATCATCCCCACCAGGCACAAAAGCCCGCTCCGTTTCCCGGAGAATGAGGTCATGACGCGATGAGCGCCGAGCATCCATCCACCATCTGGGCCACCGGCAAGCGCAAGTGCTCGATTGCCCGTGTTCGCATGCAGCCTGGCGACGGGGCGATCGTGGTGAACCACCGCCCGCTCGACACCTACTTCGGGCGGGAGACCTCGCGCATGATCGTCCACCAGCCGTTCGAGGTCACCTCCACGCAGCGGCAGTACCGCGTCGATGTGAACGTGCACGGGGGCGGCGTGGCGGCTCAGGCGGTCGCCATCCGTCACGGCATCACCCGCGCGCTCCTGCAGGCCGACCCCGAGCTCCGCGTCACGCTCAAGAAGGCCGGCTTCATCACCCGCGACTCCCGCATCGTCGAGCGCAAGAAGTACGGCCGCCACAAAGCCCGCAAGCGCCCCCAGTACTCGAAGCGCTGAACCTTCGCGTATGCGGAGCGCAGCCGAGCTGCGCTCCGCACGTCTCGAGCGCGCACGGCGCGCGAGCGAACTAAGGGGAGCCGCCCGCCGCGCGGGCGGCGACGGGGGTCCGGGGGCATCGGAAGCGCGCAGGGCGCGAAGCGCCCGAGCACTGGACGGGCCCCCGGAATCAATTGCCTCGTTGGCATCGCTCGCGTAGTGTGCGCGCGATGGCCATCAGCCGGGCGACGTCGACGCGGGTGCCGGTCGCCGTGCTCGGTGCCACCGGCTACACGGGCGTGGAGCTGCTGCGGCTCCTCGCGCGCCACCCGGCGGTGGAGCTCACCTTCCTGTCGTCCGAGCAGTACCGGGAGCGGTCGGTGGCCGAGGTCTACCCCTTCCTCCGCGGCGCGGTCGAGGGGACGCTGCAGGCACCCGAGCCGGCGGCGATCGCGGCTGCCGCGGACATCGTCCTGAGCGCTCTGCCCCACGGGGCGGCGGCGCCGCTGGTGGCCGACATCGTTCGTCGCGGCCGTCGTGTCATCGACCTGTCGGCCGACTTCCGGCTCCACGATCCACGGGTGTACGCCCGCTGGTACGGTGAGCACCCGGCGCCGGAATTGCTCGCCGAGGCGGTCTACGGCCTGCCCGAGATCCACCGGGCTCAGCTCCCGGACGCGCGCCTCGTCGCGGCGCCGGGATGCTATCCCACCGGGGCGCTGCTCGGTCTCCTTCCGCTGGCGCGGGCCGGCTTCATCCGCGAGCCGGTGATCGTCGATGCCAAGTCGGGGACGACCGGCGCGGGACGCGGCGCGAAGGTGGAGCAGCTCTTCGCCGAGGTGAACGAGAACGTTCGCCCCTATGCGGTCGCCGGCCATCGGCACCGCCCCGAGATCGAGCAGGAGCTCCACGCGGCCGGTAGCACGGCGCCGGTGGTCTTCGTTCCACACCTGGTACCGGTGAGCCGCGGGATTCTCTCGACGATGTACGTCCGGGTGAGCGGCAAGCGCCCGCCGCTCGCCGAGCTGTTCACCGAGACGTACGCGACGGAGCCGTTCATCGTCCTGCGAGGGGAGGGGAACCCTCCCGAGCTGCGCGAGGTCCGGGGGACGAACCGCTGCGCCATCGGGTGGTACTGGGACGCGCCCGCCGAGCAGGCGGTGGTGATGACGGCCATCGACAACCTCGGCAAGGGTGCGGCCGGTCAGGCCGTGCAGTGTCTCAACCTGCTGCTCGGCCTGCCGGAGACCACGGGCCTCGAGGCGCCCGCGCTGGCCGTCTGAGCAAGCTCCGGGGCCTCTACGCGTCGGCCCCGAGCAGGTAGTAGCCACCGACCAGCGTGAAGAGCGCGTTGGCCAACCACGCCGCGACCATCGGTGACAGGGCGCCGCTCTGCCCGAGCGCGCGCGAGAAGGCCATCAGCATGAAGTAGCCGAAGCCGAGGACGACGCCCACGCCGGCGCTCGCGGCGACGCTCGTCAGCCGCGTCCCGCTGGCGGCGAGGGGCACGGCGATCAGCATCATCACCAGGCTCGCGGCCGGCAGGGAGAGCTTCAGGTGAAGGTCCACCCAGCTCTCCGAGACGTCGACGCCCTTCCGACGCAGGTCGCGGATCTGGCGGCGGAGCATCGCATAGCTCAGCTCCTCGGGCTCGACGGAGGCCACGCGGAAGTCCTCGAGCGTCTCGGGCAGCGTGAACCCCTCCGGCAGGCCGGGGGATTCCTCGACACCGTTCGGCCCGAAGTGCCGGGTACGTCCGCCGAAGAACTGCCACCCTTTCTCCCCCCAAGTCGCGCTATCGATTTCGAGCACGCGCTGGGGACGGAAGTCGGCGCCGAGATGGTAGATGCGGAGGCCGTAGAGGGTGTTCCGCTTCGCGTTCACGCGCTCGATGTTATAGAAGCCCGCGCGCCCGTGGTACCAGATGTCGCGTCCCGTGAAGGCCGTCGGCAGGGCGCGTTTTTTGATCTCGATGGTCTCGATCGTGTGCCAGCGGTGGGCGCTGTAGGGAACGATGGTCTCGTTCCACGTGAGCGCGCCGAGACTGATCAGGGCGCCGAGCCCGAGGAGCGGCATCGCGATCTGCCAGATGCTCACCCCGCACGCCCGGAGCGCGACGAATTCGTGGTGACGGGCGAGGAGCCCGAGACCCACGATCCCCCCCGTCAGCACCGCCAGCGGCGTGGCCTGGGTGATGACCATCGGGATCTTGAAAAGGAAGTAGCGGAGGATCGCTCCGCCGGGGGCATCGTGGCGGAGAAAGCCGTCGAATCGATCGAAGAAGTCCGCGATCAGGTAGATGACGATGAAGGCTCCGAGGGTGAGCGCGAAGGCCCACAGGAACTCACCGGCGAGGTGGAGCGTCACCGTCCGCAGGAGCGCCCGCCGGGCCACCCTCACGAGGAGGCCTCCGTCCGGAGCCGGAGCCTGCCTCTGAGAGCCTCCACGGTGCTCTGGAGACGCTCGAGCTTGAGCACGGTCCGCTCGCCGGCGACCTGGGTGAAGAGATAGAGACCGAGGACGGCGAAGAGGAGGTTCGGGAGCCAGAGGCCCACCACCACCGGAACGAGCTCCTGCTCCGCCAGCGCCTCCCCGCCCGAAAGGAGGATGTAGTAGACGAAGATCATGACCAGGCTCACGGCGAAGCCACGCGCACGCGCCGCACGCACCGGCAGGGCGCCGAGGGGGGCGGCTACCAGACCGAAAACCACGCACGCCAACGGAATGGCGAATTTCCGGTGATACTCCACCAGCTCCGGAACGTAGGGCTGCCCGGCCGCCCGCTTCGCGGCGATCGCGCGCCGCACCTGAGGAAACGACATCTCCTTGGGATCGCGATCGTGGCGGGCAGC